>Ga0315905_10002542_pt1 | contig 19186 bp, 17 predicted proteins | sample LakEriMetagenome_5_FD_203522 | JGI IMG/M metagenome (GOLD analysis project Ga0315905, IMG submission 203522) | Freshwater fungal communities from buoy surface, Lake Erie, Ohio, United States - Buoy 4 MA121 | ecosystem: Environmental > Aquatic > Freshwater > Lake | place: USA: Lake Erie, Ohio... | reverse complement strand
CCTCAGCCACGGCGCCATGCTGGGCACCATCAGCCTCGGCCACATCCTCGGCATGGGCGCCATCCAGGGCCTGGCCTCCCGGGGCGTGCTCTGAATCCCGCTCAGCGCAGGCCGAGCAGATAGGGAACCGCCCTGATCCCATAGCGCTCGAAGCGGTAGCCGAACAGCAGATCCGACAGGGCCGAAGCTCCCTCCTGTTCAAGGCTGGTGAGCAACGCGCCGAGCCGCCGATCGGCAGCCGGTCCATGCAACCCCAGCCAGGTGCGCCGGGCCAGGCGGCCACTGAGGGACCAACGCCAGCCCAGGGCGCGGCGGAGCTCCAGCGGGTAACGCTCAAGGCAACAGCCCTCTGGCGGGTGGCGCAGCTCCTCCAGCAGGAGAGGCGCGAGCACTCGGGAGCTCATCAGGGCATGGCGGATGCCTTCGCCGCCCAGCAGATTGGCGGTGCTCACCGCATCCCCCAAGCCCACCAGACGGCCGCGGCGATGAGGTTCACGGCGACGGATGCTGCTGCGGATCAAACCACCATGGCGATCCACCACAACCATGGCTTGCCGCTCGGCTGGCTCCAGTAAGCGTTCGATCAACCTCTCCAGCACGCCCCCCAGGGGCGGCTGATTGCGGCTGGGGTCAAGCAGGCGACAGACGCCCAGCTTCAGGCGCGGGACCTGCATGGGAAACACCCAGCCGTAGCCCTGGGCCACCCAGTCGCTGCCGAGGCAAAAGGCCAGCCGATCGCTCCAACGCTCCCAGCAGGAGCTGGGCACCTGCACCAGCCACTCCAGACCCACGCCGCTCACCAGAGATTCGGCTCCGGAACCGCCCGCCGGCGGATCCCCCAACAGGCTCCGCTCCTGACCTGTTGCATCGATCACCCAGTCGCTGTGAACCTCAATCTCACCGCCATCGCCCCGGCGCAGGACGGTGTGGAGCCCATCCGCTTCCTGGTGACAGGCAAGGGCACGGTGGCCGAGCCAAACCCGGGCTCCCCACCGCTGTGCCTCCCCCACCAGCCACTCCCGCAGGGCTCCGAAATCCAAGACCACCCCCTGGGGCCTTCCGCCTGGCCAGCTGCGGCGGTCTTCACCAGGGCCCAGCAGCTCCCAGCCACTCCACCTCTGGGCCACCACGCTCGCCGGTAGACCGAAACGATCGAGGGCATCAAGGGGCAGGGCGGCGCTGCTGAAGGCGGCCCGGCGCAGATCGGGTAACCGTTCCACCAGAACCACATCTTCGCCGTGGGCGGCCAGCTGGCGGGCCAGATCCCCACCGGCGGGACCGGCTCCCACCACCAGCACCCGGCAGCGCGCCACTCCTGAGGGGGTGGAACTCAGGCCACCACCGATGCGCGTCGGTCGTCGGAGGTGCGGCGCTCATCAAAACCCTGGCCGGCGCCGATGGCGGTTCCGAAACGCTCCAGGATGCGGGCGGCCATCTGGGGTGGGGTAAGGCCGAGGGCCTCCTTGCTCTGGTCCGGACTGGCATGGTCCACAAGCACATCGGGGATCCCCAGCCGCAACACCGGCACCAACACATCGTGATCGTTGAGGGATTCCAGCACTGCGGCTCCGAAGCCACCGGCCAGGGCACCCTCCTCAAAGGTCACCACCCGGCCGATCCGACGGGCCATCGGCAGGATCAGCGCCTCATCAAGGGGACGCAAGAACCGGGCATTGATCACGGCGGCCCGCACCCCCTGCTCCTGCAGCAGGCCCGCGGTGGCCATCGCCGGCGCCACCATGGCGCCGTAGGCCACCAAAAGCAGATCATCGCCATCGGTGAGAAGTTCACCGCGGCCGATCTGCAGAAGCTGCCAACCTTCCTCCATCAGGGGCACGCCTTCACCTTCGCCCCGAGGGATGCGGATGGCACAGGGGCCGGAGTGGGCGATGGAGGTCACGAGCATGCGCTGCAACTCGGCCTCATCCTTCGGCGCCATCACCGTGAAGTTCGGCACAGCCCGCAGGTAGCTGATGTCGTACTGGCCTTGATGGGTGGGGCCATCGGCCCCCACGAGGCCGGCTCGGTCCAGCACGAAGGTCACGGGCAGGTTCTGGATGCCCACGTCGTGGATGAGCTGGTCGTAGGCGCGCTGCAGGAAAGTGCTGTAGATCGCCACCACAGGCCGCAGACCCTCGCAGGCCATACCGGCCGCCATGGTCACGGCATGCTGCTCGGCGATACCGACGTCGAAGTACTGGTGGGGCAGGGCCTTTTCGAGCAGATCAAGGCCGGTGCCGGTGGCCATGGCGGCGGTAATGCCGACCACGCGGGGGTCGTGTTCGCAGATCTTGACCAGGGTCTGGCCGAAGACCTTGCTCCAGCTGGGGGGCTTGGGCTTGCTGGAGGGGTAGGCCTTGCCCGTGGTCAGGTCGAAGGCGCTCTGAGCGTGATAGCCCACCTGGTCGGCCTCGGCGTAGGGGTAGCCCTTGCCTTTGGTGGTGGCCACATGCACCAGCACCGGACCTTCCGTGCGGTGAGCTGCTTCAAAGGTGCGCACCATGGCCGCGATGTCGTGGCCGTCGATCGGGCCCATGTAGGTGAAGCCCAACTCTTCAAAAACAGCCCCGAGCTTCGGCACCGCGAGGCGCTTCATGCTCTCCTTGAGGGTCTTGAGCTCGGTGGGCAGCTCCCCGTGCAGGAAGGGGAGATTGCGGATCGCTTCCTCGGCGTTGTCCTGAATGAACTGCACCGGCTTACTCAGCCGCATGCGGTTCAGGTGGGTGGAGAGGGCGCCAACCGGCGGGCTGATCGACATGTCGTTGTCGTTCAGAACCACCAGCAGATTGGTGCGAGGCAGGTGGCCGGCGTGGTTGATCGCCTCCAAGGCCATGCCTCCGGTGAGGGCTCCATCGCCGATCACCGCGACGCATTTAAAATGTTCCTTACGGGCATCTCGGGCCAGGGCCATCCCCAGGGCAGCCGAAATGCTCGTGGAAGCGTGCCCCGCGCCGAAGTGGTCGAAGCGGCTCTCACTGCGTTTGAGATAACCAGCCACACCACCCTTCTGGCGCAGGGTGTGGAAATCGGTGTAGCGGCCGGTGATCAGTTTGTGGGGATAGGCCTGGTGTCCCACATCCCAGACTACGCGGTCGTGGTCGAGGTCGAGGGTCTGATATAGGGCCAGGGTGAGTTCCACCACCCCCAGCCCTGGGCCGAGGTGGCCGCCGCTGGTGGACACCACCTCCAGGTGGCGTTCCCGGATCTGCCGAGCCACCGCTTCCAGTTCCGTGATGGAGAGGCCATGCAGCTGGTTGGGGTGGCTCAACGCGCTGAGTTGCATGCCTTCTGACTCCCTTCAGGACCAATGTACGGCTTGCCGACGGGCAGATGGCGACAACCGTGACCGTTCGAGCGGTCGATTGCAAGACTGGATCCATGAATGCCGCCGCCAGCGCCCTCGATCAGCCCGGCCAACCCGACGGAACCCCGGGGCCCTTCCAGGCCCCCGGACCGGCCGCACCACCGGAGCCCTCTTCCTACCTGCAAAGGATCCTGCGGGCCCGCGTCTACGACGTGGCCATCGAATCCCCCCTCGATCCGGCCCCCAACCTCTCGGCCCGCCTGGGCAACCGGGTGCTGCTCAAGCGGGAGGATCTGCAGCCGGTGTTCAGCTTCAAGCTGCGCGGCGCCTACAACCGGATGGTGGGCCTGAACCGCGCCGAGCTCGACCGTGGCGTGATCGCCGCCAGCGCCGGCAACCACGCCCAAGGGGTAGCCCTGGCCGCCCAGCGGCTGGGCTGTCGTGCCGTGATCGTGATGCCGGTCACCACGCCGGAGATGAAGGTGCGGGCGGTGGCATCCCGCGGCGCCGAGGTGGTGCTTTATGGCGACAACTACGACGCCGCCTGCGCCGAAGCCCGCCGTCTGGAGGGGGATCTGGGCCTCACCTTCATCCACCCCTTCGACGATCCCGATGTGATCGCCGGCCAGGGCACGATCGCCCTGGAGATCCTGCGGCAGTGCTCCGAACCCCCTGATGCCATCTATGTGGCCGTGGGCGGTGGGGGGCTGATCGCTGGCATCGCCGCCTATGTGAAGAACCTCTGGCCCGAGGTGGAGGTGATCGGCGTCGAGCCGGTGGACGCCGATGCCATGGCCCGCTCCCTGGCGGCGGGGGAACGGGTCCGGCTCGATTCGGTGGGTCTGTTTGCCGATGGTGTGGCCGTGCGGGAGGTAGGGGAACTCACCTTCGACCTGGCGCGGCGCTACGTGGACCGGATGATCACCGTGGACACCGATTCGGTGTGCGCGGCGATCAAAGATGTGTTCGAGGACACCCGCTCGATCCTCGAGCCGGCCGGTGCTCTGGCCGTGGCCGGCATGAAGGCGGACGTGCAGCAGAGGGGCCTGCGGGATCGCACCCTGGTGGCGGTGGCCTGCGGCGCCAACATGAATTTCGGCCGCCTGCTCTTCGTCGCCGAACGGGCTGAACTGGGGGAGGAGCGCGAAGCGCTGCTGGCGGTGGAGATCCCCGAGCAACCCGGCAGCCTGCGCCGCTTCTGTGCGGTGCTGGGGCAGCGCAGCCTCACCGAGTTCTCCTACCGCCTGGCCGATCCCCGGCTGGCCCACATCTTCGTGGGGGTGCAGATCAACGGCCATGCCGACACCCGCCGATTAATGGCGGAGCTGCAGGGCGAGGGGTTCCCCTGCTTGGATCTCTCCGGCAACGAACTCGCCAAGCTCCACCTCTGCCACATGGTGGGCGGCCGACTGCCGACCAGCGCCGCGGAAGCCCTCGACCAGGGGGAGGAACTTCTCTACCGCTTCGAATTCCCGGAACGCCCCGGCGCCCTGATGGCCTTTGTGAGCAGCCTGCATCCCAGCTGGAACATCAGCATTTTCCATTACCGCAACCACGGCGCCGATGTGGGCCGGATCGTGGTGGGGGTGCAGGTGCCGCGCCACGAACGACAGGAGTGGGAGCGGTTCGTGGCCGCGCTGCCCTATCCCCACTGGGATGAGAGCACCAATCCGGCCTATCGGCTTTTTCTGGGGCCGCAGGCTGGTGGCCTTCCCAAGCCGCCACCGCTGGTGGCGACCTGAGGCCTGCGATACGGTTCGCCCATATCCGCCCAGGACCGCCCATGGCCAGTCCCGAGACGGCATCCCAGGCCAGCCAACCTCCCGCGGAGCCAGAGGGGGCCGGAGGCAGCGGAAAGGGGCCAGGCAAGGCGGCGGCCACCCTGGCCCTGGAAACCCTGTCCATCTCCGCCCGGCTGGAGGCGATCCTGTATCTGAAGGGTCGTCCCCTCTCTCTGGCCGAACTGGCCGAGCTGGCTGGCCTGGAGCGGGAAGCCACCGAATGGGCCCTGATCACCCTCATGGCCGACTATGCCCACCGGGATACGGCCCTGGAGATCCACCAGGAGGGCGGCCGCTACAGCCTCCAGTTGCGCGAGGGCTTGGGAGATCTGGTTCAGAACCTGTTGCCGGTCGACCTGTCGACCGCCTCCTTGCGCACCCTGGCCACGATCGCCCTCAAGAAGCGCATCCTCCAGTCGGAGCTGGTGGACCTTCGCGGTTCCGGCGCCTACGAGCACATCAAGGAACTTCTGGCTCAGGACTTCATCGAACGCCGCCGCCAGAGCGACGGCCGTTCCTATTGGCTGAGCCTGAGCGAGAAATTCCACCGCACCTTTGCCGTGCAGGGCCAGGAGCCCAGAGCTCCGCGCCGGCAGGCCCAGCACTCCCAGCAGCTGGAGCTCGAGGCCGGAGATCCGCAGGCGCTGTTAGACAGCTGAGCGGATGCCGCTTGAATAGATTCAGGCTTGAATGCACCAGTTGGTCAGTTTTCCGATGAATTTCGTCGCCTTTGCGTTGCAGGTGCTAGCCCAGACCCTCAGCATTTACACGCTGTTCTTGCTGGCGAGGGTGCTGCTGAGCTGGTTTCCCAACCTCGACTGGAGCAATCCGATCCTCTCCAGCCTGAGCGCGATCACCGATCCCTACCTCAACGCCTTCCGCGGCCTGATCCCCCCGGTGGGCGGCCTTGACCTCTCCTCCCTGGTGGCCTTCGTGGCCCTGCAGCTTGCCCAGAGTCTGCTGGGGTTCGGTGCCACCAGCCTGGCCACCTCCGGCATCAGCTACTGATCCCAGCATCTAACCCAGAGCTTCCTCCAGGGGCAGCTTCTCCTCGTCCGGACCGGCGCGCATCCGCACAGGGGCAGAGAAGCCGCGGGCCCTCACTTTGCTCACCTGAAAGGGCCCGGGCGTGCCCGCCGGCACCGCAAGCCGCAGGGCGAACTCGGAGCGGCCGGGGGGAACATCACCGATCGAGCCCACCCGGCTGCGGTTGGGAAGCACCGGTTCACCACTGGCATCAAGGATGAGGGCAAAGACATCCGTATCCACCACGGTCTGCCGGCCAGGGTTGAGCACCTCGCCCCGGAGCGCGTAGCAGCTGGCGCCGGCGGGACGCCGCAGACCGCTCTGGCTGCCGGGATCGTCCGGCGGACAGGGCTCGAGATGCACCTGCCCCACCTGGAGCTCCGCGGCCATGGCGGAGGCGGGCAGTAGCTGCCAGAGGATCAGGCCCAGGGCCAGCCCGAGCAGCAGGCCCAGCACGGTTTTAAGGGTCGTCCCCGATACCGGTTGCATCAGCGTCGATCCCCGTCACCGGCGATCAGGTTACGGGCCGCGCGGCTGGCCAGCTTGGTGAGATTCGTCTCGGCGATGGTGTCCAGGCTGAGATTGAGCTCGGTGGCCAGCTGTGCCACATACCAGAGCACATCGCCCAGTTCCAGGAGCAGGTCATCCCGCACCGGCTCACTGAACACACCACCGCCATCACGCAAGACCTTTTTCACCTTTTCTGCCACCTCACCGGCCTCGCCGCAAAGACCCAAGGTGGGATAGATCGGGTTGTGTCCCGCATCGGGATAGCGGGCCGTGGCGCGGGATCGCTCCTGGTAGGCCTGGAAGTCCATTGCGAGCGGAGGAGTGCTGGGCCGGATGGTAGTTTCCGCGCTTGCAAGTGGTGGTCCATGGCCAAGCCCCATCTCATGCGTCGCACCAAGATCGTGGCCACGATTGGCCCGGCCACCGAGTCGGCCGAGATGCTGCGCCGCCTGATCGATGCCGGTGCCACCACCTTCCGGCTCAACTTCTCCCACGGCGACCACGCTGACCATGCCGTGCGGATTGCCACGATCCGCCAGGTGGCCGAAGAACTCGGTGTGCACGTGGGCATCCTCCAGGACCTTCAAGGCCCGAAGATCAGGCTTGGACGATTTGCTGAAGGTCCGGTTGCCTTGGCCAACGGCGACCTCTTCACCCTCACCTCTCGGCCGGTGGCCTGCGATCGCACGATCGCCACGGTGACTTACACCACGCTGGCCTCCGAGGTGCCGATCGGCAGTCGCATCCTCATCGATGACGGCAAGGTGGAGATGGTGGTCGAGAGGGTGGATGAACAGCAGCAGAACCTCCATTGCCGTGTCTCGGTAGGAGGGGTGCTGTCGAACAACAAAGGGGTGAACTTCCCCGATGTGCAGCTGTCGATCCGAGCCCTCACCGATAAAGACCGGGAAGACCTGGCCTTCGGCCTGCAGCAGGGGGTCGACTGGGTGGCCCTCAGCTTTGTGCGCAATCCCTCCGACATGCAGGAGATCCGCGAGCTGATTCGCAGCCACGGCCATGCCACCCCGGTGGTGGCCAAGATCGAGAAATTCGAAGCGATCGACGCCATCGATGCCATTCTTCCCCTCTGTGACGGGGTGATGGTGGCCCGCGGTGATCTGGGGGTGGAGATGCCCGCCGAAGAGGTGCCGCTGCTGCAGAAAGAATTGATCCGCAAGGCCAACAGCCTGGGCATCCCGGTGATCACCGCCACCCAGATGCTCGATTCGATGGTGTCGAGCCCCAGGCCCACCCGCGCCGAGGTGAGCGATGTGGCCAACGCCATTCTCGATGGCACCGATGCTGTGATGCTCTCCAATGAGAGCGCCGTGGGCGACTTCCCGGTGGAGGCAGTGGCCACCATGGCCCAGATCGCCCGGCGGATCGAGCGGGATTATCCCCGCCGGGAGCTGGACAGTCACATGGCCACCACCATCCCCAATGCGATTTGCCAAGCCGTGAGCAGCATCGCCCGTCAGCTCAATGCGGCAGCAATCCTGCCCCTCACCAAGAGCGGCTCAACCGCTCGAAATGTGAGCAAATTCCGCCCTAGCACCCCGATCCTGGCGATCACCAGCGAGGTGAATGTGGCGCGTCAACTCCAGTTGGTGTGGGGGGTGACCCCCCTGCTGATCGCCCAGCAGCTGAACACCGGCAGCACCTTCAATGTGGCGATGGGCGTGGCCCAGGAAATGGGCCTTCTCCACGAGGGGGAATTGGTGGTGCAGACCCAGGGCACCCTCGAAGGGGTGAGCGGCTCCACTGATCTGGTCCGGGTGGGGCTGGTGTCGGCCTTCCTCGGGCGAGGTACCGGGATCGGCCAGGGCTCCCTGAGCGGCAAGGTTTGCGTGGCCCGAACCCCGGAGGAGGCAGCCCGGTTGGAGAGCGGTGAAATCCTGGTGGTGCGCGAAACCACTGACTCCTACATCGAAGCCATCCGCCGGGCCAAGGGGGTGATCAGCGAGCAGGAGGGTCGGCAGAGCCATGCGGCTGTGACCGCCGAGCGACTCGGCATTCCCGTGATCGTGGGGGTGGCCAATGCCACGCTGGATCTGCTGCCGGGTGAGATCATCACGCTCACGGTCCACGAAGGGGTGGTGCATCGCGGTGCCCTCAACCCCATCGAGGTCAGCGCCAGGCCAATCTTGTAGTCCCCGCTCCCAGCCATGGCCTCCCGTCTACCGATCCGCGAGACCGTCGGGATGGCCTTCTCCACCCTGACAACAAACCGGCTACGCAGCTTTCTCACGATGCTGGGCATCGTGATCGGCAATGCCTCGGTGATCACCCTGGTGGGGGTCGGCAAAGGGGCCCAGAACCTGGCGGAGGGCCAGCTGAGCAGCCTCGGCGCCAATGTGCTGTTCGTGGTGCCGGGCCGCAACGACACCCGCCGCCAGGGGATCGAAAGCCCCAAGACCCTGGTGCTTGAAGATGCCAAAGCGATCGAAGAGCAGGTGCCCTCCGTGCGGCGCGTGGCGCCCCAGATCACCCTCTCGGAGGTGGTGCAATCCGGATCCCTCACGGCCAGTGCCACGGTCACCGGGGTGACGCCCGAGTTCCTTACGGTGCGCAGCTTCGAGATCGCCCAGGGGCGCTTCCTCAGCGCCAGCGACCTCGAGGGGGTTCGCAACGTGGTGGTGATCGGTCCGGACCTGAAGGACAAGCTCATCCCAACGGGCTCGGCCCTGGGCCGGCAACTGCGAATCCGCGACCAGTCGTTCGAGGTGATCGGCGTGCTCGAGCCCAAAGGGGCCGCGTTCGGATCCAACCAGGATGAAACCGCCTATGTGCCCCTCACCACGATGGTGAGTCGGCTCACCGGCAGAGATCCCCTCTACGGGGTGGTGCTGAGCTTCATCAGCGTGGAGGCCATCGATGAAGCCAGCACCGGTGCTGCCTCCTTCCAGATCACCAACCTTCTGCGGCAGCGGCACCGCATCCTCCGGGAAGACGATTTCGCCGTGCGCTCTCAGAAGGATGCCCAGCAGATCGTGGGCACGATCACAGGAGGACTCACGCTGATGCTCGCAGCCATCGGGGCGGTGTCCCTCCTGGTGGGGGGCATCGGAATCATGAACATCATGCTGGTGTCGGTGAGTGAGAGAACCGAGGAGATCGGGCTGCGCAAGGCCCTCGGGGCTCGCAGCGGCGATGTTCTGCTGCAGTTCCTGGTGGAATCCCTGGTGCTGGCGGCTCTCGGTGGTGTGATCGGAACCGCGGTGGGGGTGGGCACCGTGGCCCTGGTGGCCGCGCTCACACCCCTGCCTGCGGCGATCGAAGCGGGGACCGTGCTGGGCACCGTGTTGCTTTCCGGAAGCATCGGGCTGGTGTTCGGCGTTCTCCCAGCGCGGCGGGCGGCCCAGCTGGATCCGATCGTGGCGCTGCGCAGCCTCTGAGCCGGGTGGGGCTGACAAGGCGGACGACGGATCCGACGTAAAACCGAAAAGATTATGAAGCCGCAAAAATGGTTGCAGCCGTCACCAACCCGCCCCGAGGACGGGTGGGTAGATGGGTTGAAACTGGTTGTGAACCTTGGACCGCGTTGACCAGCTCCTTCAAGACGGTGCCGTCATGGTGCCAACTCTCGACTGTGGGTACCGCAACGCCAGCGACCGCATGGTGATCCTGCGCTGCTGCGGCGATGAGCAGTTCTACCTGGAGCGTGTGGTGTTCCCCTTTGAGATGCTCACCTTCTCCTGCCCAGCGGCAGCGAGCGTGGAGGTCTGGACCCACGGCCTGGGGGGCCCAGAACTGGTGGAGTGCTTGACGGCCGAAGATCTTTTACTGATGGTGCCGACTCCGGCAGCAGCGAGGGATCTGCCCTTCGGCCAATCGCCCTGGCTGGAAAGCGGCTGAGCCCTTACCGGCCGAGGCACCCCTGGATTGGCCAGGGCAGCAGCGTTAGGAGCGCTGAGCCCTTTACACTTATTAAAAATTCTCGGCCCCATGAATCAGCGCTGGCGTCTCCTGGCCCTCTGGCTCCTGCCGATCGCCGTTGCACTGTTTCTCGGATGGCAGGTGCTCGGACCCGGTGCCAGCCGCAATGCTTCAACCAATCCCGTGGTGGCCCCCCGCAACGCCGCCGTGGCCAGGATGAGCTACGGCCGCTTCCTTGACTATGTGCAGGCTGGCCGCGTGACCGCCGTTGACATCTACGACGGCGGTCGTACGGCAGTGATTGAAGCCGTGGATCCTGATCTCGACAACCGGGTTCAACGGCTACGGGTTGATTTGCCGGGGTTGGCACCCGAGTTGGTGAACAAGCTCAAAGATCAGGGCATCAGCTTCGATATCCATCCCCCAAAGCCGGCCTCCCCGGCCCTCGGCTTGCTCGGCAACCTGCTCTTCCCGCTGCTGCTGATCGGCTCGCTGGTGTTCCTCGCCCGTCGCTCCAATGGCATGCCCGGTGGGCCCGGCCAAGCGATGCAGTTCGGCAAAACAAAAGCCCGCTTCGCGATGGAGGCCGAAACCGGCGTGAAGTTCGATGATGTGGCTGGTGTTGAAGAAGCCAAGCAGGATCTCCAGGAAGTCGTCACCTTCTTGAAGACCCCCGAACGATTCACATCCGTCGGCGCGAAGATTCCCAAGGGTGTGCTGCTGGTGGGGCCTCCTGGCACCGGTAAGACCCTTCTGGCCAAAGCGATTGCCGGCGAAGCCGGTGTGCCCTTCTTCTCGCTTTCGGGTTCCGAATTCGTGGAGATGTTTGTGGGTGTGGGCGCCAGTCGGGTGCGCGATCTTTTCAAGCGGGCCAAGGAAAACAGCCCCTGTCTGATCTTCATCGATGAGATCGATGCGGTCGGAAGGCAACGCGGCGCTGGCATCGGTGGCGGTAATGACGAAAGGGAGCAGACCCTCAACCAGCTGCTCACCGAAATGGATGGCTTCGAGGGAAATAGCGGCATCATCATCATTGCGGCCACAAACCGTCCCGATGTGCTCGATTCGGCCCTGATGCGCCCGGGCCGTTTCGACCGCCAAGTTCAGGTGGATGCCCCCGATATCAAAGGCCGGCTCTGCATCCTCAAGGTGCATACCCGCAACAAGAAACTCGCTCCCGATGTGAGCCTCGAATCGATCGCTCGCCGCACCCCTGGCTTCACTGGCGCTGATCTGGCGAATCTCCTTAATGAAGCGGCCATCCTCACCGCACGCCGCCGCAAGGAGGCCACCACCCTCGCCGAGATCGATGACGCTGTGGACCGGGTGATCGCCGGCATGGAGGGCAAGCCGCTCACCGATGGCCGCAGCAAGCGCCTGATCGCCTATCACGAGGTTGGCCACGCGCTTGTCGGCACCTTGGTCAAGGCCCATGACCCCGTCCAGAAGGTCACCCTGGTGCCGCGGGGCCAGGCCCAGGGACTGACCTGGTTTGCCCCGGATGAGGAGCAGATGCTGGTGAGCAAGGCCCAGCTTCGCTCCCGGATCATGGGTGCCCTCGGCGGCCGGGCCGCTGAGGATGTGGTGTTCGGCCATGCCGAAGTCACCACTGGAGCCGGCGGTGACATCCAGCAGGTGGCTTCGATCGCTCGCCAGATGGTCACCCGCTTCGGCATGAGTGATCTCGGTCAGCTCTCCCTCGAAGCCGGCAATCAGGAGGTGTTTCTGGGTCGCGACCTGATGACCAGGAGCGACGGATCCGATGCCCTAGCCAATCGGATCGATGAAGCCGTTCGCGCCATTGTCCAGAGCTGCTACCGCGACACCGTGGAGCTGGTGGCGGCGAACCGCTCCTGCATGGATCGATTGGTGGAGATGCTGATCGAGAAGGAAACCCTCAATGGCGATGAACTGCGGGCAGTGGTGGCCGAATTCACCGCCATTCCTGAGAAGGAACGCTTCTCCCCGTTGTTGGTTGCCGAACCGGCCCCGATCAGCCCTGCCTGAAGTTTCCCTGAAATCCTGTACCGCAAGCGTTAGAACAAGGCTTAGGAAGTCACGAATGCCCGGCGACGAACCAACATCCCGTCGCCCACTACACACGTATTAGACTTTCTGAGTCCGAGGGTTTTTTCTTTGGCATTAATTCATCCTGAAGTACCGCCAACAATTCATTCACCAATGGCAATCGCTGGGCACGCCGGAAAACCATCCCTTCTGCCGTTGCTGGATCACCTTCGGTTTTTCCATAACCAGCCGGCCAGTCTCATGCCAGCCTGACCACGATCTTGCCTTCCTCCTTCAGGCCAAGAGAATATGATTGGCATTAGGTAATGCGTGACAGGCTTTTAAGAAAGGCTAGAACCTCTGGATCGTCCTTCCAGCCTCTAGCCAGCTCCCGCACCGCGCTCTTGCGCATAGCTCCTTTCCCATTGGATTGAGCGAGCTCCTTAAGCCAAGCCAGGGTGTCTAGATCTTACTTCCAGCCACGGGCCACCTGCCGCACCGCGCTCTTGCGCACAGCCACGTTCCCATCGGATTGGGCACGCTCTTTAAGGATTTTCAGGGTCTCCGGCTCCTTCTTCCAGCCACGGGACAGCTCCTGCAATGCGCTCTGGCGCACAACCCTGCTTACATCGGATCGGGCTCGCTCTTTGATGATTGCCAGGGTTTCTGGATCCTCCTTCCAGCCACGGGACAGCTTCTTTACCGCGCTCTGGCGGACAAGCCAGATCTCATCGGATTGGGCGCGCTCTTTGAGGACTACTAGTGTTTCTGGATCCTCCTTCCAGCAACGGAACAGCTCATGTAACGCGATATTGCGGACAAGCCAGTTCTCATCGGATTGGGCGCGCTCCTTGAGGATTACCAGGGTTTCTGGATCCTCCTTCCAGCCCCAGGCAAGCTCCTGCACTACGCTCTCGAACATCGACGAGTCCGCAACTGATTGAGCGAGCTCCTTAAGCCACGGCAGGGTGTCTAGATCGTTCTTCCAGCCCCGAGCAAGCACCCGCACCGCGCTCTTGCATACAGCACAGGTCTCGTCAGATCGGGCGCGCTCCTTAAGCCAAGGAAGGGTGTCTTTGTTGTCCTTCCAGATGTCAGCGACAACCGCGACAGCCTGTTGACGCACAGCAATAACTTCCTTCCATTCTCTAGACCAACGTTCATAGAAGAAGCCAAGATCAAATTTAACCAAATCCTTGGTTGCTTCACTAACACTCGCCTCTATGCTCCCCAGCTCTCCACGATTGCGCACTTCACCAACACAGCGCGCCGCAAGGAAAATGTGGTTGCAGGATTGATCTGGATCTTGTTGCTGTAGCAACCAATCGAGGATCTCCTTGACAAATCTAGGCGCCAGTCGGCCAGCCACGAGCCTGAGCACCTCATGCCAGGTTTCATCCGGCCAGTGCCCAAAGATCTCTGTCTTCAATGCATCCAGCGTCAGCGTCTGCTCCACCTGGAAGCGATCCACGATGGCCTCAGCGCAGAAATACTCCAGAAAGGTGCGATGCACAAAGGCATAGTTGCCGCCGCCCATGAAGCAGAGCATGAAGTTGCGGCCCCGCAGTTGTTCGATCAACGCCCTGGCGGCGCGATCGGGCCGCAACCCAGGCATGCCTTGCAGGCCCTCGCTGAGCGTGCGTTCAAGCTGTGACTCCTCAATCAGATTGACCAGGTTGCCGGCGGCCCCATCCGTACCGGCTTGCACGGTCGAGGCAATTCGCTTCATCAGGCCGAGTTTGTCTTTGCCATCCAGCTGGGCTTGGGCCAGCTCGGGAGAGGCCTCAAAGGCCTGCTCAGTTTTCCACTGATGCAGCAACAGGCGAGCGCATTGGCTGTAGAGCTCGCCCCGATCCCGTGGCAATTCCTGGCTGCGATTCAGGATCGCCATTAGCGTCAGGAGCAGCGGATTTCCCGCCAGCTGCTGGATCGCCGGCGACTGGCGGATGGCCTGCAACAGCGACGCCCGTTTGCGCTCACCTTTGCTGTCATCGTCGTAGGCCAACTGATGCCAGCGCCGCAGGAAAAGGTCCGTCTGCTCCTGGTCCAGCTCCTGCAACATGAACGGGCGAAAGCCCTCCTGGCGCCAGCGCTCGTGGCGAAAGCCGATCAGACGCGAACTCACCACGATTTGCGCGGCTGGATAGTCGTCCGCGAAGCGGTGGATCGATGTTGTCACTTCCTGCCGCAGCTCGGGATCGAACACTTCATCGAGGCCATCGAACAACATCTGGGTGCGGTGATGCCGCAGCCAGTGCTCCAGGGCCTCTGGATCCAATCGACAGCGGAGGCTTTCGGCCCGGCTCAGATAATCGAGGATGCCATTCACTTCACCCTTGGCGCGGCGGCTGGCGTAATCGCGCAGCTCAATCAACAGCGGCAACGGGGCGTCGCCCAAGTGCAAGTCGTTCGCTTCCGCCCAAGCCAACACCAGATACTGCAGCAGCAGCGATTTGCCCGATCCAGGATCGCCCAGCACAACCAGTTTGCGCTGCGAGGGATCCGCCAGCACCTCCAGCATCGGCTGCAGCGATTGATCCAGATAGGTGCGGAGCAGGCGCGCGAGCTCCGCATCCTCCAACTCCGTTCCATCCAGGGTCCCTTGCTCGCGCAAGCGCCGTTGCAGCTCCTTCGGCAGCTCCATGGCCCGGGGCAGATACTGCTCGCATTCGCGCACACTGGGGGGGATGAATACCTCCGTGACCCGGATACCGCGCGGCATGTCACTGCTGGTGGCGTCAAGCTCCTCCAACTTCAGGTGCCCGTAGTGCCTGGCAATCGCTTGGCGGTAGCCCGAGAGATCAAGGCTGGGGGCTTGGACTGGTTGTAGGCGCCCCGGCGCTAAGGCGATGGCCGCGGCGGCACTGGCACCGGCAGGCACGAGCGAGCGTAAAAACGGCCCCAGCTCGGCATAGTCGTCGCCGTAGGCGATCGGCTGCAACCAGGGGGCAGGGGCCAGTTTCTGTTGAAAGGCGGACATCTCGGAGGCGCGACAGAGCAGCCTGTGACGCGGCGCCACATCTTTGAGAACCTCTGTGCCCCAAGTGATCAGTTGCTTGAAATTAGGATCCAATACCGTGTCGCCGCAGCCAACGAACAACAAGGTTTTGCCCAGCGTGAAGCATTGCAAGATCGCTTTGGCGTGCGAGTCGTCTTTTACCTTTTGGTAAGAGGCCAATCCCAACACCACCGATTCGGACTTTTGATACTCGCCATGCAGATGGAGGATGGCCTGCCTGTGGCCCCGCAGAACCTCCTGCACCGCATTGGTGTCCTGCCAGGTGATGGCGGGGTGTCCCGTCACCTGCTCAAGCAGATGGTCGTAATTCAGTGTGGCCAGCAATCCCGGCAAAGCGGCCAGATCCTGCAAAAGAGTTGCTTCCTGGCTCCTTAACTCGCCCACCGTGTCCGCCAGCCAGCCGCGGAAGATGCCCCCGCTGCGAGCTTTCAAGCGATCGGTGATGATTTCGGCGGCATTGATCATCAAATCGGGCTTGCCGCTGCCGATCCAGCCGCGCAGCAGCTCCGCATCCCCATCCTCCGCGCCGATTGCGCTCAGCCGATCAACCCCATGCTCCAGCAGCCCCGTCCAGGTCGCCACCTTGTGCCCCTCCACCAGCTGCTGGCTGCAAGCCGCCACCGAGACGCCCGATCCCACCACCACAACCACCTGCCCGCTGGCGAGCTCCTTTTTGAGCTGCTCAATCTGGTTGGGCAATGGGCTCATCTGGCCGGGCTCAGAGCATGGGCTACTAAGTCAGCCATGGGGTGTGGAGCTCATCGCTGGTCGGCGTGATGATAGGCAGCATTGCGTTCTCGCTTGCCTACCGCCAGGACCAGCACCAACACCTGCTGATCTCGCACCTCATAGATCAGGCGAAATCCGGCGGCACGGAGCTTGATCTTGTAGCGGTTGGTGGATCCGCGCAGCTTGCTGGCTGGGATGCGGGGCTCGATCAGACGTTCGGCCAGCTTTTTCTTGAACTGCTCTCTGATCCCGAGCGACAGCTTCTGCCACTCCCGCAGTGCCTGCGGGTGAAAGGCCAGATCAAAGGGCATCAAGGCTGACCTGCAGCGGCTCCTGCCCATCCGCCAGCCGGGCATCGGCGATGCGGCCTAGCTCCAGGTCTTCCACGAGATCCATCAGCTCCTCGTAGGCCCGGGCCGGAACGCAGTAGAAGGCCGGCTCGTTGCGGTTGAGCACCGCGACCGCCATCCCTTCACCGGCCGCCACGGTGGCCATGGGGTTCTTCTTGTGTTCCGAGATGCTTACGGCGGTCTCGGTCAGCACGCGGTGAGCCATCAGCAGATCAGACCAGACAGGGCACTCAGTCTAGGTCGTCGAACAGGTCGCTGAGCAGGTCTGATCATCCAAATTGACCCGAACGGATCAGGATCGCCACGACTGCCGCCGATGGCACGGAGCCAGACCTGCTCCTGAGGTGGGGGTTAGGCCAGCTCTACGGGAGCTTCAGCCTCCAGCTGGCGCGCTGCTTTCGCAAAGGCGTCCTCCACCACGCGACGAGACCGTCGTGGCCACCTTCCGCGCCCGGAACAGACGTTCACCACACTCTCCACCTCCCCTCAGGGGATACCTCCACAAAAAAAGACCCATCCCCGATCAGACTGGGCGAATCGGCCGCTTATCGATCACCTTATCGATCAGCCCATAGGCCACCGCTTCAGCCGGTGACATGAAGAAATCACGGTCGGTATCCTCCTGAATTCGCTCTAAGGGCTGACCGGTGCGATCGGCCAGTTCACTATTGAGCTTCTGTTTCAAATAGAGAATTTCATCGGCCTGGATGCGGATGTCGCTGGCCTGGCCCCGAGCCCCCCCAAGAGGCTGGTGAATCATGATTCGAGAGTGGGTAAGGCTGCTGCGTTTTCCCTTGGTTCCAGCACAAAGAAGAAAAGCACCCATCGAGGCAGCAAGGCCAACACAAACCGTTTGAACATCGGGCTTGATGTGCTGGATGGTGTCAAAGATACCAAGGCCGTCATAGACGGATCCACCGGGGGAATTGATGTAAAGGAAGATATCTTTATCTGGGTCCTCAGCTTCGAGAAACAGGAGCTGGGCCACCACACGGTTCGCGGATTCAGCCGTGACCGGTTCACCCAAAAAAATGATCCGTTCGCGCAAGAGCCGCGAATAGATATCGAAGGCCCGTTCGCCACGACCCGACTCTTCAATCACAATCGGGATCATGCTCTGCAACACCGGTTGAGGCGATTCTACCGAGCCGCTGCCACTGCCGCTGGCGGCGCTAGGGTCGCTTGGCCCGTCCGCCCTGCCGCGTGAGCGCCCCCCAGACCGTTTCCGACAGCAAGCGTGCCTTCCACGCCGCCTTCCCCCATGTGATCGGACCGCTCTACCGGCGGATGGTGGACGAGCTGCTGGTGGAACTGCATCTGCTCAGTCACCAGCGGGGCTTCCAAGCCGATCCCCTCTTCGCGGTGGGAGTGGTGCAGGTGTTCCAGGCCTTCGCCAGGGGCTACAGGCCCGAAGCGCACCGCGAGCCGCTGTTTGAAGCCCTCTGCAAAGCCACGGATTTTGACGCCGCCGAACTGCGCAGGTTGAGTGACACCGCTCTCTCCGCCATGGGTGACCAGCGTGTGGAAACGGTGAAGGGCTGGATCGATACCGGTGGCAACGGCGCACCCGAGCCCCTGGCCCATGCCCTTCACCAGATCCGCCGCAGCGATTTTCACTACTCACGCCTGATGGCGGTGGGTCTGCTCACTCTGCTGGAGAAGGCCCAAGGCGCCAAAGACCTCGATGCTCCCACCCTCCGCTCCTATGCCCACGACCTGGGCGAGGCCATGGGTCTGCTCAAAGATCGGCTCGATAAGGACCTCAGCCTCTACGCCGGCAATCTCGAGAAAATGTCCCAGGCCGTGGAACTGATGGAGGAAACCCTGGCCGCCGAGAGGCGCCGCCGGGAGCGGCAAGATGAGATAGCGGTCAGCGCTGCAACTGAAGCCGCCCCGTCAGGAGGCTGATCCCATCCCCCGAAGCGGCTGGATCGTCCGGGTGGCTGTTGATCCAGACCTGGGACGCCCGGCGCGCCAGGGACGGCATCTCCTCCGGCAACAATCCCAGGGCATCCAGCGCAGAGGGCCTGACCCTCAGGGCCAGCTCCGAGTGCTCAACCCGCTGACCCGGCACCATCGCCATGGGCAGGACAGAACGGGGTGGGGGACCTAAAAACAGCAGGAGCTGGGGTTGGCCATCAAGGCCCTGCAGCCAGCGCCAACCCCCAACCGCCGTACCGTCCGGTCGCTTCCACACCGTTGCGGAGGTCCCATCCACAGGCGGCGGCGAGGAGAGCGAACGATCGGGTTTCGGCTGGGAGGCTGGAGCCCCGGGGAGGGGGAGCGGGGCATCGACGGCGGTCACAAAACCCTGAGCCAACAGGCTGGACCTCACCCGCTCCAGCAGGGTGCTCCAGGCGCTGCGAGCACCATCCACGCGCACCAGCAGGTCGAGGGAGGCCTGGAAGGGGCCCTCGGGAAGGGGGTGGAGCCTCAGCCGGAACGGTGCCTGCCTGGTTAGGGCCAACCTCGGCCCCTCCAGGCCATAGCGACTCGCCAGTGGATCCCGGATGATCTGGCGGGCCAGCAGGCCCTGTAGCAGCTGGTCGAGGGAGGATCCTTCTAGCTCAAGCAGCAGATCCTC
>Ga0315905_10002541_pt1 | contig 19188 bp, 44 predicted proteins | sample LakEriMetagenome_5_FD_203522 | JGI IMG/M metagenome (GOLD analysis project Ga0315905, IMG submission 203522) | Freshwater fungal communities from buoy surface, Lake Erie, Ohio, United States - Buoy 4 MA121 | ecosystem: Environmental > Aquatic > Freshwater > Lake | place: USA: Lake Erie, Ohio... | reverse complement strand
TAAGTATTTACCAGCGAACCATTTACGACTCCGGTTCTATACTCCACTAATACCCGATATTTTTAACCCTTGGGCCAGGTAAACACTAGTGGAAACCGTCCACGGAAACCTCCCTGCAAAGCGGGCATTGCTAGCACATAAGACCCGCTCTGGTCTGGCTCTTAGTAACGGTTACTGGTTGTATTGTATCATGCGTCTATGCGGCGTTGCAACGTCTAGGCTGTTAGGCCACGCATAGTAAAGGATAATCTCCACCGCATGATTGTATTATAACGTGGTGAGGACGCGACCCCCCATAGATTGGCACTACTATCCAGTGCGTAACCGGCACTGTCAGCATCATCGCTGCCGCGACATGCGATGCTTATCGTAATGAGTTACCCAACCTAGTCCAAGGCATGGACCCACGAGTTTTGTGGAACTGAGGCTCTTTGCCCGTCGTTTCTCCCAGTGTGGCCGTTGGGCCTCTTGGCGAGTTCTCTCAGTTCCGTTGTATTGTAAACAGATTGGGTTATGCCATACTCGGCCTTGCATTTAACCGTGGCTTCTTTGATATCATTCTGCCAGCAGCCCTCATCTGCTTATGTGCTAAGTATACATCTATTATCGTCACTTGTCAAGAGCTATCTATAGGAATTCCAAAAATTTTTTAGAGTTGATGTAACCCTATGATACACAAGCACTTACGGTGAATTCGGCCGGCCCAGCTTGTCCTAAGTCCTTTAATCTATTGAACTTAGAACAACTGAGTATATTTACTACTTATTTGAAAAGTTTTCAACAATAGATGATGCGGATATCTCTATTTTTTTCATGATCATATCATGTAGCACTTCTATATCATCGTTTTCTGCGATAGCATTAACAATATCAGAAGCAAAAGCTTCTAACAGATCAACTAGTTCTTGTTTAGTCATTTCATTCTTCCTCTATTGGTTCATCAGCACAGTAATTTGAGTTGGTCAACACTTCTGGCCTATACTTACTCAGCTTTTTATCCACACACTCCAAACAAACCCTACCCAGTGGGATCCCCCTAGCGTCACTTTCCCACCAACTTTTCTTGCCAGACCCACATGGACAAATTCTCATGATACTTCCTTAGTTAAGAGTTGTAACCAGTGCCTCACGCCTACCATCACGAATAGCAGTCTCAAGAGCGCTACAGATAAAAGCCTGAAACTTATCTAGTTCTGCGGTCATAACTTCAGGATTATAATCATTAGCCTGTATAACCATCTTCATAGCAAAACTAGCCACACGACCAGCAATCAAACCCTTTTCTTCATTTGTCAGCATAATTTTCTCCTTACTCCAAGTATACTCTATTAAAGACTCTTTGTCAAGCCCCGACTACTGGCTGACTATACCCATCCAGCCCGACCCGCTAGGGTTAGGCAGGACAAACTTTAGAGATTCGCTCAATGAGCAAATTATTCCCATAAAGCTTCTCAGCCTGACGCAACGCATGGTAGGTACTGTATGCTTGAACATATCCTACAATTTTATTGCCCTTCATGACCATATAGGTATCTGTACTCATTCGTCCTCCACTAGTTCAGGAAACATCCTATCCCAAGACTCACTATCAATTCCTGTTTTCAGAATCTCACGATCATCAGCATTGAGATATGGGAAAGCAGTTTGAATCAACTCTCCATTGACCCAACGCTGGGCATCTTCAAGCTTAGTGACTATGGAAAACTCACGAAGGCCAGTAGACAACCCACTGAACTCAATCATATCCACACCGTCCACAGTCCTGATCGTTCGCGTTGTCCGATTTGTCAAAGCATATGGCGTAAACAGCATCTTTTTCTCCTTTAGGTTCCTCGTATTGTACACTACTAATATCGGCGTGTCAAGAGAAAAACTTTGAGAAAAATTATGTGACGTAAAGTGTTATAGAATAAGAACTTACATCAAAGCCGGCCGGCCGACCTCGCCCTAAGTGCTTACGCAGCAACGACTTAGGGGTTGGTCAGCTTTTAGGCAGTAACTGCTATCTTTTAGAGCAGGCTAGCGACTCCACTCTTGAACAGAACCTTAGCAAGCAAAGGCTTTCGGCAGTTGCTCACACGCTCTGCATAAAAGTTACGAATCTTACCGTCAGGAGTCTGGCAAGTTACCAGATTCGCAGTACGGATAAACTCAGGATCATTGATACGATATCGGCTCTTGCGATTCAATCTCGCAATCTGGTCAGCAGTCAACGTCTGCTTTCCAACAACCTTAGCAAGAAAACGCTCATGCGTTCCATGCAACGGCTGCTGATAAACAAAGTTATAAACCTGACCATCCTTAGCATTCGCCAAGCTGGCCTTGCTTCCACCGTAAACGGAATAGAAGACAAACCCTACAACAGCACAAGTAACCGCAAACAGAATACCAGTCAACACAACAAAATCACTCATAAGAAACCCTTTCAAATTGAAAACCAATCTAACATCCATGCCACAAGTCTACACTATATATCGACGTTTGTCAAGCAGAAACTTTAGAAAAATTTTCTTCCCAATATTCTGCCATTTCAGCCATGTTGATACCGCTATCGTTCCAAGCAACTCCATCCGAAGTTTCATATCGGATTCTGGTCTTTTCAAACATTTCACGAAGAACAGTTCTGAAATGACTGAAACATTCGCATTGTTTAGCGATACCGTACAACATTTCATCATTACTGATCCACAAGCAAACATTCCATGTCTGATAGTTTGCGTAACCGTTATAGCTTCCGTCAGGACTCATGCTTCACTCTCTCTTTCTTGTATACGTCATTCTACTATACAATATCGTCTAATGCAAGGGGTAAACTTGAATCTTACAAGATTGTAAGGATCGACGTAAAGTGTTGCAGCATAGGCACTTACAGCTCGGCCGGCGGCGCGCCCTTGCTCTAAGTTATTTAGAGTCAAGGACTTATGTTAAACTTTACAAACTTGACGCTTTTTTGATCGGTCTAGTTTTTTGAAATCTGTACCCGGCAGTTTATTTAGGTCTGTTGTTGTAATATGAATTGAGCAGATATCTTCATACTTATTACTAACAAATTCCATAGCAGTAGCTTTACTCATCCATTTTGTAACTACGCCTGTTGGTGTTACATAACTAAGCACAAGAATATCAAATTTCTCTAATTGAATATGCTTGAATGTGAAAGAGTAAGAAATAATCTTTTTGCTATTAGCTTTCACTCGGGGACTTGCGAGAGATGATTTTACCTCAACCCGTGTTTTCTTATTGATTGTAATATCGTGTGAGTGACTTCCTCCATGGTAATTCCCCATATGTTTCTTCAACAATTCATCCCTAACCATCTTTTCGATAGCATGGCCACGGAATTGGCTATTCATTTTAGATAGACGATAAGCTATCTCGCTTTTTGAGACATAAAAAATATTAGGCTTATTCAATCCCTTAAGCTCTGGCATAACGCGATTCAAATGACGCATTGTGAACATAACCTTCCTCCTTTGGTTGTGTCATTCTACAGGAGTATCGGCTACTGTCAATAGATTTTGTGACAATTTTTCTTTTGCCATAACTCTATACAGGATAAGAACTTACGTCGAATTCGGCCCGCCGCGTCGGCCCTAAGTGCTTGAACACAAAGGGTTTACGACGAGTGATAGTTTACTCAAAATCAACAAAGATGATTTGAGCATAGCCACGAGGCTTAACGCTATAGTGATCACCATAGTCGTAGGTATCAGCCTTGACTGCTGTCATACCGGCCAGAGCCTTAGCCTTACGAACAACACTACGCTGGCTAGCATTCTTCTTTGGGATAAACTCGTAACGATTCACCCAACCATAGTTAGCTTCGCCACCAAAAGTATCCGTATGAGTCACAACGCACTTCATTTTGCCAATTCCTTTGCTTTCATGGTTTCAAGATACAACTTTTCCAACAAATTAACACGAGACACTGCACGACTAACTTCACGATCCATAAGCATAACAGCCTTTTCGTGTGCTGTCAACTCTTTCTTTTTCGTTTTCATTCGTTTTCTCTTTCCTTCTTATATCGACATTCTACCATAAAAACTTTAGCTGTCAAGCCTAATCTTCTTTCCAAGGATAGGGCTGTACATAAGGCCCATAATGGTCATAAAGATACTTAAATCGATCATCATTATGCCACTGATACAGCTTTATCAACTCACTTACTGCACAAGAGTACAGCATTGTGGGTGTCATTTTATTCCAAGAATAGTTTCGATAACCGTCTTTAGTGATTAGAGTCACAAAACCATTACCAAACTTCATAATCGTACCCCACACATCCTTACCGTTATAGGTAAAGTTTATGGTATTACTTAGCCAATAGGGCCAATGTGGATTATTTGCGTTCATCACTTTCCCTTCATCAAATATGTAATCTCTTGTCCATTATCAATCATGGAGCGATAAAGATCAATACGCCGATCTTTTTCTCTCTTTTCTTCTTGGTGTTCAGTCTCACTAATTCCCATACTATCACACTTCTTTTCCAAATCAGCCAAACTCACACTATCAGTGCGATGGTCTTGAAAATTTTCCGGTAACCAGCTATTAGGAACTAACAAAGCCTCTTTAATTTGCTGTTCAAATTGCTCAAGCAATTGGTATCCATTCATATCTCTCAATCTCCGTAGGTGTTAGAATCATTCATGTAAATTAATCGAGCAATTCGGTTAGAACAATTATGTTGTTTATCCCAACCATCTTCGATTTCTGGAGACTGATCAGGCAATCCAACAGAGCGACGAAACTCAATCCATTTTTCTTCGTTAGTCATTTCTTATCTTCTTCTTTCTTCAACGGGCCACGATAGCCTCTGAACCTTCTCAACTCACCATAATAGTTACGACTAGCAGAACCATATGGAGTCTTTCGACGCTTGGTGGTTCGACACAATTCAATTGGTTTGATTTCTGGATTATCCATTTTATTTACTCCTAACCAAACATTTCATATTCTTCATCTGTCAATGCTACTTCATCTGGACGATAACAATTGTTACCATACAACTCACGATTAGTAGGACGTTTTGCCCATTCGTCCATGAATCGATTATACTCTTCGATACGCTTTTCTTCTTCACTTTTCATCATTCACTCTCTCTTTCTCTACTCTATATACGTCCATTATACAGAATGGTTCGGTTTGTTCAAGAAAAAAGTTTCCTTACAATATCGTAAGCTTTCTCTAAGTCTTTGGTAGATAAGGACTTAGGTAAAAATCGGCCCGCCCCGCCGGCCCTAAGTGCTTACGCACAAAGGGTTTAGGGCGAGTTTTGGTGTATAAAACAGTAGTCTTCGTCAACCCAAAAGAGATGAATATTATGTCAAAATACAATCCAGAAGAGTATCAAAGAAATAAAGAAAGTTATCAAGCTAGAAACAAAAGATATTTATCCAAAGAAACTACAAAACTCAAAAGATCTGAAATACAAAGAGAATACAGAAAAAACAAAGGCAAGCAAAGCTATAAAGATAGCAGAGCCAAACGTAAAGAACAATTATTATCTACATACCGAGAGTATATGTCAGATAAAAGTTGTCAACATTGTGGATATTCCGACACTAGGTCGCTAGTATGGCATCATATCAAGCCATCACAGAAAAAGAATGGAGTTATTCAGCTTATTGGCAAACATATGTCATGGAATACAATTTTGACAGAGATACAAAAGTGTATCTGTCTCTGCCATAACTGTCACAACATATTACATAATCACCAATCGTCTCCGTAGTCGCAGTCGGAGTTATAATATTCGTCCACGCCCCATCCGCATGATCCGAACGCAGACTCAGCATCGCCATCCATACTATCATCAAACGAATCATCCCAATTATCCTCTAGTTCCTCATCATCCTCATCAAACTGAGACGCAATTTCATGATCCGCATCGGGGTGATAGTTGGAACTATCTTCGTCAAAAAAATCGTCATGATCGTCATACTCGTAGCTCATGGTCAATCCTTCACAATGGTAGTAATGTAAAGCAAGCCAACCCAAGACGCAAGGAAAGCAATCGCACTAAGCATCAATATACTCCTCTGGAACGAAATCGTCAACAGCGCCCACAACCTCTGCCCAATCCCAAAAATTCACTTCCACACTAGGATCATCAATCGGCTCGACCATCGGTTCCACAATTCCCTTCTCGGCCATGTCGTTCAGAATGTCGTTGATCTCGTCGAAGTTCAGCATGATTCTGTTTCCTATGGGTTATCGTTCGTTGATACCTATTATACGCATAAGGTAGTCAAAGGTTCAAGCGAAAATTATAGAATCTTTCCTTACAATGTCGTAAGGTTGTCGTAAAGTGTTGCAGGATAAGAACTTACGACTCGCGGCGGCCGGCCGAACTCGACGTAAGTCCTTATGTGTTAAGGAGATACGTCAAGCCACATCCTAGAACGAAACACACCCCTAATAGAATATAATCACTAGCTTTCATCATTTTCCTCCATATACATGATATGTGACACACTAGCAGACAGTAAAATACCAACAATATAACCAAAAGCAATGCTGATAAAATCAAACTGATACATCCTTGTATCCCCATTTTGTTTTAAGTAATCAATCCCCGTATCCTACCCAGAAATCATCACCATCATCATTTTTCATAAGAGTAAAACCCTTAGACTTCATCTCCTCATATTCTTTAATCCTCTCCCAGACCTCACCCACAATGGCCAGAGAACAGATAAAGACATAAAGCCCCAAGATCATACCAATGCCGGCCAATACATAAACCATATTATCCTCTTCTTTCTTGCATCATTCTACACTATTGTTATCGGCCCGTCAAGGGCTCTGACTTTACGCTGACTATACCCAACCTACCCAAACCCGGAGGGTTAGCTGGGACTATTGAAAAAATCAATCATGAGGACGATGAGGATTTTCATCCCGCTCTTTTACCCTAAAAGTGTTTTTAGTATACGCCCACGGTATCATATCGTCAACAGGGATTCCAGACTTTTCGCTAGCTTTCTGTCTAGCCTCCATCCAATCCTTACCAGCAAAGACTCCAACATACTTATGATCATTCCAAGTGTAAAAAACAGCAGCAACCATTTTCTTTTTCCTTACTTTACGAGAGTTGGATTAGACCGATAATATTTTGCCCACAATTCGTCGATGACAAACTGGACGATCCGATCATGGGAACCACGGCAGACGTAGTAGCCCATGTGAATGTCGAACAGAGCAAACGTCCCATCCTCTTTCGGATGAAATGTAAACCCACACTTGTAGGCATACCCTTGAATCTTACCCTTAACGGTCGAACTTTTTGGAGGTTTTCTCATTTTCATCATCTCTCTTTCTTGTATGTATATTATACGCTACAGATTGGAAATGGTTCGAGAGAAAAAAGAATTTTTTGTGTCAAGAAAATTTGACAAAACTTTTTTGCATTTGGCATGATAGTTGCTGTGTTGTCGTAAGTCATTGCTACATAAGCACTTACGTCAAGCTCGGCGGCGCCGGCCTCGCCGTAAGTCCTTTGGCAGTAAGGGTTTACGTCAAGTTTTTCGTTTCCTGTATATCCGTTCAGTACCCACCCAAACGGGTAGGTATAGCTTGGGATACAACTGAACATATGTACTCTTTACCCATCGCTCAGTCTCTAGTGTAACGTCGTACACTAATGTAGAGTTGTTCATTCGTCCTCCCCTTTGAAGTTGAAAGGGCTGATTTCAAGATGAGCAACAACACCGTATTGCTTTGTCAGTTCCTCGACACGTTCACGGGAACCGGGCTTACCAACTGGCACGATCATGGTATCCTCACCCCCCACATAACGGGGGTCAGCCTTTTCCTTGCGAACCTTTCCCAGATTCTTCAAGGCAGTACGATTGAACTTGAGAACCTTTTCGGTCACAACGTAACGCTTCTGATCGGTCACGCCGTAGACGTAATCAACACCATCTACAATCTTATCATCAGGAATCTCCACAAGCATCGGCACTGCGATACCCTTGAAGATCATACGGGCTTGACGTTTGGCATTTTCGATGATAGGGAATTTGGTTTTCATGTCTTTCCTTTTTTCTTTCTTTCTTGTATGTCTATTATACGCTACGGATCGGCAATTGTTCAAGGGGTCTTTCCTTACATTTTCGTAAGATTCAGATACCCTCTCCATCGTCAAGGCCGGGAGTGTAGTCGGCCTCATCTTCCGGAATATCTTCCACCACACCACACCATTCCTGACAATCCATGCAAATCCCGATTCTATCCTTACCCTCACCAGTCTCAAAAGCACAACCAGCACCACAGCAATCAGAAATCAGATCGTAATTCAGATTTTCCATTTTCATATCCTTCTCTTTCTTCTATGTCTATTATACGCAGCGGATTGGTAAAGGTTCAAGGGGTTTTCCTTACATTTTCGTAAGGTTTTTATTTTTGCTGTTCGTCACCTAAATCATCACCAGCATCATAACGATTACCTTCCTCGTCAAGCATCCAAAACTCACTCGCCTCTTCATCAATCTCAAAATCGTATTTTATAGCAGAACAAATCCCACGACATTTACTACAAATATTTCCAAAAAAAACTTCGGCACCACAACAATCGCTTTCCATTTTTGTTCCTCTCGTTTTCTATGTATTATACGCATCGAATCCCAAAGGGTTCAACAAAATTCCTAGAAAGTTTTCTTACAAAGTCGTAAGGTTTGCCGGCCATGTTTGGCACAGTATTTGCTGGCTGACTATACTCATAATGCCGCAGCATTAGCTGCGACATTTGGTACAGCGTTTGCTCTATGCAATTTTCATGCCAAAAAAGTTTGGCACGACATTTGCTATGACGATTCGTCGTAAGTCATTGCTACGTAAGCACTTACGTCAAATTCGGCGCGCCGGCCTCGCCCTAAGTCCTTATCGGATAAGGGTTTACGTCAAGGCCTTGTACACTACTATACTACTGTATAGTCATCCCCTCAATATAGGGGAATACCTTACCATTCGTGTGTACGTTCCACTCTCCCTTAGTTTGTCGAACATATCCCGGTATATACTTATTCATTCGATCCTTAGTGGTTGGACTATACCATCCCCCATTTCGCAGGGTATAGGTATTATCCTCATGGATCGTCACGACATAGGTACTGTGTAGCATGATCCCTACGCTACCATTCGGCAGAATTTCAGCATAGGTATTGTTGCCCACCTTTCGGGATTGCCGGCCCGTCTTACCATTTACCATCTTTACTGCTTCAGAATGTGTCATATTCTTTTCTTTCAAGAGGCGTGAATGAAAACTTTCTCAGACTTGATACCTTGCGTCACAGTCACGATCCAATTCTTTCCGCTACCATCTTCGCGGGAAATATTGTTTACGATTCCGATATAACCCTTACCATTCGCAGCCCGAATGCCAGCATACTTACCCGTTCGCATTGCAGTAAAAATAGTGTCGAGATTATTCATTGTCTTTTCTTTCTTAGAAGTTTTCAGTTTCTTGACCATCACACTCTACAATTTTGAAACTATAGCCGTATGCTGCGACAGCCATATCATATGCTTGTTCTAAATCGTCAGCAGATATGAAATCAGATATACCACGATGGAAGATTTTGAAGTATCTCATTTTCTTTTTTCCTTGGTTGTTCTCTTATATAGTATACGTAGGCCGCTTGCAAAAGTTCAATCCTTACAATATTGCAAGGCATCCTGCATGTTAGCCAATTCGGCCTTGAGTTGTTCCAGACTATACATTTCACGACCGGGCCAATAATCTCCAATCTTATCTTTCAGATTGAAAATATAAATCTCAACTTCTTTTTTCTTCATATTCTGTATAGCGTAACTTTTTTTCATTTTTTTTCTCTTTTCTATATCTATTATACGGTGCCGATCCTAAAAGGTTCGACCTAAAATACCCAAATATTTTTTGAAGTATAGGGAAGCAGATCATTTATCGGAAAGCCCGTAGACTCTGCGACAATCTTTTGAGCCGTCATCCAATCGGCCGCATCAGCTTGTCCGATAAACTTGTGTTCACCATAGCTGAAGAAATAAAAAGTTTTCATCGTCTTTTCCTTATTGTTGTCCATCATTCTCTTATATCTATTATACGCTACTGATCGGCAAAGGTTCAAGGGAAAAATAAAAAAATTCTCAAAAATCTTTTTTCTTTATTGGTACGATATTTGCTCTGGGCCAATTGGCACGGCATTTGCTATAGGGGTTCGTCGTAAGTCTATATGTGGCAACCACTTACGTCAAGTTAGGCGGCGCCCCTCTCGTCGTAAGTCCTTTACTGACAAGGGTTTGCGTCAAGTCTCCCCTACCATTTGGGGGGATAGCTCCCCATCCATACCATATGATCGCGGTACCCCTTCGCATAGGGGGATCCGTGCCGCTTGCGAATGAGACGGAGTTGAGCAGCCAACGTACCCCTATAAATGGGGGAGGGGTCGCGTTGTATCCATTCGCCTATCCATTTGTTGGCAGGAACCGCGACGAGTAGCCTATGATCGAAAACTTGCATGGTATTTCCTTTTCTTTATCTATCTTATCTAATTTACCCAAACGCCCCGAACGTCCCGAACCATGCAAACTATTTGGTAGCTTGCAAGGTATCCAACGTCACACACTTATCAGTGTAGATCGACCGATACCCTTGCTCCGCTTTGACGGTCAGCAGGATACGATCCCCAAATCCTCGCACGTTGACCACTTCACCGTTGACGATTTCACCGTTATCATATTCCGCAAAAACAAAGTCACCGATTTTCATTTTCATTTCCTTTTCTTTATCGTTCGTTTCTATATCTATTATACGTTGGCTATTTCAAATGGTTCGGAAGAATCCGAAAAATTTTTCCTTACAACTTTGTAAGGTTTGCCGGCGATCATTTGGCATGATGTTTGCTATAGACATTTGTCGTAAGTCTATACGCCATAACCACTTACGTCAAATTAGGCGCGCCGATGCTCTCCCTAAGTGCTTATCCCACAAGGGTTTGCGTCAAGTTTTTAGATTCTCAATAATAGATGCTATCTGCTACAACATAGCCCATATCGTCTACTTCGATAAACTCGCCTTCATCTCCCATAGGGAAAAAACAGGTGATAGTCTTATACTCGTTGGAAAGCGCTTCATCGAGCAACTCACCGCCCAAAGCATAACTGCCGACAAGGGTATCAACTTCCTTACCGTCATAAAGTACGGTATTCAATTCTTCACGATTCATGATCATTTTGAGATTTTTCATTTTGTTTTCCTTTTCCTTATACCTAGTATACGGGGCCGATTGAAAATGGTTCGAAAAATTTTTCCTTACAATATTGCAAGGATACCATTTTCTTTTTTTCTTTACCTATCTTACCTAGTTACCAAAGAGCCCTTAAACTCGCCAGTCTATGCAAACTATTTACTAGCTTGCATGGCCTCCAACGTGACACACTTGTCGATATAGATCGACCGATAGCCCTGTTCGGCTTTGACAGTTAGCAGGACACGCTCCCCAAACTGCCGGACATTCACAACTTCGCCATTCACAATTTCGCCGTTGTCATATTCCGAAAAAACATAGTCGCCAATTTTCATTTTCATACCCTTTGAAGTGTCGTTCGTTTTCATATCTATTATACGCTGTTCGTTTGAAATGGTTCGGTCGATATTTCAAAACTTACGATATTGCAAGTTTTCTTTCCAAGGGACTCCGACGAACAACGAGAATATGGTAAAATAGAGAATCTAAAAAGTATTGGCAATTTAGAGAGGATAGATAAGATAGGGGGTTTTTATGTTTTTCAAAGGAACCCGCCAAACTACCGGACAAACCCGGGGTGGTGCAAACATAGTAGGCGACCCCATACATAATTGGCCAGTTTAATGACCACTTATTCCACAGTCACGCTTTTTGCCAAATTCCGTGGCTTATCAACATTCTTGCCCCTTAACACTGCTGAGTAGTAAGAAAATAGCTGCAAAGGAACTATTCCCATCACTGGACTCAAAGCATCAGTCACCACAGGCACCCTTATCTTATAATCCCCCAACCCAGCATTCTCAGAAAATACGCTTATCACTTTACCATCTCGTGCCATTATCTCACTAACATTATTTACCAGCTCCCCATACTGCCCCAAATTATTAGCAAGAACGATCACTGGCATATCTTTATCAATCAAAGCAATAGGCCCATGTTTCATTTCGGCTGCCGGATATCCTTCAGCATGAACATAGCTTATCTCTTTTAACTTAAGAGCCCCTCAAGAGCTATTGGAAAATTATATCCACGCCCCAAGAATAAACAATTAGTCATACCCACAAACCCTTCTGCTAAAAATTCTACACTCTCATTACATTTCAAACACTCCGTAGTCAAATCTGATAAATCCCTCAAATCGTCTATTATTCTTTTTCTATGATCCAAACCCATAAGCCCACATGCTGCTCAATCCACAAACTCAACATTAATAAACAAACTATCTGACTAGTAAAAGCCTTAGTACTAGCAACCCCCACCCCATCATCATTTATTCCCAACACCAAAGGACTTCCTTTTCTAGCCACTATCATTTGACCAGTTTTCCCATCTAACAATACCACCCCATAGGCCCCCACAATTTTCCTTAGAGCGCACTTGACGCTCGTTTAAATATCCTTTCCTTCCTGCAAAAAATTATAAATTAGATACAAAAGGATCTCAGTATCAGTATCGCTAATAAAATTGTACTTCTTTTCAAGAGAGAGAGCTTTAGCTCTTCATAATTTTCTACTATTCCATTATACTCTAGAGCTTGAAGTCCATTCTGCTTGCCTTTGTAAGCTACTATACCACACATAGTTTTTTAGTACCGATAAGGATAGTATTGGTAATTGTGATACTGTGCTTTGTAGTGTCTACAGAATGGAACGTAGCTTTGAACATAAGGAGCGATCACTACTGGAACCTGAATATATTGAACTGTTGGAACATTCACTGGCACCATAGTAGTATAATAATTAGTCACAACATAATTATAAGTAACATACTGAGTTGTATTAACCACAACAGGAACCACAGCTTGATAAACTATTGGATATTGAGCATTAACTATTGATGTTAAAGTTAAAAAGCAAAACAAAGAACATAATAAAGTTTTCATAAAAGATTCCTTTAATTTTCAGAAGCCTCCAAACACTAAAGTTATTATAGGTCAATTCCGCCAAAATGGTTTTAAAGAAATTTTTAAGAGACCGTCTTGTTTGGGGTATATTATAGTGAAACCCTACAGACTTTCAGAAGGAGAGACTATGTTAAATAGCAGTCAACCATTTTTATACAACAATAATAATGGACAAAAATGTCTCCTTTATTGCTATGCTGATTCACTAAAAACATTATTTTTTGGTAATGAATATTCATTTCGTCCATGGAAAATTCATCATAAAAATTATACCACTAATGAAATCCTTAATATTCCTACTCCAACAAGCCATGAAGTTCACGGAGAAGTGGTTTTAGAGTGTAATCCTCATTGTTATTCAAATAAACTATTTTATACAGCAGGATTCAACCAAGGACCAAATACTCCAATAATTTATTATCTCTGTTCTTTAGATATTTCACCATTAGATCCAACAACAGTTTCAAACTTCACTGTAATTCAACAAACTTTTAGTGGAACAGTAGTTGATAATGTTCCTTATTACGCTAATCCTAATAAGAACGGAAAAGTATTAAAGGGAATTGAAAATCCAGAAGAATTTGATTTAGGATTATCTTATATCTACAGATTAAATAAGATATTTAATGAAGATAAATTCTTAGTAACAGGACAAACAGCCGACAGACCATATTTTACCCTATTAACAGATGGTTCATTCAATATTATTAAAGAACTCAAGAACAATAACGATGATCCCATCTATAAGTGCTCATTACTAAATAATAACTTAGTTTATACAATTAAGCTAGATCAAGAAGGTTACGAATCACGAGAATTAGCAGAGGAGACCATCAATGGCTGATAAAAGCGATAGATTTTCTTTAAATGGATTTAATTTACAAAAACAATTTAGCGGTTTACACGCTAGAAGACCAGAAAATTTAAATACATATTTTGATACAAAAGTACTAGCAGTACCTCCTACCTTCGTTTCTATTTTAACTGTAAATATTATAAATCCTGGATCTAATTATTCCAATAACATGGGCATTAGATTTCCCACACCTCAACATCCAAATGGAACAAGAGCAACAGGTGATGTCTATTTAAATTTAACAAAAAACTGTTTTTCTATTGCTAGTGCTGGCAGTGGCTATGTTGTTGGAGATGTTTTTGGAGTATTTGATCCTAATTTAAATAATACTATTGTAGGAATTATAAATATTATTTCAGTTAATGGTAGTGGAGGTATTACTAATTTTGATTTTATTTCCTATCATCCTATTAAATCTGGTGGAAATGTTTGTGTTGTTGATTTATCTAATGGTTCTGGTACTAATGGCTCCATTACAGTTAGAGCAGAATCAGGATATACCATAAACTCTATAGATATGACAAATTATGGATCAGGATATCAAACCTATCATAGAACTACCGGAGCAACTATTTCTCATGATATTTATTTATATACAATGGATAATGATAGCTATGACGATAATAGTAGCGGAAATGGAGCACAATTTACTCCTAGCTTTAATGCTATTGTCAAACTATACACTAAGTCTGATCCAAGATCAAGATCATATCATGAAGACAAAAGCGGAGATTCGGTTCTTAGCACAGATACTGATATAAATTACTACTATTTGATTAAAAATTATTCCTTATCAGATCCAACGAGGTAATATTATGCCAATATTCACAGATCCATTTGGGTTTTTCGGCGGAAGATGCAGACCAGACGATGATGGAAATGGTTTATTCTTTGAAAATAGTTGTGATATTACTCCAACATCATGGTCTTTAGACGAGCTTGGTTCCCCTGGTAGGGGAGGTACTGGTTATGGAAGTGGTGGGGTTTCTGCTTCTGGTCCAGACTTTGTACTAACCGGACTTGGACCATCATTTACTCCTGAGTATTATGCTTATACTGGATATCTTAGATTAGAAGTAACTTGTAGTGACGGAAGTAAGCAAACTATTGATTCATGGACAACAATTGATGGAGGACCAACACGATCATTTAATCATACTTATCCTAATCCATGCTGTAATGGAAAAAATAACACAAGTGCTGATACAGCCAAGTTAATAGCCCTATTTACAACATCAAAAACAGCAGCAGATCGATTAAAAAATGCAAACAATCTTTTATTTCATCTCAAAAAATTCCTTAGCGCAGAAGCATTTGCTCTTTTTAGAAATAGTTTAGTAGCAAGAGGTGCAGAATTTACTAATGGTTTTAATACTCTTACAAAATTGCCCGAAGGTTCATTTTATACAAATAAAATGCCTCCTCCTTTTGATCAAATTCCTAACAATTTCAATACTATGATATTGAATGCTCTTAAAAAAGCAGCAGAAGCAGCCGGTGCTGCTGTAAAGGGTGCCGGTAATATAATAAAATCTATTCCTATGATAATGCCTCAGCCCTTAATGCCAAATTGGGATCCTGTTTTAAATAGATTTCGTAGACCAGGAGAACCAGCTCATGCATGTAATGATCCTGGCACTCTAAATCCTGGAGTAGGAACAGCAATATTAGCTTCAACAAATGGAAGAAATTCTATAAATTTAGCCAATATTTATGGACCTAGTATGAGTCCATCATTAACTTCTAATAATCATGTTATTAATGCTTTTGGGGGTTCTCCTCCAACTTCATTTCCAGTAATTCTGACAGCAAAAAAAGGATAAATTATGAATAATGCAACATATTATAGATATGGCTTAGGATTACAATATCAATTTAAAAATAGTCCACAAACTATTGGCACCAATCAATATCAACCAATAGAGAAATTGATGGATTATTCTGTTAGTCCAGCCCCAAGTAATCTTAGATATATTATCACAGATTATCCAGATCCTATCATTGATGTAAACTATATAAATCAAACTACCAAACCAGATGTTCATAAAATAAATATTCCTATGGGAGTAGCAGCGACTGGACTCACTTTATTCTCAAGAGAAGGACTATTCACAATAAATGGGGTTAGCAGAATATCAAATAAGCAAGCAGAACAATCTATAAGACTAGGCACAAATCAGTTTAAAAGTAACTTCAGTCACTATAGACCATAATTAAAAGGAAATAATAATGGCTGACAACAGCAATACATTTTCTATGAGTGGCCTTCCACGAAATAAAAAACTCAGTGGACTACACTCTCATAGACCAGAGAATATAGACTTGTATTTTGAGAGAAAAAGCATAAAAGCCCCACCACAATTTGTTTCCATACTCAATCTTAGTGTTACTAGTATGGGATACAACTATAGTAAAAATACCACCTTAACCTTCCCTACGCCAGAACATCCAAGCGGAATAAGAGCATCAGGCTATCCATTATTTAGTATCTCTAAAAATTCTTTCAGCATTAGTAATAGTGGCTCTAATTATTCTATAGGAGATGCTTTTCCCATATTTTCTTCTGGAGATCTAGTTGGAGCATTTTATGTTACTAACACAGGAATTTCTGGAAGAATATCAGATTACGACGCTTATTCTGTTCCATTGGACCTTAATAATATTTCATCTTCAACCATAGATTTTAGCAGTAATCCAACAGCTTCAATTTCTAATAATGACAAATACAACATATCTTCAGCAGTATTAGGTTTTCCTGGACTTGGATATCAAACCTATCATAGAATTACCGGATCTGGAATAAATCACGATCCGATAATTTCTAATGCTGGATCTTCTAATCCTCTTCCTTCTGGACTAGTTATTAAGAGCTCAATAGATACTTGTGTTCGTGTCAAAATAATCGAAGACCCTAGAATTAGAGAGACTAAAATAGATAAATTCAACTCAACAAACTATGGACTAGATCAGCAAAAATATTACATGATCGTTAATAATTTTTCTCTTGGTGATTTTCCACATAATTCTTCAGGACTACCTTTAACTCCTTTTTATTCTGGAAATTTATTTTGGAACAGAGTAAAATTTAGCGGAAATGGAGATTCAACATCTCCATTCGTAAAAGCGTCGATTTCTGCTGGAACATCTGATGGTATGTCTATTAAAGTCACAGCTAACGGTTACATTAAAATAATAGCTTCCAACGTAACTAGTAACACAAGATATACTATCACCGTAACTCCTTCGTCAGGATCTTCTTTTACTACTGTTGTAAATTTAGGAACTAATGATGGATATTCTGGTTTTTTAAACTCTTCTTTTGTGGTCAGAGAAAACGATCAAATTACTTTTAATGGTACTAATGTTTCTTATTCTAATCTGTCTATATTTTATAGTAGCACAATACTAATTTAAGGAATAATTACTATGCCAATTCTTCCATTCACAAATCCTGTAGGCTCACTAACCCTTGCTCCAAGTGAAGGAGGGGGATTTCCACCTCAGGGCTGTGCTCCAATTCTTACAGTAACCAGTGTTTGTTCGCCAATATCATTAATTATTTGTTCTTGTATTAATAAAGGATATGCTCCTCCATCAGGCTGGACCCTTTTAATGGCAATAGCTGAGGCAGGTGTTGTTGCCGTATTGGGTGGTTCTGTTACTTATAATTCCTCGAATGAAACCGTCACTCTTAATGATTTGCCAGAATCATATATTAGACCTGGTGCTGGCGGTGGTTCATGGGCCCCTGGCACAACTTTGATTCTTAATGTAAGTTGTTCAGACGGATACAACACTCAACAATTAGCTATTTGGGATAATTATGGAATACATTCTTTAAATCCTCAACTTATCTTTAATGTTCCAGTAACATTTACCACAAATACATTCCCAAATCGTTGTGGAGCAGAAGATTTGGTCGATGTTAGCACCATCACAACAAAAGAAGCTTGTGACCAAGCGGCAGCAGATAATCCAAACAGCGATAACGATATTGTTTGGGAATGTACAACAGTACAAGCTCAAAGATGCACAGAAAGACTAGAAACAACTTTTGGAAATGGAAATGGAGACCAAGCAGCAGATACAGCGAGTCTCAGAGATGCTTTAGCTGCTTTGTTTAGAAGTCCTACTCAAGACATAGATAATATTAAACAAAAATTAACTGATAGAGCACTATTAATGCAAAAGCAAATATATAATCAGCTTAAAAACACAGGAGGTCTAGGTTTTGATTGGGTTGCAGATGCTCTAAAAGGGTTAGATCTTAAAAAAATAGAACTAGACACATTAGACGAAAATGGAAAACCATTAAATCAAGCAAGGTTTAATTGGACAAAAACTATACCAGAAAGTTTTAGAAATATACCTATAACTGATCCAGAAACTAATCTTCCAACTACTAAATATGATTGGATAAAAAAACAAATTGATAGGGCCAATAAGACCCTAAATAACACTAGTGAGGATACTCTATCAAAAATTCTTAAAGGACTAGACAAATCAAAATTGAATCTTGACATACCAGACAAAACAGTAATTGCTCGTTTGCTCAGTAATGCTAGAAGAGCCCGTGAGCTTGCAAAGAAACTAAAAGGAGCAGGAAAATTATTAGGTCCAATTGGAGCGCTTCTGGCTGTAATTGGTGCAGGAGGGGAGGTTTTTGCTGATTTAAGCGATGGACAATTAGATAGTCTCGAACCATTAATGGACTTATTAGAGAATGAGATATCGATGGGGGGTGGATGTCGTACATTTACGAGAGATGAAAACGGAAATGCTATTTATGGAGAACCTGATCCTGATATGGAAGCTCTTATGCGTGTAATAGAGGATGCAACAAAAGAACAACCAAGGTTTAGATCTCCAAGATCTCTTGATGATGTAATAGAGGAATATTTTGGTCCAGATCCTTCTGGCCCATCTAGAAGTCGTTTTTTTATACCCAAACCTAACTCGCAATCCAATATGGATATGTATGATAGCACCATGACTATTTCATCACAAACACTTAATAATCAATTATTAAATAATAATCTTGGATCTCCGCTAAGATCATTTCCATCAATACTGGCACCTCTACCAAATCCCAATCCGTCGTCTCCATCAGCACCATACAGAGCAGTATTTGCAGATCTAGATAACATTAATACTGTTTATACTCCGAATATTAGCTGGGCAAATAGCACTGGTAACGATCT
>Ga0315905_10002540_pt1 | contig 19188 bp, 16 predicted proteins | sample LakEriMetagenome_5_FD_203522 | JGI IMG/M metagenome (GOLD analysis project Ga0315905, IMG submission 203522) | Freshwater fungal communities from buoy surface, Lake Erie, Ohio, United States - Buoy 4 MA121 | ecosystem: Environmental > Aquatic > Freshwater > Lake | place: USA: Lake Erie, Ohio... | reverse complement strand
TACGCCTACAACGCCGAATACATCTTTGATCCAGATGTCTTAGATCGCTTCGATATCGTCGGCTTTGATCCACGCGGAGTCAACCGCAGCGCTCCAATCAAATGCCTAACTTACGAAGAGACCGATGCCGCTTACGCCGCCGATGCCAAGCCCGACAACGACATCGAACTAATCGATGCGATGGCAGATGCCAAAGAGTTCATCGATAAATGCGAGAGCGCAAACAAGTATTTAAACCATTACACAACGGCAGAAGCAGCCCGAGATATGGACATTCTGCGCGCAGCCCTCGGTGATGAGAAGCTGAATTACCTCGGTAAATCATATGGAACTTACCTCGGCACTCTTTATGCGCAGTTCTTCCCCGACAAAGTCGGCCGAATGGTTCTAGATGGCGCCGTTGATCCAAACATTTCTATCCTTGAACAAAATATTTTACAAGCAAAAGGTTTCGATGACGCTCTGAGCGCATTTATCAAGGATTGTGAAAAAGAAGATGACTGTCCGTTACCAAAAAACAAATCTGAGGCAACCGCAAAGATAATTTCAATATTCACATCATCTGCCACAAAGCCATTGCCGCGTAAATTAAAAGTCAAAAACGATAACCGAACTGCAACCGAATCCCTGATCGTCCTCGGCACCGCATCGGCACTTTATGACGACGTCGATGGTTGGCCAAAGCTTCGCACCGCAATTTCCGAAGCCCTACAAGGTTACGGAGATTCCTTCCTTGATCTTGTCGATCAATACACCGGCCGCTCACCCGATGGAACATATGCATCTAACGAGTTAGATTCCGGCGCAATCATCGACTGCCTCGACTGGCCCGACATCCGCACCACCGAAGAAATCAAAGCCGACGTCCAGAAATTCACCGATGTCGCACCTGTATTCGGCCCTTACCTTGCATATTCAAGTTCGGCTTGTAAGTATTTAACTCCACCCGCAAAAGATAAGTTAACGCGCACAACCAACAAGATAACTTCCATTAACACAGCACCCGTGATCGTCATCGGCACCACCCGAGATCCAGCAACACCTTACGAATGGGCAGTTGGCCTCAACAAAATCTTCACCTCATCAAAACTCATCACACTAAACGCCGACGGCCACACCGGCCAGGGGCGCGGCAGCGCCTGCGTCGATGATGCCGTCGATGCTTATCTACTTGAGGGCATAAGTCCGAAGAAAAACCTGATTTGCCCTCAATAATCCTTTGTGAAGGATCTTTAAATTTACAAAGTTCCTACTATGATCTATAGATGGAATTTTTATTATGAGAGCAATCATTCGATTTTGTTTTAAAATGTTAAAAAAGATTTACCTTAGAATGTTCAAAACTAATCTTCATCCTGAGTATGAGTTATGGCGAAGTACGAATTTCCGTGCACCGAGTCCACAGAATGTAAAATTAGAAATATTAATTTCAAACTCAATTCCGAAAGCAACCTGGATCGAGACAGGAACTTATCTCGGAGACACGACTGTGGTTCTCGCAAAAAATGCTAATTTTGTTATCACCATTGAGCCATCAGAGAGGCAGTATGAGTTTTCATTAAACAGACTAAAAGATTTGAAGAATGTGAAAATTATAAATTCCACGAGTGAAGAGTGTATTGAAGAAATTTTAGAGAATTTAAGTGGTCCAACTTGCTTTTGGCTTGATGGCCACTACTCCGGTGGTTATACCTTTATGGGGAGTTCGGTTACCCCGATTTTTGCTGAACTAAATTCTATTTCAAATTATCTTCAGAGAAATCGACAAGTTGTCATCTTTATTGATGATTTTCGCTTGTTTGTTGACTCTTCAAATACAGGCTACCCTTCACAGAATTACCTTGTAGATTGGGCGAATAGTCATAAGTTAGTCTGGACGGTAGAGCAAGATATTTTTATTGCTAAAACCTAGCCCTACAGCACCGATACGTCTCTTTTCGGATGGTGAACGGAAAACTTCACCTTCTAAAGTAGACGAAAGTAGCCAGTTTGGTAAAGACCACCCCTTTCCATGGTGCAAAATAACTCCATGCGCTTAGACCATGTCTCATATGTAACTTCCCATGATCAACTAGCCGACACCGTGCAACGTCTGGGTTCTCGCCTTGGCACAACATTTGTTGATGGCGGTATCCACCCACGTTTTGGAACACGTAACTTCACAGCACCACTCCTAGATGGCAAATACATCGAAGTTGTCTGCCCACTCGATCACCCAGCTACAGAACAAACACCTTGGGGTAAAGCAGTTTCAAAGAAAGCACAAGAAGGTGGTGGCTGGCTTACTTGGGTATTTAGCACTGAAGACATTGCACCAATCGAAGAAAAGTTCGGTCGCAAAGCTGTCGATGGCCACCGCACACGCCCAGATGGAACAGACCTTAAGTGGAAGCAAATCGGCGTTAAAGAAATCACCGATTCAAGAGAGCTTCCATTCTTTATCCAATGGCTAACGGAAGATCACCCATCTAAGGATGGCCTAACTGTTTCAAAGATTGAAAAGATTGTAATTTCAGATAAAGATCAATTATCTGATTCTTGGTTCAAGACTGAAATCCTAAATGGTCTAGATAAAATCTCAATTGATTGGGTAGACCCATCAAGCCAAGATGGCGAAACCGGAATAGTTTCCGTTCATCTGAGCACACCAAGTGGCTCAGTAGTCTTGGATTAAGATCAACAATATGTTGATTTGGGAATGATGTCCAAACCCCCAAATATCTATTTTTTGGTTAAAACCAATTTCGTTTTCTGAAGTCATTTAAAATCACTTCACTCGGTGAGAAGTTTAAATCCATGGGATTTCGTCTGAATTGCTCATATTTTATAGAAAAATCAATTAATTCGCCTGGCGCCCAGCGAGAAATTTTTGCATTACTCAGCAGGCCATCGTCTCGCTCGGTGGCACTTCTATGAATCAGGCAGGGGATACCTAAAGCTGCACATTCCTCCTGCAATCCACCGCTGTCAGTGATGACGAAAGTCGACCCAGCAAGTAAATTGTGAAATTCAAAATAATTCATCTTCTCAAGAACTGAGACATTCGGATTGAATTTCAAGTACTTTAAAAAATAAGGTTTTGACATTCCATCAGCAACTACGCGAATGCTAATCTTTTCAGAAATTTCCAGAATTTCTTGGAATGTTTGGTCTCTAACTTTCGAATTCTTGAGAAATTCAGTCCGATGCAACAAAACAAGACAGTAACTTTTATCATCAAAGTCATTGCCCGCCGCTACAGAAACTAGTCTGAGAGAATCTAAAGAGGTGTTGCCGTTTGTTAGTATTGTTTCGCCGCGCGAATTTATGAGATTAAATACCTCATTCTGTGACGGAGCAAAGTTGACCGTTGATAATCGGGAAACAACCATTCGTATCAGCTCCTCAGGAAATGGATTTGCCAAATTACTACTTCGCAATCCCGCTTCTATATGAACAAGATCAATTCGCCTGATCGTGGCGATTAAACTTCCTAATAAAGTTGACAACGTGTCGCCATGAACAATAATCACAAAACTTTTTTGAGTGTTTTTTGATGAAATTCGAAAGAACCTGCGAGCAAATAGCAATAAACAAAAAGTTTTAATAAACCAAACGGCAGCAGACGGAAATGAACGTATGCCCAAAAACGAAAAATCAACATCTTCAACTTCGCCTCTTAGACCAAAATCTGAAATCGCCTCTCGAGCATCGCCGCCGTGTTGACCCGTGAGCACAATTCTATAATCTACGCCAGCTCGATCCATCCCTAATGCAACCGGGGCAATTTTGATGATTTCTGCGGTAGTCCCAACTATAAAACTAAGCAAATGAAATCCAATCTTAAAGAACTGCAAGGAATTGTATCAAAAGATCAATTGATCATTTAGTATCATATTCATGACAATTCCAGAAACGCACGAATCTTTGTTTTGATGAAACTTTTAAGCGTCGGATTAATCGGTGTAGTTGGAGCGGTTTTAAACGGCATAGCCAGCTTTATTACTGCAAGAAGTCTAGGCTCTTCTCAATATGCAGCCTTTGCATCTGCCGTCGCTTCTATAACTATTCTGCAGGTCTTTGCACAAGGCTTGCAATTTAGTTCACTGCAAGAGTTTCGGAAAGAAAAGAAGCAAATTGAAAAAAATCGCTCAAATTGGTTTGTGAGAGAATTAATCCCAATCGCTCTCGTAATAGGCTTGTTCCTGGCTTTGTTCAGAAGAAATCTGAACTTTACAGAGTTTCAATCTCTAGGAATATTCAGCATGATATTTCCAGTCATAATTCTCTCTTCAATTTCGGGTTACTATCTTTCTAAAGATGATCTTTTTAGATACCAACTACTTTCAACTCAAGTTGCAGTCATCCGTCTCATGTTCTCTTTAGCGATCTTAGCTGTTATTCAAAAGTATCCCTTAGTAAAGGGTCCAGCAATCTATTTGGGAGCTTTAGTGGCCGCAAACTATGCAATTGCTTCTATCAAGTTGATATTTTTAAAACATATGTTAACTCTTAATTCCCTAATCTGGAAAAAAGAGACTTTAAGGTATGTTTTAGTGATAACAGTTTCTTGGTTTTTGATGCAAAGCGATCTTATTGTTATAAATATTGCGTTACCTCCTACAGAAGCTGGGATATATTCCGCATATTCAAGTATCGCAAAAGTACTGATTTCATTTTTTGCCATATATGGGCTACATCTGGCTGGTAAAAACGAGGGCTTAGTGACGCTGTCTCTTAAATTGAGAACAGTCGCAGTGTCAGGGGTTACTGCAGTGGGACTACTTTTCGTTGTTGTCCATTTTGGTGGCTCATTATTAATGAAAGTCTACGGTGAGGAATTTGACCCATCATTTGTTGACATCGAATTACTATATGCACCAAGTGTTCTATGGGCGGTTGTCTTTAGTTTGTTATACCTAAGATTAAGCACAATCGAAGGAATATTGTTTCCTATTTCGTTAGTTTGCTTGACGATTACAATAATTTTTTCTCTTACTGTAATTTCAGCAACAGCAAGCGTAATCTACACACTTTACTCCGCCACAGCGGTTCTTTGTATAATTCTCCTTACTGCAAGTGGGAATAGAATACAAAAAGACTAATTACCAACGTATCATTAAGAGATGAGTTTTGAATTGGATTATAGCGTGGTTATTCCTGCGTTTAAGAAATCACTCACAATCTCAGATGTTTTGGTTTCAGTTCAAAAGACAATGATGCTAATAGATAAACCATTTGAAATAATTTTGGTGTGCGATGGAGAAGTGGATGACACGGCACTAATTGCAAATAAACTAAATATTCCGCAACTTTCAATAATTACATATAAAAGAAACCGAGGAAAAGGGTACGCATTGAGACAAGGAAGTGCAGCATCCACGGCAAAAACGATTATCTTCATGGACGCTGATTTCGATTTATCTCACCATAGACTCTATGAACTTATAGAAATATTTGATAAAACAAACGCAGATATGGTTATTGGCTCAAAAAGCCATCCAGATTCAAAAATTTTCTATCCCAAGATAAGAAGGTTGATGAGTTTTTGTTATAAAACGCTGGTAAAAATTCTCTTTTCATTAAAAACAAATGACACACAAACGGGAATGAAAGTTATAAGGTCCAGCGCATTCAAAGAAGTTCTTCCAACCTTAAAAATTGACGGATTCGCTTGTGACTTAGAAGTAATTGTTGCGTTCAACAGATTTGGCTTTTCTGTTTTGGAGGGACCAATAACCCTTACGTATCAAAGTAATTCGACGTTAAGGGTTAGATCTACACTTCAGATGTTACTCGCAACTCTACATTTATTCCTGAACAACAAAAAAATTGGACGGCGGTAAATTGAATAAAGTAATCATTAAGAAAACCAACTACTTTATTTTTGTTTTGATAAGTTTGGTATTGTGGGGATATTTAGTAAGTATTGCGAACAATCTGCGTCCGATTGCGGATGAAATATGCGCTTTAACAGAGTGGGATAGTCAGAAGAACTACCTACCATTTCACTTAAGCAGTCGTTTTTTAGCAACTGGTTTTACTTGGCTCTCATCATTGATTTGGATTAACAGCTATTTACTTGGAATTCTGGCAAATTGGTTATCAGTCCTATTCCTGACTGGTCTTTTATTCAAGAATATTTACAGTTTAATAGATCACGAAATCAACAAAAAAGAAAGCATTCTATATGGATTTCTTTTTACGCCAATTCTCATTCTTTTCGTACCAACTAATGTCTCAGCAATCTACGATACTTTCTTATGGTTTGGCGGTACTTGGCACGCGGTTGGCACGCTACTTCTTTTAAATGCCGGTTGCGCAATCATAAATCGGAAAACCAGTTATGGAAGGCTGGCGGCATACACTCTTATAGTTTCCTTATGGAGTGAAACAACAGCAATCTGTCTAGTTGCTCCTCTACTTCTACGCTTTTTCTTTATCGAGAAGAAGAGAGTAAGAACTTCACTGCTTTTTGTGATGCCTCTTTCGGCCACCTTTGTGAACCTTATAGTTTCCGCGCAGAGCGGACGAATGGAGGCAATCAAGAAAGATAGCTATTTCGACTTTAATAATTTTCTTGGTGTCACATATATGAGTGGACCACTTTTTCTTAGGGGTCTAATAATGTCTGCATTAATCTTCAGCGCTATAGATTTTGTTAGTCCTAGACTCATTCCAATTAACCACAAAACCGTAAAAGTAATTATTCTGTATTTGGCGGGTACTTGCCTCCTTTTGCTAGTAACTCAATATATGACTTATGGAACATGGCGAGCATCCATACTGTATGCACTGAGCGGAATACTAATTGGCTTCATTTTGGTAGAAATTAGGATCCTAAACCGGACCGTAAGTGGATTGCTGTCACTTTTGTTTTTCTTATTGATTTCCGCTCAAGTGCTACCTGGCTTAGTTAGCCTAAACAATTATGTTGAGAATCGGAACAATTGGTGGACCACGAATTTGATTCGTGAAGGAGCTAGCAAGAATCTGATCGAGACAGAGGAAGAGTATCGCGAGCATTTGCCCGCAGACTTTGGTGGTGGAGCTTGGATAAATGATTGTTTCCAAGACCTAGTTAAGATCGCCAAGTGACTTCATCTAAAAACGGATATAGTTTTATCATTCCAGCTTTCAATGCGGAAAAATCCATCAGGGGAACAATTTCGGCTTTACTTTTGGCTATTTCGTTATCAAAAATCGAAGATTTCGAAGTGATAGTTGTTGATGACGGGTCAACAGATTTTACAGATTCAATTGTTAGAGAAATGAGTTTGAAGGAAATTGCAATTCTAAACCAATCCAATCAGGGTAGGTTGCGGGCACGCCTCAATGGCATCAATGCATCCAAATACGAAAATTTAGTGTTTCTCGATTCGAGATTGTTGGTTGACCCGATGGCTCTCGTACAACTTGAATCTGCGCTTCAAGAAAGAAAAGTAAAAATGGTGATAGCAAAGATTTTATTTGCTAAATCAAACCTTTTGGGAATCTTCTGGGACGGTATAGCAAGAATTGTATGGAGAAAATATTATAAGAACGAACACGACGTGATCTTGACGATAAAGAATTTTGATCTTTACCCTAAAGGGACAACTTTTCTTTATGTAGATAAACAAACGATATTGCATTCATACGAGTCGCTTACGGAAAATCAGCTTCAAAATACAAATACAAACGACGATACCCTAATAATTAAGTCGATAGTGAAGAAAAAAGAGGTATTGCTTTCAAAAACGATGATCGGTTTGTATTTCCCTCGCACCAACCTAAAATCCTTCTTGCGACATGCAAAACATCGCGGTTATGTCGCGAGCGATGGCTATTTTGGACAAGGGACTATTGGGCGAAACCGATTGGTCCCGGCTTCCATTTTGTTAGCGGTGCTTGCTGTTATTTCACTATGGTTTACACCTATATTTTTTTTACTCGTGTTTCTTGCGATAGGTATTGAGTTTTATATTTACAAGATTACATCTTTTCGTCATTTATTATCTATAAATTTATATTCATTCCCGTTTCTAACGAGTTATCTTTTAGGATTTATAAATTATAAAAAAGATAAAATCACAATTCCCAAATAGTGGAGTCCCCTTTAGATATTTATGGAGAAAATAGAATATTGACGACCTCAAAAGGGGAAATATCAAAGATTGCTTGAGGATTAGCGCAATTCACCATACTGCCTTTTTTGAAAACTTGAACCGTTTGGTATAGAGAAAACAACTCAGAAAGTAGACCCATATCCCATTTTGCTGATTCATTTCTCTCTCGATTCATGGAAAATTCAACCAATAACCAAGGTCGGACATCTCTTATGGTTTTGATTCCCGAAGCTATAACTTCAGGCTCAAAACCCTCCACATCAATTTTTATCAATATTTCACTGGATTGCCAGAGTTCGTTTTCCTGAAGTATCGAGTCCAATGTTTTAACGTGCACAGTAACTGATTTTTCATCAAGCACGAGCTCGTCAGCATTCAAGAATCGACTAGTAGCCCCAAATTCACTTAAATAAAAATTTCGAGCTGTTTCGGGAGCAGTGCCATCAGCAGGGATGCCCACCGCTACCGGGAGAACTAAGATTCGGTCGCTTAATTCATTATTATCAATGTTGTAATATAACTTTTTAAGATTTCGTGGATCTGGCTCGATAGCGACACATCGGGTCTTGGATTCCCTTGCGACTAAAACCGAGTAAATACCAATATTTGCGCCAATATCTATAAAGAGAAAATTTTCTTTCTCTTGCAAGAAATTGATAATCCAATCTAATTCACAAGCTTCGAAACTTCCATCCATCATGGATGGAAGTAGTGTTACATCCATACTTTGAGTAATGAATTCCGAACCTCGGAACAAAACCTTGAGGTCGCTTGAGCTAGGTACAATTTTATTAATGAGCGCCAGATAGATAGAGGTTGCAATACGGGTATGCTGAAATCGAGATCCTTTGAAAAAAAATCTGAAGAATTTAAATGAATATAAGACTATTTTCTGACTTATGCTCAAAATTTTCATTGTAGAATTTTCTCACCTTCGAATTATATTTAGGACTTCAACGCACTCAAAGTGCTAGTTTTGTTTTCTTCCCAAAACTTAATTAATCTAAGAGTTATCAGTCTTTTCAATTGATTGGGTAGACCCATCAAGCCAAGACGGCAAAACTGGAATAGTTTCCGTTCATTTGAGCACACCAAGTGGCTCAGTAGTCTTGGATTAAGCACTCTTAATTCCCTGTTATAATTAACCCATCGACGCACCCCGCATCGATGTACTTCCCCCAAAGTGCGCCTTAATGGCCACTTACTTGCGAGTCTTATCACCGCCCTGGCCCATTCGAGGCCATACCCGAGACGCGCTTGTCGTCTCGATTGGTATGCATTTCTATGTCTCTACAGCCACGTACAACCGCACCCGGAAAAGCCCGCAGAGCAGCATCTGCTAAAGCCGGCAAGCCCCGCGCCAAGAAGTCTTCTGTTTCAACACCTATTTCAAAGCCTCGTCACACAAGTGCAGAAAAAGCTGCACGCAAAGGCGCAGCCGCTAAACCATTTAAGGCAGCTTCATCAAAGCCAACAAGCAAGCCTTCAACAAAGCGTTATTCAGATATCGACACATCAACTCTTTCAAAGAAAGAAGTTCGTTTAAACGATCGTTCCAAAATGCGCGCGAAGCGCTATCAAGAAAAGACCGCTTCTAAGCCACGCGAAGTAAAAGAAGAAGTTGTAAAGCCAGAATCTCGCGCAAAGAAATTTGTTTCTGATCGCAACGAACGCACCGCGCGCCCAGAATTTAAGAAACCAGATACCCGCCCAACAACACGTCGCGATGCCGCTAAAGAGCGCGTAGCCCGCAACGACGATGGTCGCCCAAACTTCATCCCTGGCAAGCGCGAAAAATACAAGCCAGGTGCACCTTCCAAGCAAACTTTTGCTAAACATAAATCAGCGCCAGATGTAACCGCATCTAATTACCGCGCAGAACGTCCAGCAAAGCCATCACGCGATCGCCGCAACGATTCACCGGCATATGCGCGTGATGATCGCAAAACACACAAGACCCACACAAACGCAGCGGTTGATTTCGGTGCAGATGATAATTACATCTCAGCAAATCTCGCAGATGCCAATTTGATTGATGCAACTCCACTCACTGAAGTAACAACTACTTTCCGTGATCTTGGCATTGCACCAGCACTTGCTAATGCACTAAACACACAAGGCATCACACACCCATTCCCAATCCAAATTGCAACAGTTCCAGATGCAATTGCTGGTCACGACATCCTTGGCCGCGGACAAACTGGTTCAGGTAAAACACTTGCTTTTGGACTTGCTCTACTTACAAATATCAGTGGGAAAGCAGCAAAACCACACAAGCCTTTAGCTTTGGTTCTCACACCAACCCGCGAACTAGCCCAACAAATCGATGAAGTTCTAACACCACTTGCCCGAGCAATCGGCCACGATTCAGTCGTAATAGCTGGCGGAATGCCTTATGCAAAGCAGATAACCGCAATGCGCAAAGCAACGGCGATCCTTGTTGCAACACCAGGCCGTTTGATTGACTTGCTCAACAAAGGCGAAGTTCAACTTGATGATCTAGAAATTACTGTTCTCGATGAAGCAGATCAAATGGCTGACATGGGATTCTTGCCAGTAGTAAAAGAAATCCTTGATCAAGCAAAACCAAATGGCCAGCGACTTCTCTTTTCGGCAACACTTGACCGTGGTGTTGATGCACTTGTTCGCCAGTATTTGAATAATCCAAAGACACACTCTTTACAAAATGACCGTGCATCAGTTTCGACAATGGAGCATTACGTTCTAGTTATGCATCCTGGTGATAAAGATGACATCACAAATCAGATTGCGGCGCGTAACGGAAAAACAATTCTCTTTGTTAAAACCCAACGCGGAGCAGATCGCTTAGCCGACAAGCTTGCACATGCAGGTGTTCCAGTAGGGGCACTGCATGGTGGCAAATCACAGGCCGTTAGAACTAGAACACTCGCTCTTTTCAAGCAACTTCCTAATGCCGCTCTTGTAGCAACAGATGTTGCGGCACGTGGTATCCACGTTGATGGAATATCACTCGTTGTGCACGTTGATGCACCAACAGACCACAAAGATTATTTGCACCGTTCCGGCCGCACCGCACGTGCGGGAGAAGCCGGTGCCGTGGTAACGCTTGCGACTACAAAACAACAGAAAACGGTTGGTGGGCTTACCTCACGTGCGGGAGTTACTCCAAAATTTGTTGGTGTTAAGCCATTAGATCAAGATCTGATGCGAATTACGGGAGCTCAAGAACCATCAGGTGTTCCTTATGTGACACCGGTTGTTGAAAACAAAGGGCCATCGCGTGGAACGCGTAAGCCTCGTCCTAATTCTGATCAACGGCGACGCAGACCGAGATAAATTAAAAGAGATTAGAACCATATTTAATTTCTCCTAAACAATTAATAGGAATTCATTCAAACGAAACAGATGGGATAGATGGATTGCTGAATGTGACTTTCGGGCGCCGAAAAGGCTTGTATAGTGAAGGTTAGAAATTTGGAGGCAAAATGGGAAAAGTAGTTATTTGGGGCCTCAAAACCGATTTACATTCACACAAATTTATTCAAGGTGCGTATTACCGAAATTTTCGCGAAATGGGATTTGAAACTTGTTGGGTAGACGACAGAGAATCCAACATTAAAATCGTAACTAAAGATGACATAGTTTTTGCAGTAGGCGTTGCGGCAGAACATTTACCACTTTTAAATGGTGTCAAGTATGTACTTCATAATATGCCTTCTGAGAAAATTAAACTTGAAAAGGGATTTATTAATTTGCAGGTGTATACCAGTTCAGCGACCGGTGTAAACTGTGGATTGCCCTATGTCCAATGGGACAGCAAATTAAAAACCCTATTTCAGCCCTGGGGTGTGCCGACCAACCCTAAGACTTGGGGAAAGGCACAGAAAGCCCAAAGCAAAAAAGAATATTGGGTTGGTAGCATTTGGAATAATGAATTAGGCCAGGGAAATTCTGAATTCATGAAGCATTATATTGCTGCATTAGAGAGTCACAAGATCCGATTTATTCAAAAAGGTACAACAACGAGACTTCGCCCAAACGGTATTTCTGAATCACTTTCAATGAAATTAGTTTACAAATCAGCTATTGGAGCTGCGGTGGTAGGTAATTGGCAAAAAGAAAATAGTTACATACCCTGTCGGCTATTCAAAAATATTGCCTCTGGAGTCATCCCTTCTTCAAATGCTGATTTTTCAGCACTATTCGGAATCGATGGGGGCATTTTCAATTCGAATCCAGATTTACTAATCTCGGAAGTTTTAGAATTGAGTGAATCAAAGAAGTTGGATTTACTCATGCACGCACAGCAAACAATTTTACCCTACACGTACACCGCCGGAATAAATCGGATTCTAACTTACCTTGACGCAAGTTAACTCAAACCAAGAGCGCAGAACGACTAAGAATCCAAGATCCATGAAATCCGTCGCTAAGATATGACCGTGTTAGTGAGCGTGTTGATGCCCGTACACGGGTCAGCTCCGTACCTGCTCGAATCTGTAGTGAGCGTGATTAATCAGGATCACGAAAATTGGGAACTAATACTGGTTCTAGATCGACCAACCGAAGACTTGACCAAAACCGTTGATTCATTAATGGAGAGAGATAAACGGATAAGTACCCTGGTATCTCCAGGAGCCGGGATTGTTGATGCATTAAATTTTGGACTTTTAAATGCAAAATCCGAATTAATTGCGAGACTAGATTCAGACGACATAATGGAACGCGAAAGACTTTCAGTTCAATCCGAATACTTAATGCAAAAGCCAGAAATAGTGTGCCTAGGAACCCAGATGACATTTATTGACGAAAAAGGAAAGCTGTTGGGAAGCAGCCGTTATCCAATCAATTACCGTCAGGTTAGAAATAATTTAAAGTATCAAAATTGCCTGGGGCACCCATCTGTGATGTATCGGAAAAGACAGGTTATCGAGGCAGGCGGTTATAGAAGAATTTTGACTGGAGTTGAAGATTACGATTTATGGCTGAGGTTAGCCAAGGATTTGCAAATAGAGAATCTTGATCAGAAGCTCACAAAGTATCGAGTTTCTGTCGGGCAGTATTCAAAATCCTTTGGAGAAAAATATACAATTCTAGAAGAAGCAGCGAGGCTGGACTCCTTATTTAGTTTCATAAAAAGTATCCCTGAAAACCTTCAAACACTCGATACGCTGAACGTTGGAGTCAAAAAGGCGCGCCAGAAAAATTTTGGCAAACATCCCTTGAAAGTAACTTCAAGCTATCAAGGTTACCTAGTTTCTCGAATTATTCGAATCGCTAGCACAAAAAAGGGGAAGCTCATCAAACTTCTGAAATGTATCCCGTTCGGACTAGGATTGTTAATCGTGGCACCGCTTTCTTTTGCAAGCCTGCTAAATCAGAAGCTGAAGGGACCGTCACAATGACTAAGCCTCACAATCAGTCACTTGGAATATTAACAATCGCTACAAATATTTATATTGAATACTGGGAAGAAATGGTTCTTTCTTTAGAAGAACATTTACTTGATGGACAAAAATGCGTGGCCCACATATTCACTGAGCAAACAGAAAGAGCGAGCAATTTCGCACAAAAATTAAGTAAAGTATCAGTCGAAATCCATAAAATTCCCCCCTACAAATGGCCCGATGCAACAATTAGAAGGTACGAGGTTTTTGCAAAACATGCGGACCTTATAAAACAGGATGTTTTAATGCATCTAGATGCAGATATGCTTATATTAGAAAATGTTTTTGAAAATATCATTCACTTCGCAATGGAGTCAGATGTTGTTCTGATTGCTCACCCCGGATTTTGGAATAGAAAGTTTTCACTTCTCTCCAGAGTCAAAGCTCTTGTGTTTCAATCCAAACCTCTTAACGGATCCTGGGAAACTCATCCAGAGTCTCAAGCTTTTGTTAATCCTAAACATAGAAAGCCCTACGTATGTGGAGGGATTTGGTTTGGAAAGAGAGCAGCTATTCTTGCTTTAATTAATCAAGCGGCGGAGGCTGTGGAAATCGATCGCGATAATTCGGTCATGGCTGTTTGGCACGATGAAAGTCATTTGAATCACTGGGCGTCAAAAAATCACTTTTTAATACTCTCTCCTGAGTATTGCTATGTCAGAGAATATGACCACTTAAAAGACTTAAAACCCAAAGTTTTAGCGGTAACGAAGAAGATTCAAACCAGATAGTCAAATTTTAAAGCGCATAATTTATCTTGATTAGTTCTATACTATTTTCGTGCCGGATCGTAAAAAAATCATAATCAACTTGCAGGGTGGTTTGGGTAATCAGTTATTTTGCTATAGCGCTGGATATTACGTAGCAACAAAGAATCATTTTGATTTAGAATGCCAAATGACGTCACAATTTAACTCAACCAAAAGAGATGAATCTATTTTGTTAAGCTTAAAATTACCGGGCTTTTTTACGATACCTCGACAAGTTAGCACCCCTAACAACGCAATTCTAAATCGGATATTGAGAAAAATTTATAGAAAGTTCGAATCAGTCACAAACGTCAGAATTAAACCAAATTATTTTTCGGATGATGTTGGTTACGATAAAAATCTTGAATTGATAAATACAACAACTCACCTTCACGGATATTTTCAAACCTGGCGATACCCCACCGCCGCTCGTGAAGTAATTTTAGAGGCCTTGAAGAATGAGATAGCTTTGAGTGAGTATGCTTTGCGACTTATAGGACAAATGAAGTCAAGTAAGATTCTAGTAATTCATATAAGGCTCGGTGATTATAGGCTTGCCGAGAATTCCTTTATTGGGGTTCTAAGTCCAAGTTACTATTCCTCAGTTTTACAGAGAGAAGACGTTCAAGGATACGGATTATTTGTTTTCTCAGATGACATTAACGCAGCCAAGGTCGAATATGGTGGGCACTTTCCAGATGAAACAAATTGGATTGATGAAAGTGATAGGTTGAGCCCATTGGAAACGTTAATTGTCATGTCTCACGGAAGCGCTTTTGCAATAGCTAACTCAACATATTCCTGGTGGTCTGCGTTCTTAAGCGAAAACCCTGAAGTAGTTATCGTTCCCAAAGAATGGTTTAGAAAGAGAAAAGAACCCCGAGATCTCATCCCAATAGATTGGCGCAGAGAGGTTTCACAGTGGGTAGATTAAATCTGCGATCAACTAGCAACGTAACAAACTTAAAGAGGGCCACCGCGCTTCTCTCAAAAGAAGATAAGAAGAAGTACTGGCTTATTACTTTTGTACAATCACTCCTTAGTGTAGTTGATCTAGCGAGCGTGGCGGTTGTAGGCTTAATCGGTTCTATTGCAGTGAATGGCATAAGTCAGGTAGGACCCGGAGAAAATACACAGAAATGGTTAACTACTTTTGGGCTTGAAGGGCTATCAATACAATCCCAGGCTGCCATATTAGGATTTGCTGTTGGTCTATTGCTAGTGTCCAAATCTATATTCTCGATGATGCTAAACAAAAAAATGTTATATTTTCTGGGAATTCGTAGTGCAAAAATTTCAAGGCATTTGATTTCAAAGTTAGTACAACAAAATGCACTTGTCTTGGAAGCGAATTCTGCTCAAAAACTCATTTACTCAGCTACTACTGGAATAAATTCTATAGTCATAGGAGTTTTGGGTAATTATTCCGCACTAATTGGTGATATTTCACTTTGTGTGGTTCTAAGCGCAGGGCTTTTTATTTATAGCCCTGGTACGACCTTAACAACAATGCTAATTCTTGGGACAATTTTGCTAGGGCTTTTCTTTTATCTGAATAGAGAAAGTGTCAGATTATCAACAACTCAGACTCAAATCGGAATAGTGAATGCTGAGTTACTAGCAGAGCTTCTTGAAAATTACAGAGAAACAATTGTTCGGAGCAGAAGAGGCTATTATGAAAATTCAATTGGTCAAGCACGCGATCAACTAGCTTCAGTTTCTGCAAAACAAACCTGGTTGCCCAATATAAGTAAATACGTAATTGAAATAACCGTAACGGTGTTTACGTTGTTATTGGCGTATCTCCAGTTTAGATCTAAGGATGCCGCACAGGCAGTTGGCAGTTTGGCAATCTTCTTAGTCGCGGGAGCCAGACTTGCGCCTTCTTTACTAAGAATTCAACAATTTGTTATCGCGATGAATGCCCACGCGGCCTCAGCCGAACCTACATATGAACTATTTAATCGAATGCGCAATACAGAAGTTCAAGTTCCCATAGTTAGCAAGTATCAAAGAGAGCACTTAGATTTTGAACCTGAAATCAAAATTAATAATTTATTGTTTTCCTATCCTGACTCAAAAAATTTAGTTGTGAGGATTCCTGAACTAAACATAAGAAAAGGTGAATTTATTGCCGTTGTCGGCCCATCTGGGGCTGGGAAGTCGACACTAATCGACCTAATTTTAGGAATACTGGAACCCCAGTTGGGCGAAGTCCTTATTTCGGGAAGTCCGCCGGTCAAAACATTCAATAATTGGCCAGGTGCCGCTGCGTATGTTTCGCAAAAAGTTAGTTTTCCTACAGGAACCATAAAGTCTTGTATTGCTGGAGGGTATGACCAAAATGAAATCCCTGATCAAATTATTTGGGAGTGCTTAAGAAGGGCATTCCTTGATGACTATGTTGAAAGTTTACCTTCTCAGTTAAATGATTATCTCGGAGAAGGCGCAATAAAGTTGAGCGGAGGTCAAAGACAAAGACTGGCAATAGCTCGCGCGTTGATAACAGAACCGAAACTCTTAGTTATGGATGAGGCGACAAGCTCTTTAGATAGCGAGACTGAAGCTAAAGTTTCAAAATCTATTCAAGATCTACATGGTCAAGTAACTTTACTCGTAGTAGCCCATCGCCTTTCGACAGTAAGAATGGCGGACCGCATCATCTACATGGATAATGGAAAAATAATAGCCGAGGGCAATTTTGAAGAACTGAGAATTTCTGTCCCAAATTTTGATACCCAAGCCAGGTTGATGGGCCTTTAGTTTGGAAAAGCTCTCGCACTTAAAAGCGTTATAACGCTAGATTTATTAAAAAATAGGAATGAACTCGGGCAGAACGCTAGACTATTCACATAATTATTGCCCAGTCCACTGCGCGTCGAAAGTTGGGAATTTATGTCGAGAATCCTGATCTCTGGTGGTGCTGGATTCCTAGGGTCACACTTAGCAGAGAAGCTTAGTTTAAATCACGATGTATTGATTGTTGACAATTTTTCAACAGGATCACGGACAAACTTATCCAATCTCCCAAAAACAGTTGAAGTTGTGCGTCATGACATCACACTTCCACTTGTTGTCGAAACGGATATAATTTTAAATTTTGCTTGTCCGGCATCACCAATTCAATATCAAAAAGATCCCGTACAGACTTTGAAGACTAACGTTCACGGTGCAATCAACATGCTAGATTTAGCAAAACGAACTGGTGCTTTAATTTTACAATCTTCCACATCCGAGGTGTACGGAGATCCGGAGATATCACCACAGAAGGAAACCTACTGGGGAAGAGTAAATCCGATAGGAATCCGTTCTTGCTACGACGAAGGCAAGCGAGCAGCAGAAACATTATTCTTTGATTATCATCGTCAGTATGGAGTTGATATACGGGTAGCTAGAATTTTTAATACCTACGGTCCTCGGATGGCGTTAGATGACGGGCGAGTAGTTAGCAATTTCGTAATTCAAGCGCTTAAAGGAAGTGATCTAACTATTTACGGTGATGGATCACAAACTAGGAGTTTTTGCTTCGTTGATGACCTAGTGGAGGGCATTGTTCGTTTAATGAGTTCTAAGGATCCCAGCATCCACCAACCAATAAACCTTGGGAATCCAAATGAGTTCTCCATGCTTCAATTGGCAGAGAAAGTTATCGAATTAACAGAATCCAAATCACGAATCGTTTTTCAAGGTTTGCCGAGTGATGATCCAAAACAGAGAAAACCTGATATTGCGCTGGCAAAGAATCTTCTCGGATGGAATCCAAGTATTGAGCTTGATGAGGGCCTTATTTCGACAATTGAGTACTTTCGGACGTTGATTCAGGAAACAGGATGAAATCTGAAAAATCCACAATTGATGTAATTATTCCAACGTTTAACTCACAAGATTTTTTGCTTGAAGGACTTGCCTCTTGTTTTAATCAAACTTATCCCGTAAATCAAGTCATAGTCGTTGACGACGGAAGCTCTGATGAATTTCTAGATTATTTGAGTGAGATGAAGTCGAGATTTCCCAAGTTAAAGGTAGTTCATAATCATCACACGGGCTTGCCGGGAATCGGTAGGCAAATTGGTATTGATTCAAGTAATGCTGATTGGGTGGCATTTCTTGATTCTGACGATTATTGGGCTCCAGAAAAAATAGAAAAACAAATCAGATTAGCCGAATTATCAAATTCGGGCTTGGTTTATTCCAATGGATGGAAAGTTAAAAAAGGATTTATTGACGAAATACTTTACAAAGATTTTCCAGAAAAGCTAACTTTTAGTGAACTGCTTTCAACCAACTGGTTGTTAAATTCTTCAGTCATTGTAAAACGCGAACTATTTACGAGCAAAGCTCTTTATGCCACGTCAACAAGACTCAGAGCAGTCGAAGATTATGCAACATGGTTGAGACTGGCCACCAGCTGTGATTTCCGCGGAGTGAATGAACCGCTTACGTACTACAGGGATCACAACGGGAGTATTAGATCCGCAGATTCTTCAGATCCGCGAATTCATGCAATAGCCGACTTTATTAGGTGGGCACATGCGTCGGATGCAGATGAGAAGCGAAGAATGAGAAAATTCATTCAAAAAACATTAAAGTCCCTAAAAAACGAATATTTACCCTAGCTGCCAATAACTCTTCCTCTAAATTTCCACTCGTCTCTTCAAAGGATAATCCCCGATGCTGCCAAACCTTGTTGGAACAAGGTACTTTTGAACTAATCGGAGGGTCAGCACTTGGTGAAATGTCCGTTTTGTCCCTTCCCCGCTACATCCGGGGCTATGATTCGTAGAAGGTTATAGAGGCGCCGACGGGTGTCACTGAAGTAAAAACCGGTTAAGAAGGAAGTCCCAAAGTGGCATTTAAGAAGTCTGCAGCCTCTGCAGGTCCCCGTGTGTGGACCGTCGCAGAGCTCGGTGCTTTCTACACAGA
>Ga0315905_10002539_pt1:7500-19193 | contig 19193 bp, 17 predicted proteins | sample LakEriMetagenome_5_FD_203522 | JGI IMG/M metagenome (GOLD analysis project Ga0315905, IMG submission 203522) | Freshwater fungal communities from buoy surface, Lake Erie, Ohio, United States - Buoy 4 MA121 | ecosystem: Environmental > Aquatic > Freshwater > Lake | place: USA: Lake... | reverse complement strand
AGGGAGGGAGGGAGAGAGGAACGCACTTATCCACCACCAAAGATCTTGAACAAGTTTGACTTGCGCTCGTACGTGACTTCCACCTACAAAGAGAGGCAATGGCAGGGGCGGGCGGGAGCGTGGACGTCAGACATGCTGGGATTCGGTGAGGACTGGAGAGAGAGGTTGAGAGAGGTTGAGAACCAGAAAGAAGATTGAGAGAGGGTGCGCGCGCCGCGCGCGCGAGAGAGAGAGACAGAGAGAGAGCGCGCGCGCGCCTCAAGACCACACCCACCCACCCACCCACCCACCCGGGGCCTGTTTGCGCCCTGCGTATATGCATGTGTGTGCTGCCCTGTGTTTGCGGGCGGGGCGTCCCGTCCAGTCCCGCCAGGCGTTTGCAGTGCGCCCGCCGGGGCCGGGGGCCCGCTTCGCGCGATGGCACGCATCTGCATGTTCAACACACCCACCCACCCCCCTGTGAGAACAAAGCCTCAGGAGTCACACCTTGACGTCTTGCTTGATTGGATCAGTAAGGGGCCCAGCAGGGATCTCGAGGATGCGAGTTTCACCAGCCTTCATCCCTTCCACGCCGTCCTCCAGGCCCAGGATGGTCTTGCCCTTGCCGAGGTCGACAGCAAAACCCTGTCCGGTTTGCGTGGTGTCCATGATCACGCTGCCGTCAGCGCCCGTGGCCTTGAGTGTGAGGATAACAAAATCGCCCTTCTTTGCCGTTTCAACAATGCCGATCTTGTTGCCCGGCGCAGTTGTCTCCCTGATAATCTTGTACTTCACGCCCGACGCGGTGGTGCCCTCCAAGCCGCCGCCACTGGCAGCATCTTCTGCAGAGACGGGGTTTATCCGCACGGCAGCCGCCACCGCCACGGCGCTCATGCCTGCATCCAGCGCACACATGCACGGGCGTGATTTGCGGCGAGATTGCGAGATTTTGGACACTCATTCCGGCAAGTTTTGGTGGATCTAGTACACAGATGGTGAAAAAACAGGGGAAGAGGATGCATGGTGAAGCACACTGAGCAGGAGGGGAGCACGGTAAGCATCGAGGAGGGCAAATGACTCAGGCGCAAATCTCCCTCGCTTTAGTACACTCTCACTCCACTATAATGGAGAGAAACCTCTTAGGAGCTGGCGGCGCGAAGTCGTCGTCGGCTCGTCCGAAATGCACATGGACAGGCCCAGAGCCGGGCGCGGCGCACATACACGCCCGGCAGTCTCTGCGGGCAAGCGCAGTGCAGCGGGCGCGAAGGCCGACGCAGCACCCAGCATGGCCAGCAGAAGCGCCACACCACTCATCTTCATTTTGGGGTCGTGGCACCACGACCCCAAAAAGCCCCCGACCCCAGAAATATGCAGCCCAGGTTCAATCTCGTGCAGGATTCCAGCATGCGAGACGAGGGCGATCTTGGTGGAGTTTAGCTCTCTCGAGCTTTGCGGGTCTTTCGCCCAACTTGCCCCCCTCCTGGCCTTGCTGTATGCTGCTTGACCAAGGGAATCTGGCACCTGGAATGCCACGGACCATCTAGCAGCGCCACAAGCGTGCGGGCTCCAAGCCGAAGCCACCCAGTCTTGGGCGTCGGAAAATCCTGGCAGTGTGGCGGCCCAGGAGCTTCAGCCGGGGCTGATTTGCCAGCTTGCCGTAGAGCGGGGCCGAGCGCCAAGATGTCTGCCGCGCGGCTCTCGCCATCGCAGGTGCGGATCCCTGTGCGGGCCATTTGACAGACGGCCGGCCCCACTGCTGTGTGGTGGTCTTCGCTGGGCGCCAGGCGGCCGGGTGGACGGTTCTGTGATGATACCCGATGCACTCTACACACCAGCTTGTCAGATTGACTGTGAAGACAAACACTGTCTTCACCGGCGCACTGAGAGCTCTTCCTCGGGCTGCCTTCCTGTACGCTGTGCGCCACGGCGGTTTGGGGCCATGTCGCAGCTGACGTGATGGCCTGGCAGGCAGACAGCAAGGTCCGCGACCGGGAGGAGGAGGCTGTGAAGTGGAGGCCGGGAAGGCAAGTGCAGCACGTCTCTTCGGATGCGCCAGGTCAGCCCGTTTTGCGCCCCCCTGACTCGCGAGCATGCGCCCCCATACCGGGATGCTCCCACCACACACTGCATTCTGTATCTCCAAATCCGCCGGGTGGTTGTTACCGCAAGGTTGTTGCTGCCAAATGGTGGTGCTTGGTCGTTTCGAATGCTAGAGACAATGGCTGGAAATAGTTTGAAGGCCCCGCTCTTATCGGGTGCAGTCTTGGTGTTCCTGCTAGATCCTGTGCTTTGAGGTTGTGCCAGATGCTGGCTTCCCCTCACATTCGCGGGTCCCTGCCAGCCTGCGCTTGCTGCTCCCGTAGTGTACGTGCATACCATACCGAGTGGCGGATGATTAAGACGAATTCCTCGTACACGTTCCCTATACGTGACTCCAAACTGTAAGATTAATAATTTATGACGCCAACTCACCCTCTTGCGAGCACGCAAGGGCACGCCCGCAAGCAGTTTCCATCGCAGGGCTTCCTGACACGCGCCGCGCGATGTGCTCACGATGTGCTGCGCAGTCGACGCCCGAAGGTGGCTGCTGCCTCGTCCGCTCGCGGTGTTCTGCCTGGTCAGATGACGACGAGGAGGCGGCATGTGTGATGCGCAGGTATAGGTGCTGTCGCTTTCCCAGTTGACAGCGCACGGCTGCATGTAGGCACAGCAGGGCTGACGTGCCAGGTTTAGGATTAGGTCTAGGCAAGCACGCCCCGGTGTTGTAACCCTGCTTTCGCTCGTGCTATGACGAACGCGGACATGGGAGAGGTGCAAGAAGCGTAGCCCGCTGCTTTTCAGCCAGCAGCCGATATCTCCTGAGGCGCTGGATTGTGCTGCGGCGGGAGATGTGTCTGCGGGAGATGTGTCTGTGCCTGTGTATTTGCCTTTCTGTGTCTGTTTGTGCCTTTGCGCGGCATTTGTCTGTGCCTTGGGTTTTTTTGGCTGTGGGGTTGCCTTCGCAACGGACAAGATTTGCTACAGCGTTGAGGAGCTCTCCTGCTCAGCGCTCCGACCACTTGTCCGAGAACTGCCTTGGCCCGTCGGTCTTCACCGGTCTCGATTACTCCTGAGGGGCTGGATCGTTCAACTGCGGGATATTCGCTGGCATTAGGCCTTAGCTCTACGAAGAAAGGGGGCAATGGAGCGGGAGAGGATGGGGAGGGCGAGGCAAGAATGTTGGCTGGTGAATGTCGTGCGCGGGCTGACGTGAGGTCAGCGCGGTGTGTATCCCGGAACCAGGTGTGTCGCGCCGACGCCACGTGCGGGATGAACAGTGGGCGTGCATCAAGAAAGACGCGGCAGAGCCGACGCCATGCGGCTGAGGGCTTTGGGCGGTGGAGTGGGCCTGAATGCTCGTGGCATGTGACCGTGGGCGCATGGTAGCATGCGCTTGAGAGGAAGCGGACGTGGACGCGGCTACCTACGAGGTGACATCACTTTGCTGTCGTATGCGCGCACGTGTGCAGACACGCGATGCTCAGGCGGTAGCGGCGGCTAGAAAGCGCTCTCATATGATGACATCCACTTAACCAAAAACACCATCTTTCGGGAATGACTGTTGAGTGATTACTAATTGGTTCTGATTCGAGTGCGTCTTTTTCGCGCCGCCTTGTGCTCTATAGTGCATGTGTGGAAATGACTTTTGCGTCTTGACCCCGTTTCCCTCGTGCCCCCTGTCTGCACCTAGAGGAGGACAATCCAGGGGGATTTGCAACTTTACTCCGCGCCCTCCAAGCACCCCTCCTGTTTCGGCAAATCAGTTCTCGTGCTCGATATTCGGACTTGATTCACAGATCAGCGCCGAGCTCCAATAAATGTACATATCTTTACCAATCAGGGCCCTCCCGTGTCACGCATCGTGTCATTCAAATTCCAGCTCACGGATAGAGTTGAGTTTTCCACAGTGCCTGCTGTGCCCGGGAGGGTTCGGGTTGAGCGGGTTGCCACCTACCATGCACCCCAACAAATGCGCTCTGGTTCGAACGGTGCTGAGAAGAGGAGGGTTGCGGACGGAGGGCGGGGAGCGAGTTAGCGAAGAGAAATGTTTTCCCACCAATTAGGTTACGGAAACTTTTCCTTCAGTTCCGTCATACACTCAATCCTGAGCAGAGCACTTCGAGCTGCACATCTGTACATTTAGCACAAGCGTGCGGTGCTGCGTGAGGGACAGGGCTCAGGAGCCCCTTGCCTTCATGGCCTTCAAATCGCCATGTGATACTCAAATAACTGTTTATGATGATCAAGGATGCGTACCTTGTGCTCGGCGAAGATGCCGACATGCGCAACATCCTTCGGGAAAAGGCACCGCCGTCCGTCAGTCGGCACGAGGTGCCCGTCGTCGGGAACGTGCCGGTTAGGTTGATAGGCTGGAGGACTCCGGAGAAACCGCGGCATGAGGAAAGACGACTCTCGAGTCAGTATCGGTACAGTGCAAATGCTGCTGGCTGAAACTTGAATCAGAGAAGCGCACGAGGACGCGGACGACTGAGAAGGCAAAGTTAACGGACGAAGATACCTGCAGGAATCATCGGAATAATGCTGTCGTCTTGAGTGATACGCATATTCGTGCCTTCTGAGTCTTTGTCAAATTGCACACCCATGTGCTGAAACGCCGCCAGCAGTGCCTCCAAAAATATTTCCGTTGGTATGAGCTCTTTCCGAGGGTCTGCTTGCACGCCAGCACATGTGTGGGTGTGCAGTTGACAGTGAGTGCGTGCATGCGCAAACATGCGGTCGAGGTTAAAGAGTGAGAGAGGAAGGCGGGAGAAGGTTAAGGGGGGTGGTGCGGGCTAGACTGGAAAGGACGCATGCATGTCACCTGGTACATTTGCAGGGGCTTTGGGTTCAGGCATGATTTCGCCGCTTGCAGTTTTCCGCTTGCGCTCCTCCTCAGCCTTTTTGTTGATAGCCTCAATCCGTCGCTGCGTGCATCGCCGAGCACAACGGGGCGGAGGGGGAAAAGGGGATAGTCAATGTTCTGTCACCTGTAAAACAATGCAAGCACATGGGAAGACAACATGTTTAAATGTATCCCTGACGTTTTGGGGTGGTGCACCTGTCGCTCTTCTCTCTCGAGCTGCATGCGCTCCACATGACTATCAAGTTCGAGAGCCTCGACCCCATGAGGCGTTCCGATGGTGCCGCCGGGCAAAAGTTTGGAGCCCGCAGCCACGTTCCAAAGGAAGTTGCGGGGAGAACCCGAGCCAAACGGCCGGGCTGAGTGCGGACGTGTCGCAGTTCCCTTGAGCTTGAGTTGCTTCCACGGCTGATCGGAGGGATCCTCAGAATCGAAGAGCTCTGACAGCAACACTCGAATGTCAAGCGCGAATCTACATCGGAACTTTGATCATTGCAGGACACGAGTTCTGTATATACCGTGCATGGGTGTCCAGTCGTCGCCAGGGTCCTTTAGTGGTGGGGGCTTGGGCTGCTCTTTCTTCTGTGGCTTCTCCTTCAACTTTTTTTGGCGGTCAAGTTCCTGGGCAAGGCATTTTCATCATTCAAGTTACACCAGCCCACCAGTAGACTTCTATGGTGGCCGGATGGCAGGTGCGGAAAATCAAGAAATTCTACCTTCATTCTCTCATCCCACGACATGAGGTGCATAGGCTTCACTTCTGGCGGCGGCTCTTTCTTCACTATGATCTTTCGCGGGGTAATTGCGGGCTTCTGCTCCAATGGCGAGCCTTTCGGCGGCGCATAAGGCTTGTGTACTACATCCTGCTCACGCATCATGCTTTCTTGTCACCTTCCCTGATTCAACCGAATTCCTGCACCAGCAGTCAAAAGATGGGCCACATCTTGCAACAGTAGACCTGCTCAAACATTCTCCAGTATCGATCTTTTCCTTCTGGTAAGCGGCGTCGCATTGGACTCATCAGCCTCTCCAACCCATGCGCATCTTCTCTCCCGTCCGCCCTGTCATTTCATCAAAAGCACCTGTCAGAGCGACAGTGCCAACCACCAAGGAAGTTGCATTCAAGGCATACCTGCGCTCCGATGCAGGACGTCTCTTGCTACCCTCGCTGTTCTTGAGCCTCTTGGGAGGCCGCGGCGTCGAGAAATGTAGTCCGGTGTTACGATGTGTCGAGGGTGTCATCTGGTCATCTTCGTCAGCTCCCTGCTTTGCGCAGACGATCACTGCGCTGGTGCGGCCCTTGGGCCTGAGGATTTTTGGGTCCTCATCCGCATTTTGATCCTGATGCTCGAGTCGCTTGCGGTGATTGGCTTCTATTTCAGGATCCATGCGACAGAAAATGGTGAGCTGCTCTGTGGGTCCGCCCTCGTGCCACCTTTCAAATTTGTATGTAATTTTGCATTAGAACTGCAAAGCAACGAAACAGTACTGATAGGCGGTGTTCAACACGCAGGTGCCTGCTGTTCACAAATATTCGATGTCAAAACTATACACGTGTTGTACTTTTTGCAATTAATAATAAGTCAAAGTAGTCTGCTCTAACTCATGCTCACCAACTGGAGAACACCCTGGCGGCACTTGATCTTATCAAATCTGACACCTGCAATTTACGCAAACTAGTCCATCAGAGGCTTGCAACCGATGGCATTGCGTTTCCAAGAACCTGCAGATTCACGCATGATCAAGCCAGCCGCGCAGGGGCGATGTGCTCCTGAGAGGCGGAGAGAGTATCGTCCTTGAGTATAAAAGCTAAACGAACTCTCCGCGCGTATACTGAATGCTGCGCGCAGGCGGCTGATAGGCTAGCGATACGCATCTCTAGCCCGCAAGCTTACTACATGTCATGTGTTACAGTGGTTGCAAAAGGCGCGTGCGCCTTTTGGAGCGCTGAGACACAGGATTGTGAACTAGTATATCAGCGTCGGCGGTCTATTTACACCCCGGTGGGGCATGGTATGCGCTGCGCCCTTGGGTGCGCACCACGATACTGACCTGCTTACAACTGATGATTTCATTCTGCTCTGGGTCGGTGTGAGGTATCCCGGCGTTCTTCATGCGCTCCGAGAAATGGCGTTTTATCACGTTCAAGAATCGCCGACAAGCCACCATCTACGACGCAAGAATCAGTAACAGGGCTATCGGTCGTATTGCGATATGAATCAACAGCGCAGCGCAGGCTCCGCAATGCATCAGACCTGTTCTCGAATCTCGGCGGTCTGTTTCAATATCTTGCTCACTGTCTCATTGTACTCCATGTCGCGCTTGTAATATGTCAGGTACTTTTCACGAGCAAAGTCGATCTGGAAAATGTTGTCACGCTTGATCTCCTCTATTTTCAGGTACACAAAATTGGCAGAATACACGCGTCAGAGTCCAAGAATGAGAAACAGCACAGCAGTATGCAGTGAAACTGCACGCTCAAAAATACTTTTACCAATGCGCTTTTGGGTTTCCGCATTTAAAGCAGTTCGAATCTGCTCGTTGAGGCGTTGAATCGTTTGATACTTCACCTCGAACAGCTGATTACACCGGTCGACTTCGGCTAAATTGTGATCCTTTGCTTCCATCTTGGACCGCAGAGCTTCCTGTTCACGCTCGCGATTGATGCTGGCAACTTCATGGCACCTTTTTCTGTACTTTTTCTCGAGCTCATGATTGGCGTTTTGAATGTCGCGCTTCGTGTGTAAGTAAAGTGCTTCCGACGCTGTCCGTGCCAGAAAAGTGATCAGTGACAAGTTCCATTAATGATAGTAATCCAAAAAATTAATTTACACACTCGATTTTGTTTTTGGCAACAACGATGGACTCTTGCAGGCCATTGCAAACAGATTCGTTTAACTATCTGAATTTCTGAGACTTCTTACCTTCTACCAACATAGCGTTCGCCTTTTCCTGGCCGCTGTATAAAAATTGATGTTTGCCAAACGCTTTTTTGCGCGCTTCTTCATGTCGGTGGTCCACAAATGCCTTCAATGCCGCATGCACTTTTCTCGCATAAGTGACCGTCTCCTGAAACTTTTTAATCCAAATTTCTTCCACCTTGTCGTACTCATCTCGCGCAGCCTGCAACAAACAAATATTTCAAATTTTGCGTCGAATCCCGTCACGAACAATTAGCCTTCCATGTAAAAATGTCGGGCATAATACAAACACATACAAAATATACACAAGCACACAAGCGCGCGCGCGCGCACACACACCTTCAGCATGGCTTCGTTGCCAAGCCTTACTGATCTGTCGTGTGCCTGCCACACCTTGTACGCTTCCCGCTTTGCCATGGCCAAGCGCGATTTCTCGTTGTGAAAGTTGGCAACATACTCCTGGAGCTGCTCCTGTTCAAGCTTTGCCATTTTGTTGTGTTCCATCGCTTCGTCAAATTCGCGATTGAAGAGCTTTTCTGCTGCAGCTTTTTTCGCCTCGTGTTTCTCTCGCTCCTCGTGATTGAGAACCTTGCTTTCTTTCTTAAGGAGCTCCTGGTACTTCTTGAGCCGAGCTTGGTTCTGGTCGTTGACACTTCGCAATAGACGTTTGTGCTCCTTCTGCAGTCGATTCTTTTTTTCGGCAAGTCGCCGGTAATTCTCTCGCTCCGCAGCAGTGCAAAGACGCGTATGCATCGCAAGCCTGTCTTCGTCGGCCTCTTTTTGCCGCGCGTCTTCTGTTTCTAACGCATGTAGGTATGCATTCCATTCGGCCTCATACTGCCCCATTGCCATTTTTGCGCTCTTCACCCGTTCTAAGCTGACGGAGCGGTGTGAGATCTTTGGTTTTTCGAATTCAACGGTGCATTTCCTGAGCAGCTTCATCGGGAATCCGGCTTGCTCGAGGGTCTTGCCGAGCTCTCCGGCCTTGAGAAATGTATCGAAGCGCTCAATGGCATGACGGCACTTGTGCAGCCCAGAATGCATGAAGATGAGACATTGCACCTGTAGCTTGAATTTCATGCCGTTATATGTCTCTACTGGTCCTGGTTTGGTGTTAAGAAGCTTGTAAAGGTCAACATCAGTAGCCCTGACGAAGAAATCACCATGGATAAAGACTTTCGCCAGAGCTCTTTTGACAGAATCTGCTATTTCGGGCACCATCATATCATCGTTGAAATGAGGAAACATCAGCTTGACATCCACCATGTGCCACTCGTGATCTTGGATCTCGGTTTCTGCACGCAGCGGCACCGCCAGTGAGCATACTGGACAGTTCCTCACATCATGTAACAATCCTGTCCGCCCAACTCCCTCCTCGCTGCAAATTGCCGCCTGTAGTGTCTTGGTGTTGAACTCCAAAACGTTCGGCACTGTGCGAGTACCACCCATTTTCCTGAGGCTATCCGCTTGGGCTTTTTGCCTCTCCTCGAGAGCTTCGCGCTTCACACGCTCATCTATCAGGGACAAGGAATCCGCGAATACACGGATCATTTCCTCAACAGCCCATGGCGGCACACCACCGGGCTTGTTCCCTTCAGCAAGATTGAGCGTTAGGATGTCATAGACATTCTTGAGGACTCGAGACTTATTGCGAGCCGTCGGAGCAGCAGCATGTCTCTCAAAGAATGCATCGCGGTCCTTGCGAACCTGCTGATCGAGGTTGTCGTGGAATTCTTTGAGCCGGCGGTCATGATCTTGTTTTGCGTCACTCAGAAGTGTCTTATTCGCAGTATCGATTTCTAGTCGTTTCCTGTCGTTCTTATCTCGGACCTCCGCCTCGATCCTTTGTTTTTTTATCAAATGTTCGGCTTCCTCGCTGCGAATGTGCTCAATGCGCTCTTGCTGTTCCTCTGGTGTCAGAAAATGGACTAGAGAATCATCCGAGTACATGGCAGACTTGGCACACTCGCACTCTTGCCCATGCTCGGCCATCTGCTTCCGCAGTTCGCTCTGCTGCTGCACTCGGGCTGCACGCTTGGCAGAATCCGTGTCAAAAAAGCTCAGCAGATCGTTACAGTTAATTCTTCCATCGTCGCCGGGCATAACAAGGAATGAACATTTGACCAGGTCTATTTCTGATATGCCAAGCTTGCGCTCGGCGTTGAAAGCATCCAGCGCCTTCAAAACATCTCTTGGTAGGAGACATAGCGCGTCCTCTCCTCCATCATCGTCAATCTGCTGGAAAAATTGCTGCAGGACGTCTGAATTCTGAATAATAATTTCACGAGTCTTTGAACTGAGACCGTAGAACCTCACAGGTGGCTGCTGTCTGTCGTGTGGGGTATTGGTGTAACCGTCAATTACCACAGCTCGCACAAGGTCACGTATATCCACATCCTCATCCTCGCCGAAATCGTCTTCGGTCAGGAACACCTCCGTCATGTCGCCGACAGATATGCCAGCACTCTCAAGCAACGACTTGACATTTCTCACAACATCCCGAGTTGGGAGAATCCCAGTTGCATTCTTGTCAGCATCCAACATCCATGCTATGATTCCCTTGCGCAGCATGGCCTCCTTTACCTTATCCCAAAATTTCTTTGCCTTGGTGAGTTCTGTGTCTTCTGCATCCTTAGTGTTTTTGGCGCTCCCGCTTACTCTCACACCGAAGGCAGGCGCTTTTGACTTCTTCAATGGGCAAGCAGCAACATGCATTTCGAATTCCCGGTACGACCCTCCGGTCATCTGGGCCATACGATGCAGGAAGCGACGTGCCGGGCGATTGGCTTCGAATGCGAGACAGTTTATGTGCGGGCGGTCATCACTACTTGATTGACCGTCCTTGCATCTTTTGCGAATGAGCTCTAGAATAGGCTGGCTTCTTTCGGGATGTTTGTCGCTGATTACGTGAATTTCAGAAGGCCGGCACTCAAGTGCAGAGATTAGTGCTGACATCATATCCGCATTGCCTCCAGGAACCCACTGTAACAGCCAGCTGCGAGCGCACTCGCATGAAAAGTCGGAACTGGAGGTCAGTGTGCGACGAGGGCCAGCACCGCCGCTGAAGCTGTAGACGTTGCAGTTTTGTGTAACCACAATATCGAACGAGGATGTGAAATGCCGGACAAGCCCCTCGTCGGAGAAAAGATTCAGCATATTAGACAACAGTGACTGCCACCTGTCTCCTGACATCGAACCAGCAGCATCAACCACAAAGACCGGATTGGAACCCAGGACTTGCTGCAACAAGAACCTGTCTATGCTCCTGATCTGCCTGTTCGGGAGCCATCGCGCCTTTTCAAAGCTAATTTCCGGTGTTTCCATCGGCACAAATGTGTGCAATACGGGTGCATTGTACTGCGGAGGGTGGTAAATTCTGTGCCGTTCATCAGTCTGGAATTGTTTGATGGGTTCCAACTCTAAGTCGATTCCTTTGTAAAATGGCACCAGCGATAGACACGGGGTATGCTGCCGCTTTACTGTCATATCAGTCCACTCGAAGTCAGGCACGAAGACTTTTTCGTCGTCGTCCAGAATTGGGTCTTGCCACACTGGCGGCTTAATCCGGCAAAGCGACCCGCTGCCGGTCGGCAACTCGTAGATGGTCTGCGGTAGATTGTCCTCGATGGGTATGAAGGGGAACGGCAGGTAAGCGGAAACCCGTGGCAGCTCCCTGGTCGTGCGCACAGTCGGCCTCGGCGGCATCTCGAACGGACTCTCGTCAAATGGAGAGTGATTCTTGGGCTCTGGTGGATTGAATTCACGTGATAGTTTTAGGGGGAAAAAGAGGATTTGGTTTAGCCTAAAGCTCGCATGAGCTTCCTCCAGCCGCTTTTTTTGGTGCTCCTGCAGTTGGGCTGCGGCGATGACCGAGGCAAATTTCTTTGGATCAA
>Ga0315905_10002539_pt1:0-2500 | contig 19193 bp, 17 predicted proteins | sample LakEriMetagenome_5_FD_203522 | JGI IMG/M metagenome (GOLD analysis project Ga0315905, IMG submission 203522) | Freshwater fungal communities from buoy surface, Lake Erie, Ohio, United States - Buoy 4 MA121 | ecosystem: Environmental > Aquatic > Freshwater > Lake | place: USA: Lake Erie... | reverse complement strand
GCGTGCTCTGTTGTTGGAAGATGTCGATCAAAATGGGTGTGAATGTTGAGGGTCCGTGGTTGTGTCAGTGTTGGTGTTAGGGGTTAAGGGTTGTGTTAAGGGTTGTGTCAGTGTTCAGGGTTAAGGGTTGTGTCAAAAGAGCGCGGATCATGTAACTGCACGCGTGCTCGCACTTTGAGGCGGAGGGGCGAGGAGGAGGATGATATACTGGCACATGCGCGTGAAAGGAGGAGTCGAGTTCCTCACCGTGTCTGCACATGTCTGCGTGTTCGCATCTGTGCGCGCGCTCGTGCGCCCATGCGTGTTGTGTGGGTGGGCGTGCGGATGTGGGTGTGGGTGTGGGTGTGTGTGTGTGTGTGGGAGGGAGAGCAGCACATTGTCACTGCCGCGCCGACCACCACGGAGAGCTATAAGCAAACGCAGGGCAGTTGGCCATTGGGGGGTAGCTCTTGGCAGTGGTGTCCCCGGGTGGTGGTGGACGGCTGTGGGACCGTGGTGTGGGGAGGGGCGAGGAGGAGGATGATATACTGGCACGAAGCAGATTGAATGCTGTGCGGTCAAGTTAAGCGGCTTTCGCGTGGTGCCGACGAGCGCCGCACGCCGTGCGATGTGGCGGGATGTGGCGACCCTCGCCTGAGCCTCGAGAGCCGGCGGATACTAAATACACGTGTCGCGCGCTCGCGGTTCCGAGATCGGGGGTGGGGGCTGGGGACAAAGGAGCCTCTCATCAGAGTCCGGGGAAAGTCTGCGCCACGTAGGCTGCTACTCCGTCAAGTGTGTGTGGTGGAGGGGTCCGAGCGCCAGGGGGGCTTAGCATTCGCTGTTTTTGTCTCTTGGCCCTGCCGTGGCGCTTTCGACGCGCGTGTTGCGTGTTGCACCGTTCCTGTGCGGTGCGGCGGTGCCTACTGGCTCCTTCTCTCCTGGCTCCTGCCCCCCCTGCTCCTTCCCTCCTTGTTCGTTTCCTCCTCGTTTTCACGATTTGCGCCGGGGCTGCGCCAATCATTTGCGAGAAGGTGGGGGAAGGGCGGAGGCGGAAGAGGGGGCAGGGGAGGAGACGGAGGATGAGGACAGCTTATCCAATGACACGGTGATGGACGAGAAGGAGAAGGAGAAGGCGAAGAAGGGTCTGCTTCTCTTGCTTGTTTGAGACTACTGGCTCTGGTGCTGCCAAGGGCCCCTGAATCACCATATGTCCCCTGAATCACCACATGTACACCATGTGGAGCCTGGGCTCGCCAGCCACGCACAGTGAGCCTTCAAGGCCGCGAGGGAGGAAGAACGCGGCACTCAGATACTGCAGATACTCGGTGCGGGATATGGAAATTTTATTTAGACACTTACTGGGCTGAATTTGTCCAAATTTCTTCATATGTGTCACAGGACGCAGGCTGGCTGCGTTCTTGGGCACTTTGCATGGGAAAATTAGAAACTGGCCATAGAAACTTGGCAGCGGGTGTACTGTGGGTGTGCGTACAGTATGGGCATAAGGCCTTAAAACAGTTTTTAGAAACTGGCCATAGAAACTGCTTTCTAACAGAAAAAAAACTGCTTTCAAACAGAAAAAAAATTAGAAACCGGTCATAGAAACTGCTGGCTGGCCTACAGCTCCCAAAACCTCACACCACAAGAGCAGTACAAGCACCATAACAGGAACTTTATTATTTTCAGAAGAAAGAAATAAAGTGAAAGGAGCTCAGGCTTGAAGAGGAGTTTTCAGTTTGAACTCAGAGGACCTCCATCACAGGAACTTTATTAGTTTCAGAAGAAAGAAGTAGTAGTAGTGATGGTGTTTAGGTATTAGTTTCAGAAGACAGAAGTACCGCCGTGTGCAGTTGCCTTGACCTCTATTTGATTGTCAATAACCTTTCTCTCAAGAGAATTTCGGAAGCAGAAGCAGGGTGCCTTTTTAGGTCTCATTTGGAGACTGTATTTAAAAATAGACCTAACAAAGCACCCTGCTTCTGGGTGCCTTTTTAGGTCTCATTTGTGTGTGTCTGCGAGCGAGAGCCCCCTGCCCACTTCGCTATCTGTCGACCTGAGCTGGCTGAGCTCAGAGAATTTGGAGACTGCATTTAAAAATAGACCAAACAAAGCACCCTGCTTCTGGGTGCCTTTTCAGGTCTCATTTGGAGACTGTATTTAAAAATAGACCTAACAAAGCACCCTGCTTCTGGGTGCCTTTTTAGGTCTCATTTGGAGACTGTATTTAAAAATAGACCTAACAAAGCACTCTGCTTCTGGGTGCCTTTTTAGGTCTCATTTGGAGACTGTATTTAAAAAAAGACCTAACAAAGCACCCTGCTTCTGGGTGCCTTTTTAGGTCTCATTTGGAGACTGTATTTAAAAATAGACCTAACAAACACAAAGCACCCTGCTTCTGGGTGCCTTTTTAGGTCTCATTTGGAGACTGTATTTAAAAATAGACCTAACAAAGCACTCTGCTTCTGGGTGCCTTTTTAGGTCTCATTTGGAGACTGTATTTAAAAATAGACCTAACAAA
>Ga0315905_10002538_pt1 | contig 19195 bp, 34 predicted proteins | sample LakEriMetagenome_5_FD_203522 | JGI IMG/M metagenome (GOLD analysis project Ga0315905, IMG submission 203522) | Freshwater fungal communities from buoy surface, Lake Erie, Ohio, United States - Buoy 4 MA121 | ecosystem: Environmental > Aquatic > Freshwater > Lake | place: USA: Lake Erie, Ohio... | reverse complement strand
AACAAACTTGTGCAGAAACATTGCTTGATTACGCAATCACAATGGCTAATGCTTACGTAACCGAACCAGAGGACTTCAATGCCGCAGTTGTAGCTTTGCTTTGCAGAACACTAGAAAACCATATAAACCGCCCCATCAACATTCAGGAACTTTACCAATGACCCAAGAAGCAGTTATCAGATGCCTACAAAATGGCCCACTTACGTCTTACCAAATAGAGGATTTGACAGGCATACCAAGATTGTCCATTGCAGCTTGTTGCACAAAGATGAGCTACAAGAAGAAATTAAAAATTGGGAAAATTAAGATGGGTAGGTCATGGGTTTCTCAGTACACGTTAGCACCACACATGATTGAGGCTGAAAAGGTAGAAGAACCCCGTGATCTGCTAAACCCGTTTGACATCAGAAACGCACAAGGTATTTTTACCAAGGCTGAGTATGCGGTTATGAACGCCCAGGCTGTCAGATTGCTTGGCAGACAACCAACAAACGAAATAACCAATAATCAATTTATTTGATACAATGTTTTGAAACACGGCTAGGTGGGGGGTAGCTACCCCACCGAAAAGAGAAGTCTCCCCTCCTGCCGCAGTTTCTTTTAGGGAGAATTGGAACAAGAGACTGCTATGCACTACTATTCATTTCATGTGAGTGACTACATTCACGATACAGCGCATTTATCTTTGTACGAAGATTTAGCGTTTAGACGTTTACTTGACTTGTACTACACAAGCGAAAAGCCTATCCCAAATAAAACCCATGAGGTTTCCAGACGGATAAGGATGGCAAATCAAATCAATGCCGTTCAAACAGTTCTGGAGGAATTTTTTATGTATGACATAGAGAATGATTGTTGGTTTCACAAAAGATGCGATGAAACTATTTTGGCTTATCAGGCAAAAGCAGAGCGTAATAGGGAGGTTGGAAAGCTTGGTGGTAGACCCAAAGCAAACCCAAACGCTATCCCACAAGAAACCCAAGTGGTTTCCAAAGATAACCCTAACCAAGAACCAATAACGATTAACCATAAACCAATTAAAGAGAACAAGAGAGGCTCACGCCTCCCTCAAGATTGGTTTCTTACAAAGTCAATGGGAGATTGGGCTACTCAGGAAAGGCCTGACCTAGATGTTCGTCAGGTTGCTGAACAGTTCAAAGATTACTGGATTGCCCAAGCAGGTCAAAAGGGTGTGAAGCTTGATTGGGATGCAACATGGCGTAATTGGGTACGCAACACCAAAGCTGTTAAGCCAAACCCTTATGACGTTGTCAGGACCACAGTTCCTTCAAAGAATGAGCCTAACCTTGCTTTGATAAAGATTGAGGAAGACGCAAAAAAAGCCGCACCTATTCCGCTAGAAGTGTTGGCTAGGATGGCTCAAATAAGGCAAAAAGCATGAACTACTTTGAAGCCATGAGACTGCTAGACAAGGTGCGTGAAGGCGTACCATTTCCGCTTCATCTGATAAACCAAGCCTTAGAGCTTACTGGTGACTTGGACTAGGGTATATACCTATGGCATACAGTAGAAAAAACATCTCTAATGCAGGAGACAGAGTTGTTCTAGAGAAAGCCGAAGCAAGGGAGATATTCCGAACTTGGCAATCAAACAGAGATAACGATTTTGTTCGTGCCAGGCTTGAGCGTTGCGAAAAGGTCTATGGATCAGGAGCAAGAGATCGGGTCAGGTTTTATATGCGTCAAATGAAAGAAGGACAAATTGAATGAGTTGGCTTTATTCGCAGGTGCTGGTGGAGGAATACTTGGGGGACATCTCCTTGGATGGAGAACAGTCTGTGCAGTCGAGTGGGAGCAGTACCCCGCAAGCGTACTGTGCGCCCGACAAAATGACGGCCTTCTCCCGCCTTTCCCGATTTGGGATGACGTACAAACCTTTGACGGAAAGCCGTGGAGAGGAATTGTTGACGTTGTATCGGGAGGCTTTCCATGCCAAGACATCTCAGCTGCAGGAAAAGGTGTCGGAATCGATGGGGAAAGAAGTGGGATGTGGCGAGAAATGGCGAGGATCATTTACGAAGTACGACCCAGATTCGTCTATGTGGAGAACTCACCAATGCTCACTTCTAGGGGACTTGGAGCCGTTCTCGGAGACTTGGCCTCAATGGGGTTTGATGCGAAATGGGGAGTGTTGGGAGCAAACGACATTGGCGCAAACCATCAGAGGGATAGAATCTGGATCAGGGCAGAACAAATGGGCAACACCCACAACAATGGACAAACTACCTCCAAAGTCTGCCCAAGCTTTATTCAAGGAAGCGACAGAAGCTCGACCCAACAGGAGCAAACCTGCCAACCTGAGAGATCAAGTGAGCAACATGCAGAACTGGCCTACCCCGAACGCATGGGATGGGAAGAGAGGGCCAAGGAGCGAGGAGAACTTGAGAACCAAGAAACACCAGATCAATCTGATTACTGCGGTGAAACAAGCGGAAAGAGAGAAACTATTGCCAACTCCGAATGCACGAGATTGGAAAGACGGGAAGACTGCGGGAAACAGGAAGTCTCCTGGACTCGGAGTGGTGGCTCACCAATTGGACACGCAGACTGGTGGTCAACTGAACCCAACGTGGGTAGAGTGGCTCATGGGGTGGCCGCTAGGATGGAGCGAATTAAAGCCATTGGAAACGGGCAAGTCCCACTCTGTGCAGCTACCGCATGGAGAATCCTAAAATGAGAAGAGCCGCCAGAGTTGATGCCAACCAAGAGCAAATCGTATCTGCATTGAGAGCTGCAGGTGCTTACGTCTGGATCATTGGTCTGCCAGTAGATCTGCTTGTTGGATACAAGGGTCACACTTTTCTGGTTGAGATCAAGACAAACTCTAAAAAGAAGTTTACCAAACTACAAACAGACTTTTTTGAGAATTGGGCTGGCGGTACATTGGCAAGGATTGACAACCCAGAAGCCGCATTGAGAATGATTGCAACATTAGGGTAAGTCCCTATGGTATTACGCAAACAATTAGGTAATATTTAATTTTAAACAGGAGTTAATTATGGAAAAAACTTGGGAATTTGACACAACAGTAGGTGCAGGTAGCGAAGTGGTCACAGTAGTTTATGAGTATGAATCAGATGAGGACTCAACCTATAACGAATCCATCAAAGAGATTTGGTTTGAGGGACGCAATGTTATTGGCCTTCTTTCTGATGAGCAGTTTAAAGAGCTAGAGATGGAGGGAGCCATGCGGTTTCAGTATCACAAGCTGAACTACAAGTTGGAGGATGTATGAATAGATATTCAATGACTAATGCAGTTAAAAGTAAAGTTGCAAATAGGAATCCGATTTACTTGCCAGATGAAATTGCAGACATGATGGGGGTTGGTCGTTCGACTTTAAAACATCATGCAAGTTGGGATAGACCTAACTTTCCAAAACCTAAACTGATAAGTGCTGGAAAGAAGTTTTACGATAAAAATGAAGTTATTAAATGGTACACAAGTAGGCAAGAAAAACACCGCCTTCAAATTTTAGCTGAACAAAGAAGACGAATGCCAATTAACAACACAGAAGATTTAATTGCTTTTCGTATATTTGAAACCAGAACAAATTTAAAACTTACCCGTAAAAATTTGGGAGAAATGATTGGCGTAACAGAATCTGCAATTGCTCATTGGGAGACATTTGACGACATCAAAACAAGAACTCAACCAAAACTAAAGACTTTTATAAAGTTGGCAGAAATTACTGGTGTTGACCTGAATTATTTGATGGCTAAAGACGAAGTTCAATCTAAAGCTAAAAAAACATTACGCAAGCAAGCCATGATTGCAGCGCAAGAAGCGGAGCAAAAAACAAATGATTGAACCATACAAACTAGAAAGATGGATTGAACGAGTAGTTTGGAAAAACTTGGCAATTGATACGTTTGAACAGAATGGTGATTGCCGTCTTGTTTACTATGCTTTGTTTAGGTGCATAGAGTTGTACGAACATAACTATGAAGTCTGATGAATTAATTATGAAAAAAGAACTTTTGATTGGTTGTGGGTCTAACCACACAAAGAAAATGGCAGTAGATGGAACGCCAAACTTTGATAACCTAACCACTTTGGACTACAACGCTGACCACAATCCTGATGTTTATTGGGACTTGATGAGTCTTCCTTTGCCATTCAAAGACAATGAGTTTGATGAAATCCATGCTTATCAGGTGCTAGAACACCTTGGACAACAGGGCGACTACAAGCTATTCTTTGCTCAGTTCTCAGAGTTCTGGCGACTTCTTAAGCCAAATGGTCATTTCCTTGCGACCTGTCCATCAAGGAGTTCAGTCTGGGCTTATGGTGATCCAAGCCATACAAGAATCATGCAGCTTGAACAACTGGTGTTTCTATCCCAAGATGAGTACAAGCGTCAGGTTGGTAGAACACCTATGTCTGACTTCAGGAATATCTACAAAGCAGACTTTAAAACTGTCTTCCAAGAAGAGGATGATGACATCAGGTTTGTACTAAAAGCCATAAAGAATTGATTTTGTAGCTATAATTCAAGCCATGAAACAACGTGGCGGCTCAAGAAAAGGTGCTGGTAGGAAGAAGATCAGCGAAGAGGGTAGGACTATCCGAGCAAGGGTAGCGCCTATCCATGAGCAAGCATTGACCTTGGCGGGGAATGGTTCCTTGTCCGAGGGAATAAGACGTTTAGCAGAGAAGCATTGGAGATTAATTCATGGAGAGCAGCCCCGACAAAGCCATTCAGTATTTGATCGACACCGCACCCTTGTACGCCCAAGCGAAGTCCGAGCGCCTGTACTTGGAGGAGTTCCGAAAGTCCAAGAAGGCTCACCTGATGAGCCAGGCAGGGACGGAAGTTCTGGGTAAACAAGAAACCTTTGCCTATGCCCATGAGGAATACATCGAAGTGCTTGAGGGCATAAGAGCTGCCGTGGAAAAAGAAGAGAAGTATCGTTGGCTTATGACCGCTGCCCAAGCAAGGATCGAAGTCTGGAGAACCAACCAGTACTCAGCCAGAATGGAAATCAGGGCAACCCAATGAACAACAAGCTGAACGCAAAGGAAAGACTTCACCTAGCAAGGGTGAAGATGCTTCCCTGTTCAGTATGTGATAAATCAGGACCATCAGAAGCTCACCATTACAAGCAAGGGCTTCAGTACACCTGCATAGCCCTATGTAAAGACTGCCACACAAATCCAACATTAGGATGGCATGGGCAGAGACGTATGTGGCACATAAAAAAGATGGATCAGATTGAAGCTCTGAACATCACGATAATGAGACTTTTATCTGCCAGGGCTGAAAATAATAATGCTTTCTAATTTTCAAACTTTCAAAAACTTTGAACTTTAAAAAATTGGTTAACTTTACTTTCTAAAAAGTAAATGCCACTTTTTTGTACAACCCACATTTTCAGGGTTTACCCTTAGATTGTTGTTAGTTAGCACTCACTTCGCAAAAATACGTTAGTTGGCACTCACTTCACCTCAAGTCAAACCATCACGGGAAACACTTTGCAACAATGCACCTAGAAAGCGATTAAAACCCGTTTTAAGCCGTTTTCTTGCTTGGTGCAAGGCTACTATGCTTGAACAATAAAAACGCATTGTAGGCCGTTTAAATTGATCTTGATGAAGTAAGCACTCACTTCGCAAACACTTTCAAAAAAACCCTGATTTTTACGTCAGGGAATTTTTAGAAGGGCTTAGAGACTGTCAGCCAGTAACCATGCGTCAGATTCGAAAATGTCAAAGGGGTAATTTTTGCCGAAGGGGATAATTCTCAAACCCTTTTCACCATTCCAAAAGGTAAATGAGTCTGAAACCTCGGCATAAAAAATGTCACCATTACCGCCTTCGTATGCAATCACAGAACCTGTTTTCATGGTTTCACCTCATCCTCAATTTGCAACCATTCTTCAATTATTCCTGTGCCAGCGCATAAAGTTGATCGAATGCTATCGATTGCCATACTTGCAGCGTATTTTTGGAACTTATCGCCCTGGATGTATGCGTCAAGCACAGTTAAAGCGCCAAAAACGCTGTTTATATCGTTAATGCCCTCATAAACCATAAATTCATTGAGAATTTTAGGGTGTACTTTTGGGGTTTTGGGTTTTCTAGTGGTCATTTTTAGCCTTTAAATTGTTTGTAAACGGATAACACGTGCCATTTTTTGGCCATGGGCAGGGTATGCAATCACTGGAATATCTTTTGACCAGCAAGCCCTGCAGCCAGAACAATTGCCATTGTTTTTGTAAGCTTCACAAAGCTTCACGCCTTCTCTTGGTTCAAATGTGGCAGCATCGGGGCCAATAACTGAACCATGCAAACCCTCGATATATTCACCCCGAATGGAATCACTGGAAAATCTGACCTTTACATTTGGCAAAGCTTCCATTTGTGCGAAAACGTGGGCAAATTTAGGGAATTTGTGCATTCTGGTAGGCAGCCAGTGAGAAACCCATGGGGTTTGTATCATTACCTCAAGGATCTTTTCTGCCAAACCAAGGGTATAAATATCACCAGAATCAAACCAGCGAAAAAATCTATCCTGGTTTAACTCTTGCACCATGTCAGAAACCCAGTCTAAACGCTGCCAGTCTTCCCGATTAGACAATCGAGGGGCTTTAACGTTCGGGTAGTTGTAGTTTCCAGTGGTAGCATAGCAGCCTTTACATGCGTCAACTAGTTCACCAGGGGCGGCCCATGAACCAGGACAAGTATCAAGGGCTTGCAATGACCATGAACGGGCATTCAGTTTTGAGGTTTGAGATATTTTGATCATGTAACACCTATTAAAAAAGAAAAGATTTTTAAACCATGCGGCAATCGGGGCATTCGCTATAACCCGAATAATTTATCTTCCATTGCTCATATGGGGTATCACAGCCACAAATACACGTTATATCAACGTCAATTTCAAAAGGAATTGAATTTTGAACAAATTCCTCTCTGCTTTCATATGGGAGAGAAAAAACAATGCCAAATTGTCTATTAATTGCTTCTATCACTTGCAAGGGTAAAACCCGCAAATTTGGTTCCTCTTTTGAATCGCTAACAGTGATTTTTTTGCCGTTTGGCATTGTCACAAATTGAACCGCTGCAATTGATCCATGCTCGATTTTGTATTTCATTTTCACACCTATTAAAAAAGAAAAGAAAAGAGTTATTTTGTGAGGATATCGAACCATTCAAGCAAACCAATGCAAAGGGCTAAACCTAATCCAATGGCTGCAAGAATGTCTTTATGGTTTTCGTTCATTTTTGTTCTCCAATATCAAGAAACGATGCGACCTTAGAAAACAAGGCGCTAAACGATTTGAGGATAATCTCTTGGTTGGTAGAGTCTGCATTCATAAAAGCTTCTGCCAAAGCCCTTGCAAAGCCTCCATGAGTGCCTAAGTGCATTGAAACAAGGATGCGATCAAGTTGTTGGTCTGAGTAGTTCATATTTACGCCTATTAAGAGTTGATGATAGAGAGGTGTTTTTCTGACCCTCTCACATATATAGCACGAAAGAAACGTGCCAACTGCTGTAACCTGTTGATTCTATTGACCCCTCCAAAACCCTATCAGTAGAAACCCTTAGAACATAGGTTCTCAGTTTGATTTTGTAGCCACAATTAGAAAAGAAAAGAAAGGGTCAACCCATTCCATTGGCATCCTTTCATGTAAGGGATAGTAAAGGGGAATACATAAGGAACATAAGGGGGATAAATAAGGTAAGCATTGATAGACCTATAAAAGAAAACGCTAGATAGAAACCTTTTAGACACCGACACAATCTATCCCCTTGCACACATGAGACAAGATGCGAATGCGAATCATTCTTATTTAGACTTAGGGTTTACCCTCATAGGGTTTCTACCTAGGGGTTTACCCTTAAGGGTTAGTACGTAAGGGTGGGGTTTACCCCCCCCATGTGTAAAACGGAGGGGGCGCTGTGGCAGGGGACATAAACACATATCGGTATAGCATTTGAGCTATAGACCCCCCCTACGTTGTTTGCGTACACATATAACCCTCCAAAAAATTTTTTTATAGTTTAGAATTTGTATCCATTAAATCAAGGAGAAGATATGGCAGGATTTCCTATGAGGAGAGCGTTGGAGAAGAAGATAGAAGAGCTTGGGGGGATAGAGTTCGTTACCGCACATATCTCCCAAGGAATGACCATAGGACGCTTGGCAGAGTTCATAGAGTGTTCTAGGCCCATGCTTTCTTTCTGGATTAACCATACTGATGAGCGTAGAGATGCGGTACTCGCTGCTCGTAAGCTAAAGGCTGAGAAACTGGCAGAAGAGGCTTTAGACATTGCTGACCAAGCAGATGAGACTTCTAACTCAGGAGTTAACAAAGCCAGACTCCAAGTAGATACCCGTAAGTGGATGGCCTCTAAGCTTGATCCCGAGAACTATGGAGACACCGCTAAAACCCAAGTCAATATCTCTTTAGGTGATCTACACCTCCAAGCTCTAAAGCACATGGGTAAGGCTGAAGTTGTAACCTTGGAAAACAATGGCACATAACCCGTTTATCCAGTTTATAACTCTTTACAGGAATGACCCTGTTCTGTTCGTTAAAGAGGTTCTAGGAGTAGAGCCTGATGATTGGCAACAAGACTTTTTAACTGCCGTAGCCTCTGGTGAGCGAAAGATTAGTATCAGGTCTGGCCACGGAGTAGGTAAGTCAACCACCGCTTCTTGGGCAATGCTTTGGTTCCTGTTGACCAGGTATCCCGTCAAAGTCGTGGTGACTGCCCCTACTTCTGCCCAACTTTATGACGCTTTGTTTGCCGAGCTTAAAAGGTGGGTCAAAGAACTACCCCAACCCATCCAAGACCTACTCGATGTCAAACAAGAGAGGATAGAACTCAAAGCTTCCGCTACCGAGGCGTTTATCTCTGCCCGAACATCTAGAGCTGAACAGCCCGAAGCCCTCCAAGGTGTCCACTCTGAGAACGTCATGTTGGTTGCGGATGAGGCTTCTGGTGTCCCAGAGGCGGTATTCGAGGCTGCCGCAGGTTCTATGTCAGGCCATAATGCTTTGACCATCCTACTTGGGAACCCCGTCAGGTCTTCTGGCTTTTTCTTTGACACCCACAACAGGCTTAAAGATGAGTGGTGGACAAAGAGAGTATCCTGTATAGACTCTACTAGGGTGAGTAAAGAGTACGTAGAAGACATGAAATCCCGCTATGGCGAGGAAAGTAACGCCTATCGGATCAGGGTTCTGGGTGAGTTCCCAAGGAGCGATGATGACACGATTATCCCTATGGAGTTGCTTGAGTCTGCTAAACACAGAGATACAAGAGCTTATGAAGATGCTCCGATCATTTGGGGACTCGATGTGGCTCGTTTTGGCTCCGATTCTTCAGTTCTATGTAAACGTCAGTCTAATGTTGTACACACTCTTGAGAGGTGGAGGAACCTCGATCTGATGCAGTTAACAGGTGCAGTAGTCGCCCAATACGAAGCCTGTGACCACAAGAGTAAACCAACAGAGATTCTGGTTGACTCTATTGGCCTTGGAGCTGGTGTTGTTGACCGACTAAGAGAACTAAAGTTGCCCTGTCGGGGAATTAACGTGTCCGAAAGCCCTGCTATGGGTGGAACGTATCTCAATCTAAGGGCTGAGTTATGGCACAAAACCAAAGCTTGGCTAGAGAAACGGGACTGCAAGATACCTAACAATGAGGATTTCATTGCTGAACTAGCGACTGTAAGGTACACCTTTACATCTAACGGCAAGATAAAGATTGAATCTAAAGATGATATTCGTAGACGTGGATTGAAATCTCCCGACATGGCTGATGCTTTTGTGTTGACATTTGCCTCCGATGCCGCTACTGTGTCTTGGGGGTCTAACCTGTCTTGGGGTAAACCGATTAAAAGGTTGATCCGAGGTTTGGTCTGATTGCCGTTGCCATTTTGAGCCACCCTAAAAAAGTGGCTCTTTTTTTTATTAACACAATATGGTAGTATTGACAAACCTTTTAGGAGATCCCTATGAAAATGGATGAAGCAGCCAAAAAGATTGGCAAGGTAATGGGCGAATACAAGCGAGGCAAGCTCAAGTCTTCCTCTGGTGACAAGGTTAAATCCCGTGACCAAGCTGTCGCTATCGCTATGAGTGAGTCTCGTGCTATGCCCAAACGTGGAAGCCGTACCTCAACTAATCGGAGCAAAAAATGAAAGCTGGACTCTATGCCAATATCAATGCCAAACAAGAACGAATTAAAGCTGGCTCTAAAGAAAAGATGCGAAAGCCTGGCACTAAAGGTGCGCCAACTGCTAAAGACTTTAAGCAAGCGGCTAAGACTGCTAAAAAGAAATGATTAAGCGTGGTTCAGAAGAGTTCTCTGGCTACAACAAGCCAAAGAAAACTCCTAACCACCCAAAGAAAAGCCATGCTGTATTGGCTAAGTCTGGTGACGAAGTGAAGTTAATTCGCTTTGGTCAACAAGGTGTTTCTGGAAGTCCTGATGGATCTAAAAGAAACGAAGCATTTAAAGCCCGTCATGCTCAGAATATTGCCAAAGGCAAAATGAGTGCAGCGTTCTGGGCAAACAAGGTTAAATGGTAACTATGAACTGCCCAACCGCAACCTATGACATTAAGTTCAACCTAAAGAATCGTAATTGGGCGATCAAGAATGTTGACTATGGCCCTGCCAACCCAGAAGAAGACAACGAAGAGTACTGGCAGAACCTTGCGGATATGTGGACAGTATCTATTGATGAAGTCCAAGAGATGCGATGCGGTAACTGCGCTGCCTTTATCCAAACACCTGAGATGCTAGATTGCATCCTAAAAGGTATTGATGAAGAGACTGATGGCTATGCCAAAGACGTACAAGGCGCTGCTAATCTTGGCTACTGCGAACTGTTTGATTTTAAGTGTGCAGGTGAGCGTACCTGTTCAGCATGGCTATCTGGTGGCCCCATCACCAAGAAGATGACCAAGAATCAGCAGAATATGTTGATGATGGCTAAGACAGAATACGACACGGAGAGCCAAGATGAATGATCTAATCAACTCTATTATTAGTGATGCTGAAAAAGAAGACTATAAAAGGAAGTTTGAGTTAGAAAATCCTAATGGTCTTGGTACGTCTGTCAATGTTGGTGGCTACGGGAATCTTATTTTTAAAGATAATTCTGTATTCGAGCAGTTTCAAAAAGATCCACAAAGCATGACTTTCTCACAAGGCGCTGGTGGACGTAAGTATGTTGAGCCTAAAGCCGCAGACTTTGATACTAGATTTCAAAACTTAGATGAAAATTTTAAGATGCGTCCATCTTCTGGTGGAGCGATGATGCAAGCGCCAGCATTACAGCAAGGCGTAGTTGGAGCCCAACAGCCTACTTTTACTCAGAGCGACTATATGGGTGGCATTCCATCAATGCTTCAAGGTTATGGACGTACATCTCAGGGACTCTTGCCATACTTTGGCGCTCGATAAGGACTACAAATGAAACAAGATAACCCAATGTTGATGGCTGAAACCTTGCAGGGCGAGATGCAAGAGGATGAGGTAATGTCTGAAGAGCAACTTCAAGGTGTTATCTCTGCTGAAATTTATGACGCAATCTCTTTCATTGATGATGACATTGGTGGTAATCGTGCATTAGCTACTGAATACTACTATGGCTTACCTTTTGGTAATGAAGAGGATGGTCGATCACAAGTAGTGTCAATGGATGTACGTGATACTGTGCAGGGCATTTTGCCTAGCCTGATGCGTATTTTCTTTGGTCCAGAGCGAGTGGTTGAGTTCGCACCTCAAGGACCAGAAGACATTGCTGCTGCCGAACAAGCAACAGACTATGTTGACTTTATTTTCAAGCGTGATAACCCAGGCTTCAAGATTCTCCACTCAGCATTTAAAGACGCTTTAGTACGCAAAGCAGGAATTGTTAAGTACTGGTGGGATGAGTCTGTAGAAGTCAAGGCAGAGTCTTTCTCTATGCTTGATGAGCAGACAATGATGTTCCTGACTCAAGACCCAGACATTGAGATTTCTGCGGTGCGTGAGTACCCGATTCCTGGCATGGCAGAGCAAAATCTTGCCCAAGGGATTATGACCCCACCCCCCATGATGTATGACGTGGAGATCAAGCGCAGAATTAAATCTGGCAAGGTAAAGATTGAAGCATTGCCACCTGAAGAGTTCTTGATTGACCGCAGAGCTAAGTCCATTGATGAGGCTACTTTTGTAGGCCACAGGACTATGAAGACTGTCTCCGATCTAGTCGCAATGGGCTATGACTACGATGAGATGGTTGAAGTCGCTGGCAATGGTAATGACTTTGACAACAACGAAGAGTACACAGCACGAAACCCGTATGCTGTTATCAGTACTGCAAACAATGGCGATCCATCAAGCAAGAGTGTTCTCTACATTGAAGGCTACTTAAAGGTAGACTTTGATGGCGATGGCATTGCTGAGATGCGTAGGATCTGCACAGTTGGTACTGGCAATAAGGTCATGCGTAATGAGATTGTTGCTGAACGTCAATTTGCTGACTTCTGTCCTGATCCAGAACCCCATACCTTTTTTGGTATGTGTCCTGCTGATGTTGTCATGGATATTCAGCGCATCAAATCAAGTGTCCAACGTGGCATCCTAGACTCTTTGGCTCAAGCTATTAACCCTCGAACAGCGATTGTTGAGGGACAGGCCAACATGGATGATGTGTTGAATACCGAAGTTGGTGCTGTGATTCGCATGAGAGCGCCAGGCATGGTTCAGCCATTCACAACTCCATTTGTTGGTCAGGCCGCATTCCCAATGCTTGACTACTTGGATGACATTAAACAGACCCGTACAGGCATTTCTAAGGCCGCTTCTGGCCTAGATGCAGACGCATTGCAAAGCACTACCAAAGCCGCAGTATCTGCGACTGTTAATGCGGCACATCAGCATATTGAGATGATTGCCCGTACCTTTGCTGAAACTGGTTTACGTAAATTGTTTACTGGTATTTTGAAGCTCGTTATTGAGAATCAAGATAAAGAGCGAATGATTCGTTTGCGTAATACATTCGTGCCTATTGACCCCCGTTCTTGGGATGCCAATATGGATGTGATTGTTAATGTGGGCGTTGGTGATGGCACTATTGAGGACCGAATCAATATCTTGAATCAGGTAGCAATGCGTCAGGAAATGTTGATTAAAGAAACTGGCGTTAATAATCCTGTTGTTTCCTTACCACAATATACAAACACATTAACTAAGCTTTTACAGTTGGCAGGTATTAAAGATTCACAGAATTACTTTAACCAATTACCTGTTGACTTCCAATTACCACCTCCTCCAGAGCCAAAGCCCACTCCAGAGGAGATGTTGGCTCAAGTTCAGGTTCAATCTATTCAAGCAGATATTCAAAAGAAAGCTGCTGAATTGGATTTAGAGCGCCAGAAAATGATTATGTCTGATGATCGTGAAAGAGATCGTGTTGAACAAGATGGTATTTTGCGTAGATATGAGCTAGAATTGAAATATGGTGTACAAATTCAAAGTGCGGAGATTAATGCCGCAATGAATACAGACCGAGAGTTAATCCGACAACAAGCTGCAATGAATCAGACGCAAGTCCCTCAACAGCCCCAACCAATGATGTAAATGGACGATCTAGAAATTAACCTCGCAAGAGGAGACAGAGCAAAGTTACTTCTTGAGGATGAACTCCTTAATGAGTTGCTTAAACGAATTGAAGATGACTGTTATCGTGAGATTCGTTCTTCTAAACTAATGGAAGGACCAGTTAGAGAGCAAGCTTACTTGCTTCTGACAACAGTTGATATTCTGAGAGCAAAACTACGCTCTGTTATGGATACAGGCAAGATGGCAGAAGTTGCCCTTGTACGTAGACGGGGAAGACCCCCAAACAAATGATTGTTAAACTAAGAGGTAAATATGTCCGATAACGCAAACGCAGTCGGTTCGATTACAGTAAACCAAGCAGCGCAAAGCTTTGCTTCCATGCTAGACAGCCAAGAGGGTGTTGACACTGGTGCAGAGGCGCAACCAGAGGAGGGGCAACCCGAATCTGAGTCTGAGGAAGTGGAATCTGCGGAGACGCAAGATGAAACAGAGGAATCTTCCGAAGAAGTAGAAGGCGAAGACGAAGAGTACGAAGAAGAAGCTCCTAGGGATGAGAAGTTTGTTGTCAAAGTTGATGGCAAAGAAATCGAAGTCCCCAAGGATGAACTGATCCGAGGTTATCAACGTGAAGCTGACTACACACGGAAAACGCAGAAACTAGCAGAAGAGCGCAAATTAGTCGAGTCTGAGTTTCAGCAAGTACGTGGAGAGCGTGAACAATACTCTCAGATATTAGGACAATTACAGCAGAAATTGCAGGAGTTTGAGCCTCCAGAGCCTGATTGGAATCGTTTAGAAGTTGAAGACCCAACTGAATATGCCCGTCAATGGACATCTCATCAGCGTAGGCAACAACAGATATATGCGGTTCAAGCAGAGCAACAAAGGCTCAACCAAATGCGTCAAGCTGAACTACAAAAGACTTTGCAACAAGTCATGGCTACCGAGGTGTCTCGGTTGAAAGAGAAAATTCCAGAATGGAGTTCTCCTGAAAAGGCTAAGGCAGAAGGCAAAGCTTTAATGGAATATGGTCAGAATTTAGGTTTTTCAGAGCAGGAACTGAACGGCATTACAGATTCACGGGCATTGCTTGCGCTTCACAAAGCGTGGAAGTATGACCAGATGATGAGTAAGCGTCCAGAATTCCAAGCGAAGATTAAAAAAGCCCCGAAGATGGTCACTCCTGGTTCAGCAGGTAGCGTGAGTTCTAAGTCGAGTGATTTAAATAACGCAAAAAAGCGTCTTGCACAAACTGGAAGCGTCAGAGATGCCGCATCCCTTTTCGAGAAATTTATTTAAGGAATTAACATGGCTGCTATTACAAACACCTACACCCGCTTTGACGCAAAGGGTGTACGGGAAGATCTTTCAAACGTCATTTATCAGATCTCTCCAGAAGAGACTCCATTTATGAGCAATGTTGGACGTGAGAACGTAACCAACACTTTCTTTGAATGGCAAACCGATGACCTGGCTGCTGCCAGCACAACCAATGCACAGATTGAAGGCGATGACATCACTTCTTTCACAGCAGTTACAGCTACAGTTCGTTTGGGCAACTACACCCAGATTAGCCGTAAGGATGTAATCATTGCTGGTACATTGGAAGCTGTTGACAAGGCAGGTCGACGCTCTGAATTGAGCTACCAAATGGCTAAAAAATCTGCGGAAATTAAGCGTGACATGGAGGCCACAATGTTGGCTAACCAAGCCGCTGCCGCTGGTTCTACGTCATCTGCCCGTAAGTCTGGCGCATTGTTGGCCTTCTTGAAGACCAATACAAACGAAGGTTCTGGTGGTGGTGATCCTTCATACACAACCATTCCTGATGCAGCTCGTACTGATGCTACAACAACTAACTTGCGTTCATTCAGCGAAGCATTGCTGAAAGACGTAATTCAGAAGGTGTGGACAGAAGGTGGCGCACCATCTATCGTTATGGCTGGTCCTGTTAACAAGCAGAACTTGTCTAAGATGGCTGGCATTGCTGGTCAGCGTTTCAATGTTACAGGTCCTAAGCCTTCCACAATTATCGGAGCCGCAGACATTTATGTTTCCGACTTTGGTAACGTGAGCATTGTTGCTAACCGCTTCCAACGTGAGCGTGATGTTTTTGTGCTTGATCCTGAGTACGCATCAGTTGCTTATCTGCGTCCCTTCCAGACAGTTGAACTGGCTAAGACAGGTGATGCCGAGAAGCGTATGCTGTTGTGTGAGTGGGGCTTGAAGATCAAGAACGAGAAGGCTCATGGCGCTGTCTATGACCTGAACTCAACAATTCAGGCTTAATCTGAATACGGGGTGGGCTAATAACCCACCCTTTTTTTTATGACTACAAAAATCTTTGATACAAACCTAGAGATGGGGACTCAGAAACTTTGGCATTACGATGCTGAAAAAGATGAGGCAACCATTCAGACAATTATTGATGCTACAAATGTAGTAGAAGCAAACAAAGAACGATTTAATTCGTTTGATGAGAAGGCTAATTGGAAGGGCGATATGCATCATGTTGCATCCATTCCGATGGCTTTGTATTATCAAATGAAAGCCGAAGGTAAATTAGAAGACCAAGCTTACATGAAGCGTTGGCTCAATGACCCTGATAATCGTGCATTTCGCACAAGACCTGGAGAAGTTTAATGGATAGTAAGACCATTGGGATATTAGTCCCAACACGGGACTTTGTTAATTCTGGATTTGCCTTTGATTTGGCTAGGTTGGTTGGATTTACTGTAGGTACAACAAATCACAAAGTAGTGATCTACACTAGCTCTGGCACATTGTTGTCAGCACAACGTCAGGATTTGGCTAGGGATGCTATTGAGGCTGAGTGTACCCATACCCTGTGGCTAGATAGCGATATGCGGTTTCCAAAAGATTCTATCATTCGCTTGTTAAAACACGATACGGGTATTGTCTGTGGAAACTATGCCAAGCGTAGATTTCCTACCGAGCCGATTGCGGTGAAAAAAAATACCCCAGATATGGATGCAACTTTTATCAATCGGGTATATACTGAGGACGATTCAACTGGACTTGTTGAAGTAGACTACTGCGGAATGGGTGTAATGCTCGTTAAATCCGAAGTCTACAAATCTATGGAATATCCTTGGTTTGCTATCCCTTGGGTTCCCGCTGCGGAAGACTATATTGGTGAAGATGTATGGTTTTGCCGTAGAGCTGCTCAGAATGGGCATAAAACTTATGTTGACCAGGATCTTTCTAAAGAGATCCACCATATTGGCACATTTGAATACAAACATGAACACACATTAATGTGTAGGGATGTAGAAAATGGCACTTAATACTTTTGCAGGGCTTAAAGCAACAATAGCGGATTATCTCAATCGGGATGACCTGACGGCTATTATTCCTAGCTTTATCACTATTGCAGAAGCCAAATTTAACCGCAAGTTGCGTGTTAGGCAAATGGTTACTAGGGCTGAAGGTCAAATTGAAACTGCATTTTTTGCCTACCCTGCTGATTGGCTAGAGGCCAAAGAGTTTCAACTCAACACAAATCCCATAACAAGGCTTAAGTTTGTAACTGAGGCTCAAGGGGATGAATTAAAGGCTACTAGATATACTACTGTTGGAACACCAGTTTATTACACAATTACTGGCTCTCAGTTAGAATTTATTCCTACTCCAGATACAACATATAGCGCAGAACTTACATATTATGCTAAGATTCCTGCGTTGAGTGATTCAAACACAAGCAACTGGCTTTTAGCTTATGCCCCAGACTTGTACCTATATGGTGCGCTAATAGAGGCTACACCATATTTGAAAGACGATGAACGTCTACCAGTATGGAGTCAGATGTATGTCAACTCCTTGGGCGACATTGAGGTAGCAGATGAAAGGGCTTCTGTTTCTTCAACTCCACTTGTTCGTGCCCGTACTTTGGGATAAAAAATGTCATCATTTACAGACTACACAGAAAATCTTGCACTAACGTACTTGTTTAATACAGGTGCTGTTACTCGTCCTACCGCATGGTTTGTAGGATTGTTTACTGCTGCTCCTAGTGATACTGGTGGTGGCACAGAAGTAACTGGTAATGGTTATGCCCGTGTATCTGCTGGAACAATTTCTGGTAGCGGTACTGCAACTACTTTCACTAACGCTGCCGCAATTGAGTTTGCCGCAGCCTCTGGTGGGAATTGGGGAACAATTGGTTGGGCAGGTATTTATACTGCTTCAACTGGTGGAACTTTGCTTGCATGGGCTCCATTAACTACTGCAAAAGCAATTAATGATGGCGACATCTTCCGCATTCCTGCATCTAGCTTGACTATTACATTGAGCTAATATGGCTGCTTACGGGCGTGGCGATTATAGTGGGGGTAGATACTCCTATGGAGCGTACTTAGGTGCGCTTGCAATTGTCTCTGCCTCTACTGTAGTTGTTGCTGGTCAGAAGATTAAAGATGCTCAGTTTGAGATAAGCTCAACTAGCACAGTAGCTATAGGTGCAGTTAAGATTGCGAATGCAGGTGTTGTAATTGTTGACACATCTGTAATGACTGCTGCAGGTGGATTGGATGCGGTTGGTAATGTGAATATTGTTGACACAAGTGCCTTGAATATTCAATATAACCGCATTGTGCATTTTCAGGCAGCAATTATTGATACTTCTAGCGTTGTAATTAATGCTAGAAAGAAATGGGAAACAGAACCAGATGTGTCCGAAACGTGGACAAAAGTTTCTGTATAAAGTTCAGACTATTAGGGGTAAAACATGGCAGATACAACCACCACAAACCTAGGCTTAACTAAGCCAGAAGTTGGCGCATCCACAGACACATGGGGGACTAAGATCAATACTGATCTGGACTCTATTGATGCGTTGTTTGATGCTGGTCCAGTGCTCAAAGTTACCAAAGGTGGTACAGGTGGTGCTACCGCATCAGCAGCACGAACTGCTCTTGGTTTGGCAATCGGTACAGATGTATTGGCTTATGACGCAAACTTGCAAAGCTTTGTTACTGCCTTTACATTGCCTACTGCTGATTCAACTGCCAACTATGTTCTAAAGACAAATGGATCTGGAACATTGGGTTTTGCGGCTCCTAGTGATGTTGCGCTTGCATCAGATCAAACCTTTACGGGAACCAATACATTTACTGGCTCTAGTAGCAAAACAGCGATTGTCCTAAACGATGCGGCAGAGGTGGCTACAGTATCAGCTACTGCGGCTACAGGCACGATTAACTACGACATCACAACTCAGTCTGTTCTGTACTACACAAGTAACGCAAGTGCTAACTGGACAGTTAACTTCAGAGGCTCTAGCGGTACTTCATTGAATACTTTGATGAGTACGGGTCAATCAATGACTGTGGCCTTCTTGGTTACTCAAGGCTCTACTGCTTACTACAACTCTGCTGTTCAAGTGGATGGCACTACATCAGGAGTGACTACTAGGTGGTTAGGTGGTGCGCCTACTGCTGGTAATGCTAGTGGCATCGATAGCTATCGTTATTTGATTATCAAGACAGGTAGTGCGACTTTCACAGTCTTGGCAAGCAACACACAATTTAAGGCTTAAACCATGCCATTACAAGCAACTTCTGGTGCGGCTAGTTACGATGCCT
>Ga0315905_10002536_pt1 | contig 19199 bp, 18 predicted proteins | sample LakEriMetagenome_5_FD_203522 | JGI IMG/M metagenome (GOLD analysis project Ga0315905, IMG submission 203522) | Freshwater fungal communities from buoy surface, Lake Erie, Ohio, United States - Buoy 4 MA121 | ecosystem: Environmental > Aquatic > Freshwater > Lake | place: USA: Lake Erie, Ohio... | reverse complement strand
TCTCCGGAATATTATAAATGGACACAATGGATTTTCATTAAGTTGTTTAATTCATGGTATAATCCTAAGTCCAATAAAGCAGAAGACATTCAATCTTTAATAGACATTTTCGAACAACACGGTTCACAAGGTGTGAATTTGGAAATGCTCACAGGCGATATTGAAAAAAATGTAGCGCCCTTTACAGCAGATCAGTGGAAAAATTTAGATCAAAAAAAGCAATTGGAAATACTGATGAATTTTCGTTTGGCTTATCTTGGAGAATCCTTTGTAAACTGGTGTTCTGCCTTGGGTACCGTACTTGCCAATGATGAGGTAGTAAATGGTGTCTCTGAACGCGGTGGCCATCCGGTTGAGCGCAAGCTGATGAAACAATGGAGTATGCGCATTACGGCGTACGCACAACGCTTGTTGGATGGTTTGGATGGAATTGATTGGTCTGAAAGTATTAAAGAGACACAGCGAAATTGGATCGGTAGGAGTGAGGGAGCCTCCATTTTCTTCCCCCTTCGGAGGGGGGGTGAGGGGGAGGACACTTCTGCTTCAATTGAAGTATTCACCACGCGACCTGACACTATTTTTGGCGTCTCATTCGTCACTTTAGCTCCAGAACATGAACTTGTATTTAAAATCACTACACCAGCGCAGTTAGATGCTGTTACCACTTACGTCGAAAAAGCAAAAAATCGAAGTGAAAGAGAACGTCAGGCAGATGTCAACACCATAAGCGGAGTGTTTACTGGTTCCTACGTCGAACATCCATTTACAAAAGAACCAATTCCGATATGGATCGGCGATTATGTGTTGGTTGGTTATGGCACAGGTGCTGTGATGGCGGTTCCAGCGCATGACGAACGCGATTTTAAATTTGCCAAGCATTTTAATATTCCGCGCAGACAAGTTATTCTCCCATCTAATGAAACTCACGATATTGAAATAGCAGCGTGGACGGAAAAAGAGGGGAAATTAATGAATTCAGATTTTTTAAATGGATTACCGGTTAAGGAGGCTATTTCAAAAGCTATTGCAGAAATTACAAATCAAAAGGTTGGTAAGGGACGTGTAAATTATCGTTTGCGAGATGCAGTTTTTGGCCGACAGCGTTACTGGGGAGAACCTATTCCAATTTTTTACAACAACGATACGGCATTCGCTTTAGAAGAAAATGAATTACCCTTGAATTTGCCAGAAGTGGATAAATATTTACCAACCGAAGATGGTGAGCCTCCTCTAGCACGCGCAGAAGATTGGAAACACAAAAACAATCACGAATACGAACGCTCTACTATGCCGGGTTGGGCAGGAAGTTCTTGGTATTTTTTACGCTATTTGGATCCTCAAAATTCAACTGAATTTGTAGGGAAAGATAAAGTAGAATATTGGCAAAATGTGGATCTCTATATTGGAGGATCAGAACACGCTACCGGTCATTTGCTCTATGCTCGTTTTTGGACCAAGTTTCTTTTTGATAGAGGGTATGTGCCTTTCGAGGAGCCCTTTAAGAAGATGATCAATCAAGGGATGATTTTAGGTAGAAGTAGCTTTGTTTATTTAGTAATTGGAGAAAATAAATTTGTTACCTACTCATTAAAGGATCAGCACAATTGTGTGCCTATTCATGTCGATATTTCTTTGGTTGATAATGATAAATTGGACATGGTTGCGTTTCGTAAATGGCGACCAGAATACGCAGATGCAGCATTTATCTGTGAGGACGATGGAACTTATACATGTGGTTTTGAAGTTGAGAAAATGTCAAAGTCGAAATATAATGTCCAAACTCCTGATGAGCTGGTAGAGAAATTTGGAGCTGATACCCTACGGATGTACGAAATGTTTTTAGGTCCTCTAGAGCAGACAAAACCTTGGGATACAAAAGGAATCACCGGAGTTCATAGCTTTTTGAAGAAGTATTGGCGTTTGTTTCATGCGAACGGAACTTTTCAAGTTTCAGATGCAGAACCTTCAAAAGAAGCAATGAAATCTCTTCACAAAACCATTAAAAAATTGAGAGATGATCTTGATAGGTTTTCGTTTAATACGGGTGTATCAAGTTTCATGATTTGTGTAAATGAATTGTCTGATCAAAAATGTTCAAATCGCTATGTATTGGAACAATTAACCATTTTGATGGCACCGTATGCACCGCATATCACAGAAGAGATTTGGGAGAAACTAGGAAATGAAGCGGGATCTTTATTGAATGCAAGGTACCCCACTTTTGATGCTAGCCAATTAGTAGAATCGTCTTATGACTATCCTGTTTCTTTTAATGGAAAAATGCGTTTCAAATTGAACTTGCCCATGGATTTTTCAGTTCAACAAATTCAAGATGCTACTTTGGCCCACCATGATACTGTAAAATGGTTAGAAGGAAAAGAACCTAAGAAATGCATTATTGTCCCAGGTAAAATTATAAATATTGTGATTTAGCGAACCAACTGAAGAACTTCTACTGCTTTTTCAATAGGAACAACGCTTTTTGGTAACTTTTTGAGGTGTACTTTTATTTGGGCTCCACCTGAACATAGAAGAGAACTCGGAGCATCCTTTTGCAGTTTTTCAAAATAATTTCGGATAAACGACTCGTCAACAGCAGTTAGCCATGAACTAATAATTACTCTTGGATTCAATAAGTTTATTGATTTCACCAAAGAATCGTACGGTAAGCTCTGACCTAAATAGAAGGTACTTACACCATTTTTTCGCAATAAATATTGATAGAATAATAAACCCAACTCGTGCCATTCGTGTTCAGGAAGAAATAAGAGAACTGGCCTCTCATCAACAGAAGGGATGGGCAATTTGTCGATTTCTGCAATAACTTTTTGACGAATTACATTCGACATGAAATGCTCCTGTGCAGGATTTATGCTCCCAACTAAGAACATAACACCAATGCGCTCTAAAAATGGAATAAGGTGGTCGGTAAACGTTTTTTCAAGTCCAACTTCATTGATGATTGCCTGAAGTGTATGCGTGAACAAGCGCTCATCCATGTCTAGTAAAGCCAATACAAATTGTTCTCCACTCGTATCTAAAACACTAACGCTGTGTAAATCCCATACTTTAGTGGCAATTTCATTTTTTGATAGAGCAGCGATTTTAGAAATTTTAAGGCCGTGTTTATTTAGTAAACTAATGTTTAATAAAAAACTCAACTCCTCATCGGTATAGGTTCGAATTTGAGTATCTGTGCGATCTGGAACCAAAATTCCATAACGTTTTTCCCAAATACGAAGCGTATGCGCTTTGATTCCCGTTAAAATTTCAACATCTTTGATCTTGTACTCTGCCATCTCTAATGACCCTAAAACAAGCGTGTTATAATTTTGTTCGCAAAACTAGCACATTATCCTGTAAATTTGCATCATGATTGTTAAGACAGCAGAATTTATCATCTCAAATACAGAAGTTTCGAAATGTCCAAATGATGGCTTACCTGAATTTGCGTTTATCGGAAGAAGTAATGTTGGAAAGTCTTCGTTAATCAATATGTTGACTGGGAAGAAAAATTTAGCAAAAACGTCTGGAACTCCGGGAAAAACTCAGCTTATAAATCATTTTTTGATCAATGAAAAATGGTACTTGGTCGACTTGCCTGGATATGGATATGCAAAATCTGCACGATCGAATCGTTCAAAATGGGAGAAATTTATAGCAGAGTTTTTATCGAAAAGACAAACTTTACAGAACACCTTTGTTTTACTAGATGCACGATTGGAGCCACAAAAAATCGACCTTGAATTTATGTCATGGTGTGGAGAACGACAATTGCCCTTCTCCATGGTATTTACAAAGATTGATAAATTATCGAGTTCTGCCCTTCAAAAAAACTTGGCGCGTTACAAGAAGGAAATGTTGAAATATTGGGAAGAAATGCCACCTGTTTTTACAACGTCCAGCGAATCCGCCTTTGGTAAGGAACCTTTATTACAATACATCGATAAAATTATTATTTAAGGCAACTTGAGCGTTGACCAACTTGAACATCGCCAATTGTTTCTTACTTGAGTGAACTTTGCCTCAATTGATGTTCCTTTGTTCAGAGAGAAATTCACCACGGCTTGACCTTCAATCATGCGAATAGAATTTATTTTTAGTTCTTTCTTCCAGCTGTCAAAGTCTTGACAATCACACCAAACGTTGGCTTCAAAAAACGGATTAACCTCGCCGACACGGTATTCTATTTCCTTGTTTTTTAAACTCAGATTAATTCCAAAAGCAATGGCCTTGTATTCATCTAAAAAGGTCGTCGTGAATAATGAATCTTTTACCAAATCCTTGAAGCGCGAATCGAATTTCACCCAATCAATGCCAGAATAGAGAGAATCACCATCTGTGGAACTCACTTCGAAATCACGAATTGAATCGTTTAGGTTTAAAGCGAGTATTTTGCGCAAGTTCTTTTCTATAGTAGTTCTGTCGTTATTTTCTAACTGAGGAGGCGCGGATCTTTCTTCTTCACAGCTTAAAAGTGAAAAAGTTAAAATTGCTATCCAAAAGACATAGTTCATGCAACAAAAATTTGCACAAAGTTACCAAATTGCATGCTAAATGAACCTTTCCTTTTCGCTAATAGAAGAAAAAGAAGAAAAACAGTGCGGCTTCACTTCGACGAATTCCGTCAGTGTAACCGATGGTGCTTCTTGATCCATTCATTACGCGCTCTCCATCCACATAACCAATCGTGCTTCGGGAACTGTTCATCACACGTTCGCCGTCTATGTATCCGATAGTGCTTCGAGAACTGTTCATTACGCGTTGTCCGTCAAAATATCCGATGGTACTTCTTGAGCTGTTCATAATACGTTCTCCATCAATGTATCCAATGGTGCTTCGTGAGCTGTTCATCACACGGCCATTTTCTATATAACCAACGGTACTTCGAGAGCCATTCATGAGGCGTTGCGCCGACAAAGAAAAGGTAAACAAACCAAACAAGAAGATAATTGCTAATTTTTTCATGAGTTTAAGATTTATCCTAAAGATACGCGATTTTTTATAAATCTTACAGAAATAAAAAGATTTTTAATTCAAGTTATATTAGTGTTAGCTAGATTTTCGGAAAGGGAAATCACGACGAGACCTGCTATTCCGTATCTTTGCGCAAATGACGCATCCACGAACCTATACAACACCTTGGGAAGATTACGAACTTATTGACGCAGGAGGAGGAAAGAAACTTGAGCGATGGGGAAATATAATCACTATCCGACCTGAGTTACAGGCGTATTTTCAAAGTGTTCAACCGTTTACCGAGTGGAGAAAAAAGGCGCATTGGGAGTTTGTTGAAACTTCCGGAACTAAGGGTAAATGGAAAGCCTTGCAGCCGAATACACCGAATAAATGGCAAATTAAGTATGAAAAATTGCTTTTTAATTTGGAGCTTACAGCGTTTAAACACGTGGGAATTTTCCCAGAGCAACGAAGCAATTGGGATTGGGTGAAGGATTCACTTCAATCGGAAGAAAAAGTACTGAATCTGTTCGCTTATACCGGTGCAATGTCGTGCCTAGCCCGCTGGAAAGGGGCAGAAACCACCCACGTAGATTCCGTGAAGCCTATCTTGTCATGGGCTCGTGAGAACATGGAAAGCAGTAGATTGCTCAACATTCGCTGGGTGCATGAGGATGCCTTAAAGTTTGCACAACGAGAAGAGAAACGTGGTAATCACTACGATGTGATTGTCATGGATCCGCCAGCTTGGGGTATCGGTGCTAAAGGGGAGAAGTGGAAATTAGAAGACAATGTGGATCAATTAATGAGCACCGCCGCGTCTATCTTATCGCCAAAAGGTCGATTGGTGATGAATACCTATAGCCCGATGGTCACTTTCGAACTTCTAGAGGAATTGGCCGCTTGTTATTTTCCAGAAAGAAATTGCGACCTCTCGGAGCTATACATCGAGTCTACAACGGAAAAACATGTTTATTTCGGAAACTTACTTCGTGTTCAACCTAATAAGTAAATAACCACATCGAGTTTAGCTTTTAAGAATAATGCCGCTTTGGTTGTTTGGATTTTTATATCTAAACGTGTTATTCTCCCATAGCTTTCAATTCCGAAAAATTAAATTACATGACATTAACCCAAAAATCGGAAACAATAAAACGCTTAATAGAATAAGCAAAAAAACCAAATAATATATAATAAAGAAACCAAAAATTGACGTAAATGATTTGTTAAACAACCATTTATTCGTAAGTTTGACGAATATTTTAACAAATGGAAATATTAGTTGAACGATATCGAAAAAAAATAGCATCAATCCAGGTCAACTTTATAAGAAATATTTTCGTTGAAATTGACTGGACAGATCGATTAATTGGACTTCGCGGACCAAGGGGAATTGGCAAAACAACCATTTTACTACAATACTTGAAATTAAATCACGCGAATGACGAAACTGCATTATATGTTTCACTCGACAACATTTGGTTTAGCGAACAAAACCTAGTTGATTTTGTAGACGACTTCGTGAAACGTGGAGGAAAAAAACTGTTCATCGATGAAATCCACAAATATCCAAACTGGGCTCAAGAATTGAAGAATATTTACGACGACTTTCCGGAAGTACAAATTGTATTTACTGGGTCATCGTTACTGGAGATATTAAATGCGCGGGCTGATTTGAGTAGAAGATCAGTTATGTATTCCATGCAAGGACTTTCATTTCGAGAATACCTCAATTTAGAACATGGTTTTGAATTCAATTCACTAACACTGAATGAAATTATTGAGAACCACGTAAATATTGCTTCGGAAATTGTTCAGCAAATTCAACCGATTAAATACTTTTCCAGCTACCTAAAATCAGGTTATTATCCTTTTTTTCGTGAGAATCTCAACACGTACGATCAACGTTTGGAAGAAATTGTGAATTTTATTTTGGAAATTGAATTACCTACTTTGCGGCAGGTAGATCCTTCTTATATCATAAAATTGAAACAATTGTTGTTGGTTATTTCCTCTTCTGTTCCCTTTAAACCTAATGTAACGAAGTTAGCCGAGCGCATTGGCATCAATCGAAATACATTGATTTCCTATTTCCACTATTTGGAAGAAAGTGGTTTAACCATGCAACTTTTTAAAGATGCCAAAGGAATCACACGCTTGCAAAAACCTGATAAGTTATACCTTGACAACACCAATTTAATCTACACCATCGCGCCTCAAAATGTGCAAATCGGACATGTCAGGGAAACGTTTTTTGCGAATCAACTCGCTCACAAACATTTGGTTGAATATACAGATATTGGCGACTTCAAAATTAACCGTGAACTCACTTTTGAAATCGGAGGAAAACATAAGACCAAAGAACAGATTAAAGAAATAAAAAACGCTTATATTGCCGCAGACGACATCGAAATTGGCTTCCAAGAAAAAATACCACTTTGGTTGTTTGGTTTTTTGTATTGAATTTCTCTCTTTCCTCTTTGGTCCTCCCTTCTGCCTTTTCGGCAGACAGGCGTGGGAGGAAGAAAAATGTATCTCTCCCCTTGAGGGTCTGACGACTCAGATGAGTGTCAAACTCCGTCAGAGAGGGGTGATCATATAAAATCATAATCGTGACACGTCACCCTCCTCGGTCCTCCCTCTCAGGGAGGAAAATGTATCTCTCCCCTTGAGGGTCTGACGACTCAGATGAGTGTCAAACTCCGTCTGAGGAGAATAAGAGGGGTGACTCTGACGAGTATCAGACTCCGTCAGAGGGGATGACAACTATGATGAGTATCTGACTCTTTAAACAAAAAAGCCAGCCTTACGACTAGCTTTTAGTGAACTTGGCGGAGAGAGAGGGATTCGAACCCTCGATAAGCTTTAGACCTATACACACTTTCCAGGCGTGCTCCTTCAACCACTCGGACACCTCTCCATTTCTTTGGTTTCCTTTCCATCACTCGGTTGAAAGTGAGAGTGCAAAAGTAAGACATTATGCCTAAATAACGAAAGAAGTATTGTATTAAGTGAAAATTAATATCAGGACTTTTTGAATATTAACAAGGATTTGATGAATATTTTATTTGTACAATCGAACCAAACCGAGTAAATTTGTTACTCAATGTTAGACGCACTGATCACATCCAAAACGAGAATTCGCTTGTTGGTGAAGTTTTTTCTCAATCCAACGATGAAAGCGTATTTGCGTCAATTAGCCGATGAATTTGGGGAAAGTACCAATGCCGTTCGTGTTGAATTGAACCGTTTGACTGAAGCCGGAATCCTTGAAAGTGAAGCCGTTGGCAACGTGGTTAAATACAAAGCAAAGCAGTCTCATCCCTTATTTCCAGAAATTCGAAGCATTGTTTCCAAAATGACAGGCTTGGATTCCATCATCGAGTGGGTCATCCAACGTTTAGGGGATGTGGAAAACGCTTATTTGATAGGCGATTACGCAAAAGGTCGCGACTCAGGAATCATTGATGTGATCCTTGTTGGGAAAGTGGACAAAGCGTATTTAACAGAATTAATTGAAAAAGCAGAAGATTTAGTGCAACGAAAAATTCGTTACCTCGTAATGAATCAAGTTGAGTTAGATCAATACAAACTACAACAAGAAGAACCGATTTTACTGCTCTGGAGCAAGAATTAATTGGTTTTTTGACATACTCTACCTACTACTCACCGCAGCATTTTTCAAAAAATGACTGTGACTGAGAATGGCGAAGCCGTAAGAAAAAGCAAGTGCAAGCAAGGCAAAATTTCACGATTACTGAAGCCCATCGAACTGCGCACAATGGTCATCCATCGGCCGTGGTTTGGTTGTACGGATTATCAGGTTCAGGTAAATCCACCATTGCCAATGCCTTGGAGAAACGACTTTTTGAAATGGGTAACCATACCTATTGCTTGGACGGAGACAATACGCGACTAGGCTTAAATAAAGATTTAGGATTTTCAGCAATTGATCGCTTGGAAAACGTAAGACGTGTTGCTGAGGTAGCCAAGTTGATGGCGGATGCAGGAATGATCGTTTTGGTTTCCTTGATTACGCCCTATGAAGAACAGCGCACACTTGTCAAAGAAATATTAAAAAACGAACGATTTTTAGATGTTTACGTGGAATGCGACCTAGCCACCTGCGAACAACGCGACCCAAAAGGGCTTTACAAAAAAGCACGTGCGGGAGAAATCTCAAACTTTACCGGAATTTCAGATCCGTTTGAAGAACCAACTACAGAATCATTTCGAGTAAACTCGTCAAAATACGATGTAAATGAATGTGTGATAAGGATTGCGGAGGAGTTGGATTTAAGGCTTAAGAATTAGGTCTAAGAATTACGACCCTCTCAAACCTTAACCCTCAACCCTTAGCCCTCAGCCTCAGCCCTCAGTCCTCAAAATGAAATACAAAGATTTCACCGAAATGCCAATTTGGAAAAGAGCCATCGATGCTGCGGACAAGGTCTTTCAAATCACAGAAAATTTGCCAAGAAAAGAAGATTACGGACTTACCTCACAACTAAGAAGAGCCTCAGTCAGTATATCTTCAAATATTGCGGAAGGTTATGGGAGAAACGGAGGTCGAGACAAGATGAAATTTTACATTTACGCACGTGGATCAGCCTTCGAAACAAAAAGTCAGTTGCTTTACGGACTAAAAGTGAACTATTTTAATGAAACTGAAGTTACCAATGCAATTAAGTTATTGGACGAAATCATACTTGAAATTAACAAAATCAACAAAACCTTAAACCCCAATACTTAACCCTCAGACTTAACCCTCAGTCTCAACCCTCAACCCTCAACCCTCAACCCTCAACCCTCAACCCTCAACCTCAACCCTCAACAATGAAAGAAACCTGGACAGAAGTCATCTCACCAAAACGTTCCCTTCTTGACATCAACCTCAAGGAATTGTGGCGCTACCGTGATTTGATCATGCTTTTTGTACGAAGGGATTTCGTTGCAACCTATAAGCAAACGATTTTAGGTCCAATCTGGTTGTTTTTACAGCCCTTGTTTACGACCTTGACATTCTTCTTTGTGTTCAACCAAATTGCGAAGATTCCAACGGATGGTATTGATCCAATCTTATTTTACTTATCAGGAATTACCCTTTGGAATTACTTTTCCGATTGTTTCAACAAAACGTCAAATACATTTGTAGCTAATGCCGGAATTTTTGGAAAAGTGTATTTCCCTCGTTTAGCAACACCCATTTCAATTGTTATTTCAAACCTCATCAAATTAGGAATTCAAGTACTTCTGTTTGTTGCAATTCTCATTTATCAAATGATCACCAAAGACGTTCAACTCAATGTCAATGCTTACATCTTGATTTTACCTTATTTGATTATTCTCATGGCAGTTATGGGTCTTGGACTCGGAATCATTTTCTCAGCCTTAACTACCAAATACCGCGATCTAAGTTTCTTGTTGACTTTCGGTATACAATTATTAATGTACGCCACACCAATCATCTATCCATTGAGCTACACCGGAGGAAAATTGCACACAATCATCAGCATGAACCCACTTACACCCATCATGGAAAGTTTCCGTTATGCCTTTTTCAGCATTGGGACTTTCGATTGGACTGGTTTAGCTTTCACAAGTATTTTCAGCTTCAGCGTTTTATTCATAGGCATCATCATCTTTAACCAGGTGGAGAAGAGTTTTATGGATACGGTTTAACGCCAGAGGCGTTGTTATGAGTTCGACCTTATAAGTTAAAAGTATAAAAGTGAGTAGTTAAGAGTAAAGTGTAACATAAATAAATTTTAAAAAGAAAACCCCTTAATCTTTAACTAAACTACTCCTAACTAAAATTTCCTTAACTATTCAACTCCTAACCCCTAACTCTTAACTCAAAAACCCTTAACTCAAATGAACCACAAAGACCTCAACGTTTGGAAAAAATCAATCGAATTGGTCACTGAGATATATAAAATAACAGAAACTTTACCCAGAACAGAGGATTTTGGACTGAAGTCACAATTACAAAGAGCAGCGGTATCAGTGCCAACAAATATTGCCGAAGGATCAGGAAGAACGCACCAAAAAGAAATGAATCAGTTTTGTTATATTGCCCTAGGTTCTTTAACAGAAGTAGAAACATTATTAATTATTTGCAACAACGTTTATCAAACTGATATTAAGGATATAATAGAAAAACATACAAGTGTTAGAAGATTATTATTAGCATTCATTAAACATTTAAAAACCAACCCAAAACCCCTAACTCTTAACTCAATAACTCCTAACTCAATAACTCCTAACCCCTACCCCCTAATCCAACAACCCCTAACCCTTAACTCCGCCTTAGCGGATAACTCCTAACTCAACAATGGACGTAATAAAAGTCGAAAACCTCTACAAGCAATATCGCCTCGGACAAGTGAGTACTGGCTCGATTGCCCATGACTTAAACCGTTGGTGGCACGCAGTAAGAGGCAAAGAAGATCCATATCAAAAAATTACTGGTTTAAATAACCGAGATCAAGCGGATAGTAGCGAATACGTGTGGGCTTTACAAGACATTAATTTTTCTGTAAAACAAGGAGAAGTTTTAGGAATAATCGGCAAAAATGGAGCTGGAAAAAGTACACTTTTAAAAATACTTTCCAAGGTAACTTCACCTACGAAAGGAAACATCAAAGTAAAAGGGAGAATAGCATCTTTATTAGAAGTAGGAACTGGGTTTCACCCCGAACTTACTGGCAGAGAAAACATTTTCTTAAATGGAGCAATTCTAGGAATGACTAAAGCTGAAATACGCTCCAAATTTGATGAAATAGTTGTATTCTCCGGTGTGGAAAAATACATTGACACCCCTGTAAAACGATATTCATCAGGAATGTATGTGCGTTTGGCTTTTGCCGTAGCCGCTCATCTAGAACCTGAAATTCTCATTGTAGATGAAGTTTTAGCTGTTGGCGACGCTGAATTTCAAAAGAAATGCCTTGGCAAAATGAAAGATGTTTCAGGAGAGGGGAGAACAGTATTGTTTGTGAGTCATAATATGGCTGCGGTTAAAAGTCTATGTACCGAAGCTATATGGGTTAATAAAGGAATTATTGAGTTGTCCGGAAATTCAAATGAAATAGTTGATCAATATGTTTCGATGGATAAAAAATCTAAATTCTATATTGATTGGAATGTTCAGGATGCACCAGGAAATGATTGGATAACAATGAATTCAGTAAGTCTTACCTATGAATCTCAAGAAGATAAAATTCTCAATATTAAAACGCCATTTCAAATTAATTTTGATTTTAATGTTTTGAAAAACGATTTAGTTTTGAATTTGAGCATGCACATTTATTCTATAACCGATGAATGTGTTTTCGTAGTTACAACTGAACTTCCAGCTAAAAAAACAAGTCAAGGTAAACATAGTGCGGTTTGTTTCGTGCCAGGTGATTTGTTAAATAATGGCAGTTACTATGTAAAATGTTTCTTTGTTAAAGATGAAACAATTCCAATATTTACTTTAGAAGACACGATCTCCTTTGAGGTACATGACGAACGTCAATCAAATAAGTGGCATGGTCAATATCCCGGTTTAATTAGACCAAATTTAAATTTTAAAATTAAAAAGCATGAGTGATTTCCGAAAAAGATTAATAGAAACAATTCTTGAAAATTGCAATAACGATTATGAGTCAAATTTTGATCCATGGTTTCTTTCATCTAAATTTCAAATTAGAAAAGAAAAGCCGATAAAAAATATAAAAGATAAATTGATCATTCGGAGAATAGGAAAATACTATTCAAGTAAATTTAGACTTTCTCAAATATTAGAAAACTTATTAAATGTAATGGATGAATTACATCATTATGAAATTTTGTATGACTTATTAGAAGATCAAACTTCGAAGAAAACACTACTTGAAATTTCCGCTTTGAAGGCAATGGGTACTCAGCATGTTCGACTATCAATTGAAAACGCTAATTATGAAAATTTGCATCGAACTGTAGAAAGTTGCCTTATTAACAAGAATTCAAAAACAATTCATAGTTTCAACGATTGGAAATTAAATCTTTATGATTTAAAAAATCTTGGTTATGATGTCAAATTGCATTATACCCAAATGGGAATTGTAACAACTTTTGGTGTCGAACAATATGCTTTGCCTCAGAGTGACGTAGTCGTTAAGGATAATGATACAGTTATCGATTGTGGTGGATGTTGGGGAGATACAGCACTTTATTTTTCAAAGAAGGCAAAAAACACTCATGTATATTCCTTTGAATTCATTCCATCAAATATGGATCTATTAAATGAGAACATAAGACTAAACGATAATTGCGATGTTACTTTAATTCCTAACCCCGTTTGGAAGGATAGTACTTCAAAATTTTATGCAGTCGATAAAGGTCCATCAAGCTCGGTTTCTACTGAACCTAATGGAGATGATTGTATTGAGATACAGAGTCTTTGTATCGATGATCTTGTCAATCAATATAATTTAAGTAAAGTTGATTTTATTAAAATGGATATCGAAGGTACTGAGCCATATGCGTTGGAAGGTGCCAAAGAAACATTAATTAGATTTAAACCTAAACTAGCAATAGCTATTTATCATTGCGCAGAGGATTTTAGTAGAATTGCTCTTTTTATTAAGAATTTAAATCTAGGATATAAATTTTATCTAGGTCATTTTACTCCACATGGAGCTGAAACAATTTTATTTGCAAAAACGAATTAATGTGATACCAGTAACAAAATCATTTTTACCTCCTATTGAAGAATACATGGCACAAGTACAACGTGCTTATGATAATGTTTGGCTAACTAATCGTGGAGAGTTAGTCAAAGAGTTAGAACAAAAACTTACGGATTATCTTGATCTCAAAGAAAGCAAGATAATCTGTATGAGTAATGGTACCGTTCCTTTGCAAATTGCTCTAAAATTATTAGGTCAAGGAGGAGAAATAATCACAACACCTTTTAGTTATGTGGCCACAACTGCCGCAATCGCTTGGGAGAATTGCACGCCGGTTTTTGTAGATATTCATCCAGAGTATTTAACAATCGACGAAACCTTAATTGAAGCAGCGATTACAGAAAAAACTACTTGTATTTTGGCTACCCATGTATTTGGAAATCCATGTAACATAGAAGAAATTGAACGCATATCAAAAAAACACAATCTAAAAGTCATTTACGATGCAGCCCATTGTTTTGGTGTAAAATACAAAGGAAAATGTATTTTTGAGTATGGGGATGTTAGTACTTGCAGCTTTCATGCAACAAAACTTTTTCATACAGGTGAAGGTGGGGCGATTTTTTGCAAAGACAAAAAACTCTTTCACCAAATTTTCTATAGTCATAATTTTGGGCACAATGGACTACTAGATTTTCATGGGTTAGGAATTAATGGAAAAATTAGTGAATTGCAAGCTGCTATGGGCTTGGCTGTTTTGCCTCATATGGCCCAAATTCTAAAATGTAGGCAAGAAGCCGTAAGTACATATAGTAAAAAACTGAATCCTACTTTCCAAATTTTAAAATCTCGTGATGGAAGCGAATGGAATTACAGCTATTTTCCTGTTCTTTTTACAAATGAAGAGGCACTACTTGCTGCTGAACAAAACTTAAAAGCCAATAATATCTTGGCCCGCAGGTATTTCTATCCATGCTTAAATACTTTAAAATATACAAATTCGGCAAGGATGCCCGTTTCAGAAGATATTTCAAATAGAATATTGTGTTTGCCTTTGTATTTTGGATTGGTAGATTTTGAAATTAATACAATATCATCCATAATTAATCACTTTTCATAGATGAAAATAGCTGTAATGCAACCATATTTATTTCCTTATTTAGGTTATTTTCAGTTAATAAAGGCAGTTAATATATTTGTTTTCTACGATGATGTCAATTACATTAATAGAGGCTGGATAAATCGAAATAGAATTCTGTCGAATGGAAAAGAGTTGCTTTTTACTTTGCCTTTAAAAGAAGCGTCTCAGAATAAAATGATAAATGAAATTGACTCAAACATATCAGAAAAGTGGAAAACTAAATTCTTCAAAACTCTTCATTTTAGCTATTCCAAAGCACCTTATTTTAAAGAAGTGTATGATTTAATTAAATCATGTTTAGATTGCAGTAATGGAAATATTTCTTCAATTGCCATGACCAGTATAATAAATGTTTCGAATTATTTGAATCTGAAAACTTCCTTTGAGGTTTCTAGTGATAAATACTCTGATTCAAAAGGTTTGGATAGAGCCCATCGGTTAATTGAAATTTGTAAACGAAGCAAAGCAACTACTTATATAAATGCAATTGGAGGATCAGATTTATACGAGAAAGGTTATTTCAATGAAAACAAAATAGAACTGTCTTTCATAAAACCCAAAGAAATAAACTACAAACAATTAAAGAATGATTTTGTGCCTTGGCTTTCTATTATTGACGTTTTGATGTTTAATTCGGTAGAGCAAGTGAATGAAATGTTAGATCAATATGAATTGTTATTATGAAAATTAAATTTGCCTTTTATTGTTCAGGGAAAGCGAGTAGAATAATTAAGTTTTATGAATGTAGAAGTTTAGAGGAATATCCTGTAAGTTTTGTCTTTTACGATGGAGGTATAACAGAGGTTGAACAAGAATTAAAGCGATTATTTAATGATTTAGTTATCATATATAAAAATCCGCATGATTTAAAAGGAAAAGATTTAAGTCAAGAAGTTTCTTCTTTATTGCTTGAAAATATGAAAAGATTGGGAGTTGATTATTTATTTTGTTTTGGAGATAAGATACTAAAACCAAACTTAATCGATTCTTATAAAAATAAAATAATAAATTTTCATCCATCAATATTACCAGCATTTCCTGGTATTAAAGCAATAGATCAAGCACTCGATTCAACAGTGCAAATATTGGGTAATACGGCTCATTTTGTAGATTACGATATTGATACTGGGCCTATAATAATGCAATCGGTTTTGTCTAGGTTGAGTTTCAACGAATATGAGGATGTATTAAAATTACAATTGCCCATGTTAGAACGAATTTGGAAATTACTAGAATATAACAGAATAGAAGTCGAGAACAATAAGGTGTTAATAAATAATAAGGGAGATAGTTTGATAGAAAACACATTTTTTTCTTTTTGAAATTGATAAAGCCACTTGTCGCTATATTTATTTTGACACATTGAAAAAAATATAAGACAAATTTTCGACGATGTATTTATAAAAGAAATCGAATTTTTTATTGAGTTAATTAATATGGGGGTTAATAACAATAAAATATTTATCCATAATCAGTTATATTGATTTATTAAGAATAAATGTTTAGCTTTTACAAAGTAATAGTTGTTATAATAATCGAAATGACATCGATTTAAAATATTAAATACCACTTCTTTATTGGTCTCTTATTTTTCAATGTTAAAAAAATTCTTAATAATTTCTAGTTTTATAGTGTAAAATAATCATTTACTAAATTATTGTATAATTGCCACAAGTTATAAAACCTGCTTTTAATTTTATATAATAAATTGATTTTCAATGAACAAAATTTTGATAATTTGTGACAAAAAAGATTGGGCTTTTGATCAAATGGTAAAAAGTTTGACAAAACAAATTGATGGTTATTTTGAATATTACTTTGCATATCTATCTGACTATCAAATTTATACTTGTACTGTTGGGAATAAATTTTTGAGCTTAAAACATAATATTAAATCTTTTATTAAATTTCACTTCAGCAAAGAAGATAAAGTCTTTTATCACGATTTCAGAGGTCAATTTTGTTACCCAAAATACAAGCAACCATTAGTTTTTGATTCAGAAACAAAAGAATTGTCAAAAGTAAATTTTGATTTAATAATAGAAATGGACTATTACTATCAATACTCAGGAATTTTTCCATTTAAATCAAAAAAAAGAATTGTGGGAATATATACCGAGAATTACCCTCATTCAGGTGATAATTTCGATTATCGCAGGGGCGTAGATTTAAAAAATATTTCAAGATCGTTATTCTATGACCTGTATATAAAACAATATGATTACCTCATTGTAGGCAGTAATAACTTGAAGAAAATATATTCTAATTATACTGAAAAAATTGAATTAGTGAACCACATACTTGGACAAAGTAATTTTGAATTAAAATTATTTGAACAAGATAAAGAAAAAAACAAGTTTGTAATTGGTTGGACTGGAAATCCCAATCGTGCTTTTAAAGGATTTTATAAATTCATTAAACCAGCAATTGATGAATTAAATTCAGAAGGATTAAAGATTGAACTAAAAACCAAGTTTTCTGGCCCTTATGAAGAACTTTATAATTTTTTTAATGACGTTAATCTATTAGTAGTTGCTTCAGAAGGAGATTGTGGACCAGCAGTTTTCGCACATGCCTCGTTATCCAATATTCCATCAGTTTCTACTAAAATAGGTTGGCCTAATGATGTGATTATTGATGGTGTAAATGGATTTTTTTGTGATCGTAATATTCCTTCAATAAAAGAGAAAGTAAAGATTTTATACCACAATAGGAAATTGTTAGATCAATTTTCAAAGAGAATTCGTAAAGATTATAAAATGCATTTTGATAATTCTGTTTTAACGGAAAATTTCAAAAACGTATTATTAAAGGTTATAGAATCTTGACCTTCTCTATCATCATACCTGCCTACAACGCTGAAAGGTTTATAGAAAAGAGTATTTCATCTATTTTGAATCAAACGCTTCAAGATTTCGAAATTCTCTTAGCTGATGATGGTTCAACAGATAATACGCGAGAAATTATTGATTCACTTAAAGACCCCAGAATTAAATCTTTTCACAATTCAAAAAATATTGGTTACCTAAAAACATGTAATAAACTTATGTTACTCGCGTCAGGAGACTACATCGTTTTCCAAGATGCAGATGACCTTTCTCTACCAACCAGACTGCAAGAACAACTTAGTTTTATCGAAGAAAACGATTTAGATGCTTGCGGAACATGGGTAGAACGAATTGATAATGATGACAAACAGAAAGAAATCCATGAATATCCAACAAATATCAAAGCCAGTTTATTAAATGGGAAATTTAATTTTGTTGGCGGCACTTTTATGGTTAAACGAGAAGTTGTAAAAAAAATAGGTACCTATCATGAATACTTCAATCGGATAGGTTTTGAAGATTATTACTGGACCGTATTAATAGCATTCAATTATAAGATACTAAATATACAAAAAGCGCTTTATTGTTATCGCCAAAATAACGATTCTGTTTCAAGTAATTTTTCAAATTTTACACGTGATTTTTCATTTCGTTCGGTGCTCGTCTTATTAAAGCAAAAAATAGCAGGTGAAAGAGATTACCTAGAAACAAAAAACAGTAAAATGCTCAAACAAGAAGTGTTCGAACAAATGATTGCAAATTTTAGTTCAAAGAACAAAAGGTATAAACGTCAAGCACTTTTTAAATGCCTTTTAAATCAACCATTTTACCTTAAAAATTATAAAATTTTAATACGAAATATCGCTTAAAATGTGTGGAATTTCGGGGATAATTAAAAAAAATCATTCGAGCGTTAAGGAATCAGACCTTGTGTCATTGGTGAACTCGATTCGACACAGAGGTCCTGATGGTCAGGGTTATTACATAAATAATTCTCTTAGCCTTGGACATGCCCGATTATCGATCATTGATGTAGAAAATGGGACCCAGCCAATGTCCAACGAAGACAGTACCGTCATTCTTACTTATAACGGTGAAATTTACAATTACAAAATATTACAAAATGAACTGAAAGAACTGGGTTATTCTTTTAAAACTCAATCTGATACGGAAGTCGTGTTAAAAGCATACGAACATTGGGGAAAAGATTGTGTCAAAAAGTTCGATGGTATGTTTGCTTTTGCCATAATTGATTTTAAAAAGGAAATCTGTTTATTGGCTCGCGATCATTTTGGAATAAAACCACTTGTATACCGTGTAGAGGACGATTTTATAGCATTTTGTTCGGAATTACCAGGTTTGAAAAATTTATATTATCCAGTAAAATCAGGGAGTAAACAGGCAATGGACCAGTATTTTACGTTGAATTACATCGCTGCTCCACTTACGATTTACAAAAATATTTTCAAACTCGAGCCTGGACATACATTAACTGTTTCGTTAGAGGGCAAGATCTTATCAAAAGATCAGTATTTTAAACCCGTTTTTTCAGCGCTCAAAAAGAAATGGGAATCTTCGCAAATTGATAAAGTTCTCTCAAAGAAAATTCATGAT
>Ga0315905_10002535_pt1 | contig 19200 bp, 24 predicted proteins | sample LakEriMetagenome_5_FD_203522 | JGI IMG/M metagenome (GOLD analysis project Ga0315905, IMG submission 203522) | Freshwater fungal communities from buoy surface, Lake Erie, Ohio, United States - Buoy 4 MA121 | ecosystem: Environmental > Aquatic > Freshwater > Lake | place: USA: Lake Erie, Ohio... | reverse complement strand
AAGTGAACAATTGCCCTAAAAGTGGGATGATTTAGCAGTGGCGAGACAAATTGTGGTTATGGGATCGGGCGAAACTAGCCCAACCATGGTTACCCCCCACCAGCAGATCCTGACCTCATTGGGCAAACTTGACCGGCTAAAGCTCACTATTTTGGATACCCCGTTTGGCTTTCAAGAAAATGCAGATGACTTGACCGACAAATTGATTGACTTTTTTACTCAATCCGTTGGCGCAACCCCAAAAGCAATTGCATTACGCAACACCTCGGTAACCGGCGCGGCACTGGGCGAAGCTGTGAATTCAATTCGCGAATCCGACTGGCTATTTGCCGGACCAGGTAGCCCATCGTATGCGCTGAAAGTTTGGCACGAACTCGGTGTCAGCCCGCACTTTGATGAAGTTTTGGTTGATGGAACTGTAGTCCTGGCTTCGGCTGCTGCGCTAACTGCTGGTTCACACACAATTCCGGTTTATGAAATGTATAAAGTTGGCGACGAACCGCATTGGCTACCAGGTTTGAATTTGATCGAACGTCACACTGGCATGCCCGCAGCAATGATTCCGCATTACGACAATGCAGATGGTGCAAATCACGACACTCGGTTCTGTTACATCGGTGAGCGTCGCTTACGCGTTATGGAATCATTGCTGCCACCTGAAGTTTTTATCATTGGTGTAGATGAACATACTGGAATACGTTTTGATTTAGATGAGCGCACTGCACATGTGTTTGGCCGCGGCACTATGACTATCCGTCACCATGGCGAATCTTGGACAGTTACCTCTGGTGAGAGTGCAACTTTTGAAGAAATCATTTCCCATACTGGAAGCACAATTGTGCTTGGTGAACCAGCGCCACTGTTCAAAGTTGATCCGCATAAAGTTGAAGAACTGCTTGACGCCGGAAAAGTAAGTGACGCTGTTGATGCTTTGCTAAATCTTGACGAACTCGATCGCGATACCGAAACTCGTGCTGCTGTGCATTCGCTGGTAACTCGATTAGGTCACATTGCAGCCAGTCCAAAAGTCGACATCATGTCGGTAATTGGCCCCTACGTTGATGCATTGCTTCAGGCTCGACAAGCTGCTCGCGCTGGTGGCCGATGGGATGACGCAGATGCCATCCGAGATCAACTCATGGAAATGAAAGTGACCATTCAGGACACCAAAGACGGATCGTCTTGGGAGATCGAAAGTTCATGAGCCCAGGTCCAATTGCATTAGTTGGATCTGGTGAGTACCTGCCAATCATGCAAGATGTCGAAGCTAACTTAATTGCTGGTCGAAATCCTAAGTATGTTCAGATTCCAACAGCAGCAGCACCTGAAGGTGAATCATCGCTAAATCACTGGATCACATTAGGTAAAGCACAAGCGGAGCGCATCGGTGTTGAAGCAGTATCTTTAATCGCCCACGATCGCAATGATGCCGATGATCCGCGAATTGCTGAGCAAGTTCGAGGCGCTGGATTAATTTATTTATCTGGTGGCAATCCGTCTTTTTTGGCTAATACGCTGCGCGACACTTTGTTATGGCGAGAAATTGAATCTGCTTGGCGTGACGGTGCCGCACTTGCTGGATGCAGTGCAGGCGCAATGGCACTGGCAGATCACATTCCAACTTTGCGGCTACCAACACATAATGCAACCAGCGGTTTTGGGTTTTTGCCACACATTCGCGTCCTGCCGCACTTCGACAAAATGTTTGCTCGCATCCCTGACTTTATGACTAGGTTTATGAAAGTTCCAGATGGAGTAAGCGTTGTGGGCATCGACGAAGATACCGCAATAGTCGGCGGCCCATTTGAATGGGAAGTTCAAGGAAGACAGTCAGCTTGGTTGTTTATTGACGGACACCGTAACGAATTCAAGCCAGGTCAGACTTTAATTACGCCTGGTCTTTCCTAAACATCACGTCGGTGTCCCAGTGTGCAAAGCCAAGCGATTCGTATAACCCAATCGCTGCCTTGTTATCTGCATCCACATAAAGCATCGCCGCTGGGATTCCTTGACTGCGCAAATATTCAAGACCTCGCACACTGAGAAGTTTTGCTAACCCCGAACCACGCAGGGCTGGCGAAATTCCAAGTACATAAATCTCACCAATTTCAGAATGGCCATGTCCACCAACACCACCATGAACTTTGGTCCAGTGGTACCCGACAATTACTTCAGTACCGGATTGTTTTTGAGTAGCTATTAAGAATCCAGCTGGATCAAACCATTGTTCGGACATTCTTACCGCTAAGTCCTGGGCAGACATTCGTCCTTGCTCTGGATGATCCGCAAACACAGTCGCGTTCAGTTCCAGCCAAGCTGGTTCATCAACTCCAATTTGGAATGGCCGAACGCTTAAGTCAGAGATTTCGCTGGCTTTAGGCAGTGGCGCAAATAAGGATCTGCGCATTTGCCAAAGTTCCCGGGTTTTAGCGAAACCTAATTTCGCAGCCAAGCTGTAAGCACTTGTTAGTTCGCCATGAGCCCACAATCGCATTCTTGGATCGTTGGACTTAGCAATCGCAGACTCAATGAGGGCTCTGCCAATTCCTTGTTGTCGAAATTCGGGATGCACAACAACTTCTACGACAGATCCGGCAACTGCATCAGTTTGATCTAAGTGCAGGTAGCCAACAATTTTTCCATAATCATTGATGGCGACTAAATGTTCATCTGCATCATCCCCACCGTGGTGAAGATGAATAAGTACGTGTTCAGAAAGTGGAGCCATTTCATCGATCGCTGCTGCTGCAAACGCAAGCTGTACAACCTCTTCAGTTTGCGTTTCAGATAACCGAGTTAATGCAGAGACTTCAAATGGCATGGCTCAGACAAGAACTTCGCTGGACTCGTTTACAGGTGAAGTTACATAGCGATAGCCGACGTTGCGTACGGTACCAATCAGATTTTCATTTTCGGGACCGAGTTTGGCACGTAGTCGGCGAACGTGAACGTCGACTGTGCGAGTGCCACCAAAATAGTCGTATCCCCAAACTTCCCGAAGCAGTTGATCACGAGAAAAAACTCGGCCTGGGTGCTGGGCTAGAAACTTAAGCAACTCAAATTCTTTAAAAGTTAAATCAAGTGTCCGGCCGCGAAGCTTTGCCGAATAGGTGGACTCATCAATTGAAAGTTCACCAGCTTTAATCTCACTCGAAGATTCATAACTATTTGTAGCTTCAATTTTGGTAGTTGCCAGACGAATCCGAACTTCGATTTCAGCTGGGCTGGCATCAACTAACAGAACGTCAGTTAATCCCCATTCTTGGGTGACTGCTGCTAGTCCACCTTCAGTCGTAATGAGAATTACTGGCGAAGTGTTTCCAGTTGTTTCGAGCAAGCGACACAAACTACGAACTGCTGGCAAATCAGTACGACCATCAATCAGGATTACATCAACTTCGGGAGCTGCAATTAATGCCGTTGGTTCGGGCGACATTACCTTTATGTGGTGGCTTAAAAGCTCAAGGCCAGGCAGAACCGCGCTCGATGGAGTGAGCGCGCGGGTGAGTAACAGGACCTGGGCCATGTTTTCACCTTCTTACATAGTTGCTTTCCCTAAGTCTAGGGCAGAACTAAAAGGCCTTGAATTGGCTTTAGCTACCTAATTGATTCAGTTTTTAATAATTCGGTAACGGCAGAAACTAGCTCCGGTTTCTTTGGAACTCCGGTTGCCCGAAAATGCACGGTTCCAGCTTTATCGATAATCAAAGTGGTTGGAGTTCGAGAAATGCCATAAGTCTTTACTAAATCCAAATGTTCAACTACATCTAGTTCGATATGGCAGATGGCAGGGAAGCTGTTAGTTACTTCATCAAGAACTTTGCTGGTAACACGGCAGGGTTGGCAAAACTCGGATGAGAACTGCAGAAATGTCACCTGGGGTGGATGGTCGTGGTCCAAGTGAAGGTGCTCAGATAGCCCCTGAAGTGGCGGCACAATTTCGCCGCGGAGTTTGCCATCACTTAGTTTGCGGTAAATCCCAAAGCCCACCGAAAGCAAAAGCACGGCGAGCAGGACATAGCCACCGGTATCCATTGCCACTCCCTAGAAATCAACTCTTCTGAACTTAGGTGAAACTTGGAATTTTCACCAACTCAGACTCTTACTGCGAGGCTTTTGCAGTAACCAGTATCGAGCCTGCGAGTGGCTGAAACGTGTCCTAAGGTTGGGGCATGTCGAGAACTACAGTTTTGATCAAGCGTCGGGTCGTGGATTACGGCCGCCTTGGTTCCTCGATGTGTATGTGCTCTTGATCCTGCAGTCCAACTGGCGGCTGCGATAACTACAAAGCCAAGCTAAATCGGAACTGAAAAGGAAACTAAATGAGCAAGCAAATAGATCCCCGTGGCCCCCGTTTTGGCGCCGCAATTACAACAGCGGTTCTAGCCATCATTCTGCTTACAATTCCATCGACTGTTGCAGTTGTGTTGCTGGCAATTCAAACAGCAGTGTTTGCCCTGGGAGCATTTGTTGGTTTACAGGCTCAGCCATATGGAATTTTGTATCGCAAGCTAGTTGCGCCAAAACTTGGGAAGCCAACTGAACTTGAAGCAGTTGAGCCACCACAGTTTGCGCAACTAGTTGGATTCCTATTTGCAGCATCAGGTTTGATTGCAATTCTTGCGGGCGCTGACTTAGTAGCCACTATCGCCGTTGGTTTTGCATTGGGTGCAGCATTCTTGAACGCAGTTTTCAACTTTTGCCTTGGTTGCGAAATGTATCTAATCGGCAAGCGAATTTTTTCCTAACAAAACTTAAGAACAAACAAGGAGTAATAATGAGTAACCAAGCACTAGTAGACGCTGTATGGGCGCTGTCACATCTAGATGACACCAAAGTTGTTTTCATCGAAGTTGATGAAGACACTGAGGCTTACGCTGGTAATCACATCCGTAATGCCATTGCACTGAACTGGAAAACTGATCTTCAAGATCCGATTCGTCGCGACTTTGTAAACAAAGACCAGTTCGAAGCGTTACTAAGCGCAAAGGGTGTATCCAATGATGACACCGTGGTGCTTTATGGCGGAAACAACAACTGGTTTGCCGCTTACGCATATTGGTACTTCAAGCTTTATGGCCATGGTGATGTTCGCTTGCTAGATGGTGGCCGCAAGAAGTGGGAACTAGATGGCCGCGAACTTGTAAGCGAAGTTCCAAGTCGCATAACAACAAAGTATGTTGCTAAGGATCAGGATCGCTCAATCCGCGCATTCCGTGAAGATGTGCTCAAGGCAATTGGAACTCAAAACCTTGTTGATGTGCGAAGCCCGGATGAATATGCCGGTCGCTTGTTAGCACCAGCACATTTGCCACAAGAAGCTGCACGTATTGGTGGCCACATCCCAACCGCTGCGAACATTCCTTGGAGTAAAGCAGCTAACGAAGATGGATCGTTTAAGTCCATTGATGAACTAAAGGCACTTTACGAAGGTGTGGGCGTTGACCTTAACAAGGACACCATTGCTTACTGCCGTATCGGTGAGCGTTCTGCTCACTCATGGTTCGTATTGCATGAGCTTCTTGGCGTAAAGAATGTCAGCAACTATGACGGTTCTTGGACTGAGTATGGTTCTCTAGTTGGTGTCCCAGTTGCTGTTGGCGACGAGCCAGGCACCGCATGAGTGGTTGTGGCGCAGTAGTCGGTGGCGTCTCGCTAGACAACATCGACATTTCAACACAGGCAGTTATCCAAGGTGTAATCACATCAGGAGATGCTCCAGCAAGTGTTGGCTATGCTCGCTTACTTGATCGAAATGATGAGTTCGTGGCTGAAGTTCCAATTTCAAAGGAAGGTGAGTTTAGATTTTTCACAGTTGCAGGTGATTGGACAGTAGTTGCATTGATTCCCGGCGCGAACAGTCGCACTCAAGTTCAAGCAATACTCGGCAACGTTCTGGATGTAGACATTTCATTGAGTTAATAGAACTAAATTACAAAGGCTGGTTCCCTTCGGGGGGCCAGCCTTTGTTTTGCATAAATCACTTTCCTTCAGGAACCAAATTCATGTAATCGACTTTTATGCATCTATCCATGACAACCTTCATGCCCGCGTCAGTTGCCAGTTTGGCCACATCATTGTTCTCGATACCAAGTTGCATCCACCAAGTTTTCCCATTTGCTGAGTTCGCAATGGCTGGAAATTCTGTTTCAAAAACTGCTGACATATCTTCGGCCTTGCGAAACACATCGATGATGTCTGGCACTACCGGCAAATCTGCTACGGACTTGTAAACCGGCTGACCTAAGATTTCGCCTGTGACCGTGGGGTTGATCAAATACACATCAAAATGAGTCTGCTCAATTAGGTAGGCAGCTACTTGGTGGCTTGCACGATCTGGCTTACTGGAGACTCCAATGACAGCAACGGAGGATGCATTTTCCAAAATATATTTGATCTCTGCATTGTTCATTGTGTCCCTATTCTTTGGCTTGGCTACTTACTTGAGAATAGTAGGTGGATAGACTTAGAAACATGGCTGAGACGTTTTATACCGGATTGCTGGTTGTCGCTTCACTTTCCATTACAGGATACGCGTCATACATGGTCTACAAACTTTTTAAAGGTCAGGCATGAGCACGAAATTGCATCCGGACTTAGCTCCGCTTTCCTGGCTCGTCGGTACTTGGGTTGGTGTAGGTGTCGTTGGCTATCCAAGTATGGAATCTGACATTCAGGTCGGCCAAGAACTCAGTATCCATTCCGATGGTCGACCATTCCTGATTCATTGGTCTCGTACTTGGGAACTTGATGATCAAGGTGAAAGAGTTCGCCCACTTGCCCTAGAGAGTGGATTCTGGCGTCCACGCCCAGACAACGAAGTTGAATTATTGTTAGCTCATCCAACTGGATTCTTGGAGTCCTGGTTTGGCAAAGTCATAATTACTGGCCTTGAGAATGCCCAAATCACGGGCGCCCGGGTTGAACTTAAAACTGACGCAGTTTTACGCACAGCGACTGCAAAGCAAGTGGATTCTGGCGAACGAATTTACGGACTCGTCGATGGCAACATCGGTTGGGTTTATGACATGGCTGCCGAAGGGCACACCATGAAGTCACATGCATCATTCCATCTCACAAAGGCGATAGCACCATGAGTAATGAATGGGATGACGTACTTCGGGATCAGGGTTACCGCATTACTCCACAACGCCAGCTTGTTTTGGAAGCTGTAAACACTTTGGGTCACGCCACTCCAGAAGAGCTACTAACTGAAGTTCAAAAAACGGCAGCCGCAGTCAATCTCTCTACTATTTACCGGACGCTCGAAGTCCTTGAGCAAGTTGGATTAGTCACTCACGCGCACATTGGCCATGGCGCACCGACATATCATTCAGTTGATAAGGATGCTCACATCCACTTAGTTTGCGACACTTGCCAAGGTGTGGAATCGATTCCTGCAGATGCCGCCGAACTATTTGTCCAGATGCTTCGGGAAAAAGTCGGCTTTGAAACTGATGTAGCACACGTGTCAGTGCATGGCCAGTGTTCAACCTGCATGGATCGTCAAAAGCTTCTTTAGTTCTAAGCGAACATTGGCTTCAAGTTACTGCTAATTGCGAGAGAATGAACTATGACCGCAATTCCGAACATGGATGAAACCAGCATTGACGCTGCTGTGCCGTGGCATTTCGGAGATCCGTTCAAAGAACAGCGCGAACTTGTCGCTGGGCGCGGTCGAGTTGACCTTTCGCATCGTGGAATAGTCACAGTTTCGGGCCCAGACCGAAAATCTTGGCTACATTCCATAACTACCCAGGATTTTGAATCACCTGTCGGTCATTTAACATCCTTGATTTTGTCGCCACATGGCCACATCGAACATGACATCCATGTGGCTGAACACAAAGAAACTATGTGGATCAGCTGTGAGCCAGGAACTGTAAATGACTTGATTAAGTATCTTGAGTCGATGAAATTCATGCTTCGAGTTGAAGTAACCGACGTCTCAGATCAAATCGCAGTTGTTGGAGCTCCGGGCTGGATTGATTCAGACACCTATCCGGTCTGGCACTCTTCTGATGCATTCGTAAATGGTTCAGAAGTCAGCGATAAGTATGTTGCAACTCGGCCAGCAGACTGGAAAGTTAGCGAACTATTTGTGCCTCGCAATGACCTTGCTCAGGTTTTGAGCCAAGAACCTCAAATTGGAACTTGGGCTTGGGAAGCGCATCGAATTCGCGCTGGTGTGCCACGCCTCAACTTTGAAACTGATCATAAAACGATTCCTCATGAAGTTGGTTTGATCGGCTCATCAGTTCACTTGAATAAAGGTTGCTATCGCGGCCAAGAGACTGTGGCACGGGTCTATAACTTAGGTAAACCACCGCGACGAATAGTTCAGCTTGAACTGGATGGTTCGACTAATGATTTGCCTGTGATCGGTGACGCCGTACTTTTGGGTGACAAAGAAGTAGGTCGGGTCACATCAGTCACGCAAGATTACGTAAGTGGACCATTGGCACTGGCTGTTATTAAGCGCTCAGTTCCAATCGACGCGGTGCTAACTGCTGGCACTGTTTCAGCCAGCCAAACCGTGATTGTTGAATAACTAAACTTCTAACGTCACAGTCATTGGTCCATCGCACACCGCGCTGATTCGCATATCTGCGCCAAACTTTCCAGTTTCAACATGTGCCCCAAGATCGCGAAGTGCTAGGACCACATCTTCAACTAGCGGTTCTGCTTGTGGGCCACGCGCTGCTTGTTGCCAAGTCGGACGTCTGCCATTTGAGGTGTCAGCAAAAAGCGTGAATTGACTGATTGCCAGGATTGGCAAGTTTGCATCAGCGGCGGCAACTTCAACAGATTCAGAACTCACAGTTTTGCCGGCTGTCTTTAAAGCAGCAGATTCAAATATTCGGAGCTTCCAAATCTTGTCTGCCAGAACTGCGCATTTACTTTCATCATCTTCAACGCTTACCCCGATTAAAACCAGCAGCCCAGGACCCTCGAAAGCCCCGATGGTTTCGCCTTCAACAACAACACTGGCACCATCGACTCGCTGAACAACTGCACGCATAGTCACATTCTGCCGTGCCTTGGCTACCTTGCGCATTAGGTGTTAACTATTCGATCGTGGAACTATAGGGGAATGTCAGTTCCAGTTGCTCATGTGGTTCGAAGCGGAATAGTTGAAGGCGTGCACTTCGGTAGTGCCGTGGTTGTAGACGCCCAGGGCAAAGTTGAATGGTCCGTTGGTGATGTTTCAACTGCGATGTTTCCCCGCTCCTCAAACAAGTTGATGCAAGGTCTAGCCATGGTTAGAAATGGATTGCCACTTCGAGACGAATTACTAGCACTTGCCTGCGCATCACACAGTGGTGAAGATTTTCATTTAGCTGGGGTTCAAGATATCTTGAATGCAGCAAACCTAGATACTTCGGCATTGCAATGTCCAGCAGATTGGCCGCTTGATGAAATTGAACGGGATACTTTGCTGGCTGCCGGCCTTGGCAAGACCTCGCTATACATGAATTGCAGCGGAAAACATTCTGCGATGCTATTTACCTGCGTACTAAATGGGTGGGCTACCAACAATTACTTAAAGCCAACTCACCCATTGCAGTTGGCATGTAAAGAAACTATTGAAAACATAACTGGGGAAGCCGTTAAACATATTGGTGTTGACGGTTGTGGTGCACCGTTGATGTCCACCTCACTTACAGGACTAGCGCGCTCATTTTCAAAGTTTGCTGGACCAACTGCGGACACTGACCAGAAAAAGATTGCAGATGCAATTCGCACCAATCCGCAATTTCTGGGTGGAACTCGACGAGATGTCTCACAGCTAATGCAGGGTGTTCCTGGCTTGTTGGCAAAAGATGGTGCCGAAGCGGTTTATGGAATTGGCCTAGGGGATGGTCGGGCGCTTGCCCTAAAAATTGAAGACGGCGCTGACCGGGCTCGAATCGTAGTGGCAATGTCGATCCTGCAAAAGGTAATGGGTGTCGTTTCTGAAGAGGTGGAACGACAGTTAGACAGTCAAGAACTATTTGGCGGCGGCGTGCACGTTGGAAAAGTGATCCCAGCTTTTTCGGTCTAGTGACCTCGTTGGCTTTAGCCAAAATTGTCCATATTCAAATTTCCTTACCTACACTTGCTCGCGCCTACTGCCTTGGCGGGCATTTGCTTAATACCTTAAATAAGTGACCGGCGTTGTGCATCCAGTTGGACCTGAAGAACCAGTGGTCTATTGGCGACGACGTTTGCTACTTGGGCTGGCCGCGTTGGTTACTTTGATCGTGATTTTCAACAGTCTTTCGGGTGGTACCGAACCAGTTGCGACCGCTGCGTCTGGATCTCCCACTTCAACAGCTGTAGTTGAATCACCAGAGTCAACATCAACACCTAGTGTTTCCGTGTCACCAAATCCAATAGTACTCCAGCCCACAACTCAGCCAACTGTTCCAGTAGTCGCTGAAGGTGAATGTTCTGATGCAGACACATCCATCCGGGTAGTGATTGATCGAGAAACTACTGCAGTTGGTGAAGGTGTCCATATCAATATGATCGTGAAGAACATTTCGACAACTACTTGCAAACGTGATGTTGGAAGTGGCGCGAATGAAGTCACCGTGATATCTGGCCCAGCACTGATTTGGTCAACAGATCATTGCAATCCAAATACTGACAAAGATTTAGTAGAACTGGCTCCTGGCCAGGAATGGAATGTAAAAGTGGTTTGGATCGGAAAACAAACTGCCAAAGGTTGCAAAGTTAGAAATATGGCAGAGCCTGGTGCTTATTGGGCCCATGGCAGAAATGCCAGCTTGAACAGCGATGGCGTTAGGTTCGTTGTTCAGTAATTAATGATTAAACGTAGCGCTCTAGCAAACTAGCTTCAGCAACTCTCGACAAGTTTTCCCTAATTGCGCGGGCGCGAGTTTCACCGACACCTTCAACATCTCGAAGTTCTTCAGCTGTTGCAGACAGTAAGTTTTGCAAGCTGCCAAAATGTTGAATCAAGTTTTCAAAGATTTGTTCTGGAAGTCTTGGCACCTTGGCTAGTAGGCGAAAGCCACGTGGGTGAACGATGTTATCAAGGGATTCAGTGTCACTTGGTAGCCCAATGACCTCAGCAATGTTTGAAACATCCAATAGTGTTGCCGAATCAAGTTCCGCAATACCTTGCAGAATTGCTTCAGCTTTATTTGCTTTACGCCCACCAGTTGGCAGGTAATCCCGAATGATAAAGCCAAGATCCGAAGCAGTACCAGAAACTAGTTCTTCAAGTTGCAACGACAACAAACGTCCGTCAGTGCCGAGTTCGACGACGTACGCCGAGATTTCACTTGAGATTCGTCGAACCATTTCATGTCGTTGCACAACTGTGGCAACATCTCGAGTTGTAACTAAGTCTTCGATTTCCATGGTGGAAAGTGATCCCGCAACTTCATCCAAACGGGCGCGGTATCGCTCTAAAGTGGCTAACGCTTGATTGGCTTTGGAAAGTATGGTTGCTGAATCTTCTAAAACATAACGTCGCCCATCAAGATAAAGCGCAATGATTCGCATGGACTTGCTGACACTAATAACGGGCAAATTCGATTGCCTTGAAACACGATCAGCGGTGCGATGGCGGGTTCCTTGTTCATTAGTCGGAATAGATGGGTCTGGGAGTAACTGGACCGCAGCCGAAATAATTTTCGTGGCATCACGATCACAAATTACGGCGCCGTCCATTTTTGCTAATTCGCGCAATCGAGTGGCAGTGAAATCAATGTTTACATCAAAGCCACCGCTACTGATGGTGTTGATTGTTTTGTCTTGGCCCAACACGATTAGAGCGCCAGTATTACCTCGCAGAATTCGCTCTAAACCATCGCGCAATTCAGTCCCCGGGGCAACTTGTGCCAAAACAGATCTCAATAATTCAGCAGAGTTAACTTGCTCTTTGGTTGCCACGAATGTTCTTTCTCACTGGAGTTGTGTTGAGTCTATGACCGATACACACAATTTTACAGCATTAGCAAAGAAATTTAGACGGCGTTAACCGCATCGACAAGTGAGCCGACTTCGATAAGTCGAAGTCCTTTGACCCCCGGTGGCAGCCGGGTACCCTTTGGCGCAAGCGCAGTCTTGAATCCAATTCGGGCCGCTTCACTTAACCTCTGGTTCATTCCAGGAACTGGTCGGACATCACCACTTAGTGCTACTTCGCCGATGACTACTAAGTCGATTGGTAAAGCAGTATCTCTGGCCGCAGAAGTAATTGCCAGGCACATTGCCAAATCGGCACCAGGATCTGAGATCTTGGCCCCAGCAACTGTGGCGAGGTAGACGTCTTTATCCCACAGCTTTAGGCGAGCCGCCCGTTCGGTGACTGCGATCAACATTGCGGCGCGAGCATTATCAAATCCAGTGGTTCGCCGCATTGGATTATTGCCTGGACTGGTTGTTGTCAGTGCCTGAACCTCTACCAGCAACGCTCGTCGGCCTTCAAGTGTGATTGCTATGCAGGTACCAGGAATGGCTTGTTCGCGCTGCGAACGAAATAGCGCTGATGGATCTGTGACCTGGCGCAAGCCATCATCGGCTTGCTCAAAGCAAGCAACTTCATCTGCTGGCCCATAGCGATTTTTGTTCGCTCGAAGTAATCGCAGGGGCGTCCCGCGGTCTCCTTCGAAAGTAAGAACCGTGTCAACTAAGTGTTCGAGGGATCGCGGTCCGGCAACCGAGTTATCTCGGGTTGATTGGCCAACCAGTAGCAGAGGCATTCGGCGGCCTTTAGCAGCTCGCGTTAAAACCTGGGTTACTTCATGGACTTGGGCCACGCCACCAGCACGACCATCTAATTCAGCTGATGCGATTGTTTGCACGCTGTCAACGATTAACAAGTCTGGATCTACGTCTTCGACGTGACCGAGTAACACAGCTAAATCAGTTTCGTCGGCGATTAGTAAGGTGTCAGCGTTAACTCCAATACGTCTGGCGCGGATGCCAATTTGCTCGGCTGATTCTTCGCCCGAAATGTATAAAACTTTTCGAGGTTTGCCAGAAGCTCGCGCAAACTTGTCTGCGGCTTCAAGTAGCAAAGTAGATTTTCCGACACCAGGTTCGCCAGCAACTAATACACATTGGCCAGCAACTAATCCACCACCAAGTACTCGGTCAAACTCTTCGATTCCAGTTGAAGTTCGCTCAACTTCACCAAGTGGAATTTCTTTGACAGGTCGAGCAGGTTTTCCAGGGGCTACTCCAGCTGTTGAAGTGCGCAGCCCAGCGCTACTTGCAGAAGTTGTCGATTCGACAACTGAACTCCAGGCTTGGCATTCTGGGCAGCGACCAACCCATTTGTGTCCGTTCCAACCACACTCGGTGCACTTAAATGTTGCGCGAACTGCTTTAGCCATGACCTTAGGTTACGCGCCCATACCGACAGGTGTAACTCGTGGAGTGGCCAGCAAGAAAAGCCAAGGTTGTGAATAAAGTTTTAGGATTTTGGCGTTGCTGGATGGATTGCAAGGTACTTGATGGCACGGGTATTGTCGGATGCTTTTGCGGCGGCGATCATTTCTTCCCGGGCCTGGCAATGGTCTGCCAGGATCTTGTAAGCCTTTTTACCCATTAGCGCAGTCAGCTCAGGTTCATAGGACTGGTAAACCGCGCGAGCACCTACGTGGGCTTCCGTTGCAGTGGTGCAGTACCAATCTAAATCTTCCCCGCCTGGACCCCAGCCGCGGCGACTGTATTCTTCGATTCCAATTACTACGATGTCGACATCATCTGGACGTTTAACTTCTTCAAAAGTTCGACGGATCGGAAGTTCCCAACAGACTTGTGGCTTAGTCACTAGCGGATTTACGCCAAGTTGACCGGCGAGAATGTGAAGTGAGCAGCCATCGCCGCCTTCAAAATCGTTGCGGTTATGGAAAATGTAAGCTCCGTTGTAAGCACGAGTTTTCTTAGAGCCATCATCGTCTTTTTCGAACATGCCATTCTTATTGCCCTCTTTGTGATTTTGCCAAATCTCTGGAGTCAACATCGCAGCATACTTCTTGGTGTTCTTTAAATCTTCTTTGTCTGCAATGTGAGCTCCCAGATTGCAGCAACCGACGTCAGGATTCTCTTTATCGATTCCTTTGCAACCATTTCCCCAAATGCAAGTCCAGCGACTTGTTAGCCAGGTGAGATCGCAGCGATACAAATTGGTATCGTCCTCGGGATCAACAAACTCGACCCACGCGCGAGGGAAATCTTGACTCTTTTCAACCACGGATAAATTCTAATGTGTTTGGGAGTGCTTGCACGCACCGCACCTACTCCACTAGTAATCTTTTGGCTATGCGAATGGGAGTGTTGGACGTAGGCTCAAACACTGTTCACCTGCTGATAGTCGATGCACACGCGGGCGCTGCCCCAGTTCCGGCAATGTCTCAAAAGTACGAACTCCGACTTGCCGAGCAGCTCAAGGATGATGGTGACTTAAAGAAATCCTCAGTCAAATCCTTGATTGAAGTTCTGCACGAATGCAACAAGTTCATCGAGGAACATGACTGCGATGAGCTTCTTGCCTTTGCCACCTCAGCAATAAGAGAGTCAAAGAATTCTGATGCAATCCTGGAACAGATAAAGGCTGAAACTGGGATTGATCTGCAAGTTCTAGATGGTGAACATGAGGCGATTCTTACTTTTCTGGCGGTACGCCGCTGGTTTGGCTGGTCATCTGGCCGGTTATTGGTTGCAGACATAGGTGGCGGTTCGCTCGAAGTAGCAATCGGAGCTGACGAACATCCAGAGCTTGCAATCTCAACTCCACTTGGAGCAGGACGGCTAACGCGCGATTTTTTCACCTCTGAAATTCCTAGCGATGATGAAATTAAGACAATTAGAACGCACATTAGAAAAACTTTGGAAACAGATTTTTTGCACTTGCAGACGAGTGAATACGATCATGCGGTTGCGACAAGTAAAACGTTTAGGCAATTAGCTCGCCTAGGCGGTTCTGCGCCTGCAAGTGAAGGTCAGCGAGTGCAGCGGGAATTGACTTCAGTGGGACTTGGAATTTGGGTGCCAAAGATTGCCGGAATGAACTTTGAGCAGCGAGCACAATTGCCTGGGATTTCAATTGGTCGCGCTGAACAATTACTTGCGGGAGCAATTGTGGCCCAAGAGACTATGGAGTTTTTAAAGTTAGAAACCTTAGAAATTTGTCCCTGGGCGCTCCGCGAAGGAATCATCTTGCGTCGACTGGACTGGTTCGCCGACGATGCGGAGTAACTCAATAACCGCGTAAAGTTGAGGTTAGATCCATTACCCGGATTACCTTAGGTGGGAGAGCCATGCTTCGCGAGTTACTAGTTTCAGCATCACGCAGTCAAAAGTTGGAGCACTTGGTTTCTACTTCGCCATTAAGTCGTGGTGTAGTCAATCGATTTGTGGCAGGGACTACCACTGCCGATGTGGTTTCAACTGTTCAGAACCTTCATGACCTCGGACTTTTAGCAACTGTGGATCGACTTGGTGAAGACACTTTGGACCGCGCAGCAGCCGATACAACCGTGGCAGATTACAAAGATGTGCTTCGCGCATTGTCTGGCGCTGGTCTTTCAGATAGCGCTGAAGTTTCAGTCAAGTTGTCTGCAGTCGGTCAAGCCCTTGGTGACAGTGGTGAAAGTATTGCACTTGAGAATGCGTTAGAAATTTGTTCTGTCGCAAAACAAGTTGGCACGACCGTGACTTTTGACATGGAAGATCACACGACGATTGATTCAACGTTGCGTATTTTGTCTCAGGTTCGCAAAGAATTTCCAACTACTGGCGGCGTACTTCAAGCACAGTTACATCGAACCGAAGATGATGTTGCTGCATACTCCTACAGCGATTCCCGAATTCGGCTATGTAAAGGTGCCTATGCAGAAGCAGCTGACGTTGCATTTGTGGACCGTGGCGAAATTGATAAAGCTTACGTACGCAGCATGCGCGCGTTAATTGAATCTGAGGCCTACCCAATGTTGGCAACACATGACCCTCGGCTAATCCAGATCGGCCAAGCCCTCGCGTTACGCACTGGTAGAGGTAAGGAAACCTTCGAATTCCAGATGCTCCTAGGGGTTCGTCCTGACGAGCAAGTCCGACTAGCTGAGCTAGGCCACAAAGTTCGGATTTACGTGCCTTACGGCGATCAGTGGTACCCCTACTTAATGCGTCGAATGGCGGAAAAACCATCCAATCTTGCACTCTTCGTGCGTTCATTAGTTTCCAAAGGTTAGGACTTAGCGACATGACGACCGCCATTATCGGAGCTGGCGTAATGGGAGAAACCTTATTGTCAGGACTGTTACGAGCTGGAGTTCCTGCGTCGGAGCTACTGATTGCTGATCGTCGGATTGAAAGATCAGCCGAAGTAACCGAAAAACACGGTGTTGCAAACGGCACCAACCAAGAAGTTTCAGCAAAAGCCAACACGGTTGTTTTAGTTGTAAAGCCACAAGATATGGCGATTGTTCTTGCGGAAATCAAAGATTCCATCAAGCCTGGAACTCTCGTGGTTTCGCTTGCGGCTGGAATCACGACAAGTTTCATCGAGGATTTGCTACCTGCGCAGACTCCGGTCATTCGGGTAATGCCTAACACCCCAGCACTTGTTGATCAAGGTATGGCTGCAATTAATCCAGGCTCCAATTGCACAGAAGCCCATCTGCAAACTGCGGAGACGTTGCTGCAAAGCGTTGGACAAGTTATCAGAGTCCCTGAGAAGTACCAGGATGCAGTAACCGCAATTTCAGGTTCTGGACCGGCTTACATTTTTTATGTCGTAGAGGCGATGATTGAAGGCGGTGTAATGCTTGGTCTGCCCCGCGATGTTGCAAACGAGTTGGTATTACAAACGGTTTATGGCGCAGCGACAATGCTCAGAGAAACTAAGGAACATCCAACGGTTTTGCGCGAGCAAGTTACTTCACCAGGTGGGACAACAGTTGCGGCCCTAAGACAGTTTGATGACTTTAAAGTTCGCGCTGCATTTTTGAGTGCAATGGAAGCAGCACGGGATCGTTCAAAAGAACTGGGTATGCAATAACCAGTTCTTTTGAACAAGTAAATACAGTTCAAAATTATGTTTGCCATGCAAACAATTAGAACTGGGTATGCAATAACCAGTTCTTTTGAACAAGTAAATACAGTTCAAAATTATGTTTGCGATGCAAACAATTAGAACTGGGTATGCAATAACCAGTTCCAAATTACACTCGTGTAATTTAAGTTACTTTCTGAACCGACTATCACTTAAGCCCCATTCGCCACTAATGTAAGCATCTACGAATGAGTGTGACGTTCAGCCCGGAGGGGAAGCCGGTGCTTAGCCCACACAGAATGGTGTTGGTGACCTATGGGTGCATCTATTGAACGTCCGCTCGGAGAAGTTCGCTTTTTGACAGTTGCCGAAGTTGCAACTGCAATGCGCGTATCAAAAATGACCGTGTATCGCCTAGTGCATAACGGTGAACTACCAGCAGTACAAGTTGGTCGATCATTTCGAATTCCAGAACAAGCTGTTCATACCTATCTACAAGAATCATTTGTAGAGGCTGGCTAATATTTTTGGAATCTGGAGCAATCCAGTCCTCAAGTAAGTCCACTAAAGCACGCAGGTAGACTCAATTTAACAACAAGTAAAGGTGGTCCAAATGGGCTCGGTGATCAAGAAGCGCCGCAAGCGCATGGCCAAGAAAAAGCATCGCAAAATGCTGAAGAAGACGCGTTCGCAGCGTCGTAATAAGGGTAAGTAAACCCTCTTAAAAACTTTAGGCGCGGGAGCGTCGGCTGGCAGCAATTGCTAAGCCGGCACCCGCGCCTACTAATGCAATGGCTGTTGCACCTGCAGGTACGCCGTAACGCTTAACTAATCTTTGTCTGCGGAAATCATGAATCGGCCAGCCATTTTCAACGGCATGGCTTCGCAGTGCCGAGTCGGGATTGATAGCCGTTGGATTGCCAACGCTTTTTAATAGTGGAATGTCATTGTTGGAATCTGAATAAGCAAAACTGTGCACTAAGTCCAACCCATGTTCGCTAGCGAGTTTTGCTACTGCAATAGCTTTCTGCTCACCATGCATCGGGGGATTCTTTAATCTTCCGGTGTAGACCCCATTTTCAATTTCACTAACGGTTGCGATAGCTCCACTTAGTCCGAGTCGAGTTGCGATGATGTTTGCTAGTTCAATGGGCGCTGCGGAAACTAACCAAACTTGATGTCCTGCGGCTCTGTGCGTGTGAGCCAATTGCACGGTTCCTGGCCAAACTTTGTCAGCCATGATCTCGTCGTAAATTTCTTCCGATAATCCAACAACCTCATCAACTGAACGACCGGTAACAAATGAAAGCGCATTTTCAGTTATCCGGGCCATATCAGAAAGATTTTCGGAGCCAATAGTCAGAAACTTCCCCTGTGCAATTGCAAAGTTAGCCAGATCGGTTGCACTCAAAATCTTTCGGGCAAACAATCCTCTTGCCAGGTGGTAGATGCTGGCGCCGCGCATGATCGTGTTGTCAATATCGAAGAACGCACCAATTTTTTGTGGTTCAGGAATTGCTAGGTTGACCGGTGTCCCAGCTGAGTTTGCGCTCATGTTCATAGGGTACTGCGAATGTAATGTGCCACACTGGTTACAGACCGATGGGAGTAAAAAGATGGATCCGCGTGTTGTGCTCATTGGTAAACCAGATTGCCATCTATGCAATAACGCCAGGTTAATACTCGCCAAAGTGTGTGATGAACTTGGCGAAACTTGGAGTGAACTTTCGATTCTTGAGGACCCACAACTAGCCGATCAGTATTTTGAGTCAATTCCAGTAGTAATGATTGATGGAAAAATTCATGACAAGTGGCGAGTAGACGAAGCACGCTTGCGCTCTGCATTGATGAAAAAAACCAAGTAAATTTCAAGCCCACGTCAAGTCACATCAGTCACGTTCGTAACATCAAAAATCCTTAATTTCCCTAGCACGATTTGGGGTTAGAGCGCCAATTTTGCACAAACCGAAAAGGCGCATAACCTGATCGCCAACGGATACAAAAAGGATGGTTTTAATGTCGCTGTCACAAACGCCTGACGGGCACGCAAGTGCTCGTGGTGTTATTCCTGACGCGACAGTTAGTCGTCTTCCGATGTATCACCGCAGCTTGTTATCGCTAACTGCGCGTGGAGTTATCCTGGTCTCGTCCGAAGAGTTGGCCGAGGCCAGCGGTGTGTCTAG
>Ga0315905_10002534_pt1 | contig 19201 bp, 21 predicted proteins | sample LakEriMetagenome_5_FD_203522 | JGI IMG/M metagenome (GOLD analysis project Ga0315905, IMG submission 203522) | Freshwater fungal communities from buoy surface, Lake Erie, Ohio, United States - Buoy 4 MA121 | ecosystem: Environmental > Aquatic > Freshwater > Lake | place: USA: Lake Erie, Ohio... | reverse complement strand
GCCTTAGCTCATCACGTACCAGACATGGGCATCGAACTTTTAGATTGGCAGGAAACCCAAGACCCATTTTCGATTTTGTTGTCAGCGGTCGGAGCGGTAACACAACCTTTAGTCAACAATTTGATGTGGGTTGAGAAAGCTTTTGGACTCCAAGGCGCATCCCAGGTCAATGTTGAGTTGGCTGGCAAATTGTTATCCGATCTCCGAGAAATAAAGACTGACTACGAAATTGCCTGTTTACACCAAGCAGGCACGGCAATCGATGCGGTGCACGAAAAGATGCATAGATGGCTGCGACCTGGACGTACCGAACGTGAGGTCGGAAGAGACATAGCCGAGGCAATACTTGCTGCCGGGCATGTCACTGTTGATTTCGTAATTGTGGCGAGCGGTCCTAATGGCGCAAGTCCGCATCACGAACTCTCTGATCGAGTAATCGAAGCAGGGGATCCAGTTGTAGTCGACATTGGTGGCACCATGGCCAGCGGGTACTGCAGCGACTGCACCCGAATGTATGTTTGTGGCCAACCTCCGGCTGAATATCTGGAGCACTATGAAGTTTTGCTTGCTGCTCAAGAAGCGGCCAGACTACACGCGCGTCCAGGAGTGACGTGTGAATCAGTAGATGCAGCAGCTCGAGACATCTTGGTGTCAGCTGGTCTAGGTGACCAATTCATTCACCGAACCGGCCATGGAATTGGAATGGAAACTCACGAAGAGCCATACATAGTTACAGGTAACAAATCACTTTTAGTTCCAGGTCATGCATTTTCTATCGAGCCAGGCTTTTACTTTGCAGGCAAGTATGGCGCCAGAATCGAAGACATTGTTACTTGCACGCAAGATGGAATTCTCAGCGCCAATAACACAAGTCGCGAACTTGTAATCCTGTAAATCCAGATGCGATATCTCTTTTCGATAGCTGCGGGGGCAATTGTTGCTTGGTCTTTTTATCCAAATCATTGGTGGGCCGCGATTCTTGGTATGGCGATCTTGCTTGGTTCACTTGATTCGCAATCTCGCCGAACTCGTTTAAAAATAACTGCGCTCTTCGCGCTCACTTACTTTGGCTTCCACGTGCAATGGGTCAGCTCGCTAGGTAACGATGCGTGGTTTGCACTTACTTTGATCTGCGCTCTGCCATGGATAATTTTTGGATTGCTAAACGTTGACTCCAAATCCAACTGGTTCTACTTTCAACCGGCGGCACTTGTTGTCGTCTTGGAGGTCATTCGAGCAAATTGGCCTTGGGGCGGCTTGCCATGGGGACTAGTGGCCTACAGCCAATTAGATGGGCCACTGGTCAAACTATCGACGCTTGGTGGTCAAGCCATCGTCAGTGGGGTAGTGGTTGTTTGCGCAGCGGCACTCTTAAAGCTCATTAAGCAACGTAGCTTGACTGCAGTTCTCCTCGTTGCAATCTGCATGCTTACAGCTCGCAGTGTGGATGTATTCCATTCCAGTGAGACTGTGACGCTGTCGGCAGTTCAAGGAAACGTGCCACGCGTAGGTAATACATTGAGTGCGCAACGAGCTGCAGTACTCAATAACCATGTTGCAGGAACCGAAAAGTTGCTATCCGACATTAAATTGGGTGTTACGCCGTCACCAGATCTAATTGTGTGGCCAGAGAGCGGTACTGATATTGATCCGTTAGCCCCTGGTATTGCTGCGGATGAGATAAATCGATTAAGTGCCAGTACTGAGATTCCAATCCTGATTGGGGGCACAACATTCTTTGGTGGCACCTTGTCGAATGGCGAAGACTTGACTGCAGTTGGACCGCGCAATGTTGGTATTTTATGGAGTGCTGAATCTGGCCCAGGGGAGATGTACGTAAAACGCCACCCTTTGCCATTCGGTGAGTATCTTCCAATGAGGGATTTTCTAGCTCGCTATATCAAGAGGTTTGACCAAATCCCTAACGACTTTGTCGCTGGGAACAAAGTCGGCGTTTTCAATGTCGGGGATAAGAAGATTGGCGATGTTATCTGTTTTGAAATTGCAAATGCCAACCTTGTTTTCGACACCGTTGCAGCAGGTGCGCAAGTCATGGTCGTGCAAACCAACAACTCAACATTTGGCAACTCCACGCAACCCAGCCAGCAATTCGCCATTACTAGGTTCCGGGCCATTGAGAGTCAACGTGCATTTTTAGTTGCGAGCACTTCAGGCATTTCTGGATTGATTCGAAACGATGGCGAAGTGTTAAGTAAGACTGCGCAATTTGAGTCAGCTATCGTCACCGGTGAAGTGGAATTGATATCCGAAAAGACATTCGTAAATAGGTATCCGCATTGGGTCCTAATAGTTAGCATCATCGTCCTTGCATTGGGTTACCGAAGTTCACGTGGCAGAAAGCCTTAAATTTTTCACTTAGGCTTATCTAATGGCATCGCGCGATATCGGGAAAGCACTAGTTGTAATTCCCACATATAACGAGCGAGAAAGTTTGCCAATTATTGTTGCCGGAGTTCGCGCAGCAGAGCCTGACGTAGACATTCTGATTGCCGATGACAACTCTCCTGATGGCACTGGGGAAGTGGCTGAATCCCTGCGAACTAGCGACTCAGGGATGTTCGTGCTTCATCGTGCTGCGAAAGCTGGGTTAGGTGCCGCTTACCTTGATGCATTTGACTGGGCGAAATCTAAAGGTTACGAAGTGGTCGTTGAAATGGATGCTGACGGTTCACACCGACCGGCAGACCTGACGAAGATTCTCGACGCTCTAACTTACAGCGATGTGGTTCTAGGTTCGCGTTGGGTTAAACAGGGCAGAGTTGTTAACTGGCCTTTGAGTCGCAAGTTATTGTCTCGTGGTGGAAACCTCTATACGAAAATTTGGCTTGGGATACCGATTCAAGATGCAACTGGTGGTTTCCGTGCTTACCGAATGAGCGCCCTGGATCAGATGGGTATCGATCATGTTGCAAGCCAAGGATATTGTTTCCAAGTCGATATGGCTTGGCGTGCAGTTAAAGCAAACTTAAAAGTTACTGAAGTCCCAATCACATTTGTTGAACGCGAGCTAGGCGAGAGCAAAATGGATGGATCGATTGTTAAGGAAGCTTTGTGGCGGGTCACGCAATGGGGAATTGAAAAGCGTCTCTCTGATCTGAAGCGGATTCTGCGGATCTCCTAGCTCTCATTCGGTTGACTTCCCGATCGACATTCCGAAAAGCTCATCCTCTCAAAAGAGTTGCTTCGCAAATTTTTCGATCATGCCTTTTCTGCATGTCGATTAACTGGATCTTTTGCTAATTGAAATGGACTCACTTTGTAATGTGAGTAATCGCCCAGAAAACTCCGAGGCGAAAAATTTGCGGAGCAAATCTTTTGAGCAACGGACTGTTTTCTGGAGCGATTTCCAGCGCCAAGCAGAGACCAATTTAGGAGACTAAGAAGCTTTTGCTCGGACGAACTGTAGGCGTTCCTTGAGGATGTCTTGCAACTCTTTGATGCTGCGACGTTCCAGGAGCATGTCCCAGTGGGTTCGCACATGTTTTGGTTCTGGAACTGGCTGCCTTTGGATACCTTGACGCAATCCAGGTGAGCCACAAGCACAGGGCCAAGAATCAGGAATTTCATCGGCCTCAATCGAGAACGGCATAGTTACTCGGTGTTGGTTCTCACAGACATATGTAGTGAGTTCTCGGGGCGCGTATAGACCTGGATCGACTTCGTAACTTGTAGACCCTAAACGTGAGCCACGCATTGCTTCACCCATTATTGGCCTCCATGGATACTGAATCTCTATGTACCTATGGGTTACCCGTAAACGCTGACATCTAAACCAGCCGAGGAATTGGCACACAGTAAACACCAGTAGTTAATGGGTTTATTGGCCCCACAAGTACCCGATAAGATACATTATGTCAAGTAACTTAAATTCCAAATAAAGACCGAGCAGGTTTGCCACGCCCGATCATCCCCTGACTAAACCCTTCACGGGCAAATATCAGGGTCGCGAATTACTTAGGACGCAGGCTTACGCAAAGTCAGAAATTGGTGGGCAAGCACAGACCAAGTTTCGATCACCGTAAGTACCATCTAGCCGTCGCACTGAAGGCCAATACTTGTTATCCCGGATCCTAGGAACTGGATAAGCGGCTTCCTCGCGGGTGTAAGGATGTTCCCAGTCTCCAAGTAGGTAGGCAGCTGTATGTGGCGCATGATGCAGTGGATTGTCCTCTACTGGCCAAATTCCCTGCTGGACCTTGTTGATCTCTGCCTTGATGGCCTTCATGGCCTCAATGAAGCGATCTAGCTCGTACAAGGACTCGCTTTCAGTCGGCTCGACCATCAAAGTTCCTGCAACTGGGAAAGACATAGTCGGGGCGTGGAACCCAAAGTCAATCAGGCGCTTAGCAACATCATCAACGGTGACGCCGGATTCTTTGGTTATGTCCCGGAGATCCAAAATGCATTCATGGGCTACCAGGCCATTAGCTCCCACGTAAAGAACTGGGAAATCATCACCTAAATGCTTTGCGATGTAATTTGCGGATGCCACAGCAACTTGCGTTGCCTTTGTTAGGCCTTCCCCACCCATTAGTCGGATGTAGGCCCAAGGAATCGGCAGGATGCCTGCGCTACCCCAAGGTGCACCGCTGACTGCTCCTACTCCACCATCGGCGTAACCACGCGCAGTTGGTCCGGCTTCGGGCCGCAATGGGTGTGATGGCAAGAATGGTGCCAAGTGTTTGCGCACTCCGACTGGACCTACACCGGGTCCGCCGCCGCCGTGTGGGATAGCGAATGTCTTATGCAAATTCAAGTGCGAAACATCTGCGCCAAATTTTCCTGGCTTAGCTAAGCCAACAAGTGCGTTTAAGTTTGCGCCATCAACATAGACCTGGCCGCCAGCATCATGAATCATTGCGCAAATATCTGAAACGCTTGCTTCATATACTCCGTGTGTTGATGGATACGTGATCATCAATGCAGCCAATTCATCCGAATGATCCATGATCTTGTGCTTCAGATCATCCATGTCTACGTTTCCAAAGTCATCACAGTTAACGACAACAACTCGCATACCTGCCATGACTGCAGACGCCGCGTTGGTACCGTGAGCCGAACTTGGAATCAGACAAACTTTACGTTGATCGTCACCACGTGATTTGTGATAACCACGGATGGCTAATAGTCCTGCGAACTCCCCTTGCGAACCCGCATTAGGCTGCAGCGAGATTGCGTCGTATCCGGTTATTTCAATTAGCCAATCTTCAAGCTGGCGAATCATTGTCAAATATCCGTTGACACTATCGAGTGGCGCAAATGGATGTATTCCGCCGAACTCTGGCCAAGTAACTGATTCCATCTCGGTTGTGCCATTTAACTTCATAGTGCAAGAACCCAGTGGGATCATCGAACGATCTAGTGCGATGTCTTTGTCAGAGAGTCTGCGAATGTAACGAAGCATTTCGGTTTCGCTGTGGTACGAGTTAAACACTGGGTGTTCCAAGTACGCGGAAGTTCTCAGGAGATCCGCAGGCAAACTTTCAAGTTCAATTACCTCTGAATACTTACTTGCAAAAGATCCACCTATTGCGTCGCTAAAGGCAGCCCAAACTTGTTCAACAGTTTCTTGGCTCGTTGTCTCGTCGACACTTAACGAGACAGTGTCGCTGTCAACTTCCCAAACTGTGATTCCACGTGCTCGAGCCGCGCCAACTACCGCGCGAGCCTTACCGGGAACAGTTACGCGGATTGTGTCGAAGAAGCCTTGGCTAATAGCCACTCCCCCTGCAGCCAGACCTTGAGCTAAGGCAGTTGCCCGACGATGAACATTGATCGCAATTCGCTCTAGACCATCTGGGCCGTGATAAACCGCGTACATGGACGCCATAACTGCCAGTAACACCTGAGCCGTACAAATGTTGCTGGTGGCTTTGTCTCGACGAATGTGTTGCTCTCGAGTCTGCAGGGCTAAGCGGTAAGCGGTGTGTCCGTCAGCATCGACACTGACACCTACTAGGCGACCTGGTAAGGATCGCTCTAGTCCATTGCGGACTGACATAAAGCCAGCGTGCGGACCACCGAATCCCATTGGCACGCCAAATCGCTGCGAGGAACCCACAACTATGTCTGCGCCAAGCTCGCCGGGTGACTTGAGAACAGTCAGTGCTAACAAATCTGTCGTAACACCTACCAGAATGTCGCGCCCATGAGCAGCCGCAATCGTTGGTTCAATGTTTCGAATTTGGCCACTACTACCTGGGTAGCTAAGAAGTACGCCAAAGCAATCTGGGATCTCTTGGGAATCAACATCGATTAGCGCTAACTCAATTCCAATCGGTTCGGCGCGTGTGGCAATCACCGCAAGAGTTTGAGGATGAGTATCTGCATCGACCGCAAACACGTTCGACTCACTTTTTGAGATGCGACGCATCAAAGTCATTGCCTCAGCAGCTGCAGTTGATTCATCGAGTAGCGAAGCACTTGCAATATCTAAGCCAGTCAAGTCAGTGACCATAGTTTGGAAGTTGATCAATGCTTCGAGTCGACCTTGCGAAATTTCTGGCTGGTATGGCGTATAAGCGGTGTACCAAGCTGGGTTCTCAGTAATGTTTCGCAGAATCACGCCAGGGGTATATGTTCCGTAGTACCCAAGACCGATCATCGAAGTGAGCACTTCGTTTGCATTCGCGAATACCCGCAGCTCAGCAAGTACTTCGGCTTCCGAGACACCATCTGCTAATGCCAACGGCAAAGTATTTTGGATGTTAGTTGGTACTGCATCTTTACTCAGCTGGTCTAGTGAGCTGTACCCGATGAAGCTAAGGATTTTGGTCAAGTCGCTGGTATTTGGACCAATGTGACGATCGGCAAACTGTGCGTACGAATCTTGCTGCGCTTGAACTGACATTTTGTACCCCAAAGACAATAGATGGATAGACCGTTACCGGTCCTCCCCCTCTGTCATGGATACTTCAGAGTTGCTGATTCCAAGTAGTCCTGTTGCCTGAGAGGTTCTGGGGAGCATTGCCCCTTCGGCGGCGCACTGGCTGTGCGCTCTCTCCCACTCGGAATCTATAGCAATTAAATGTTACTACCGATCGGGCATATATGCCGGGTTATTCCCCTGCTACACGAGCTCTGCGACGCATAGAAAGTTCGTCACTGCCATTAACTGCCGTATCCGAAGTGCCTGAATCGCTCACTGCATACTCTGACTGGTCACTTGGTAGCTGAGATAAGGAGCCTTCAATCTCTTGCCAAACCCGGCCGATAGCGATGCCGAATACGCCTTGCCCGCCGGCAAGTAAGTCAATTACTTCATCTGGCGATGTGCATTCGTAAACACTCACACCGTCACTCATTAGGGTGACTTGCGTTAAATCTGTTGTACCGCGTGCCCGCAGATGCTCTACTGCAGTTCGAATCTGCTGAAGTGAAACCCCGGTATCAAGTAATCGCTTAACAATCTTTAGTTCCAAAATGTCTCGGAAGCCATACAGTCGCGCAGTTCCGGAGCCAGTTGCTGGGCGGACTGTTGGTAAGACCAAAGAAGTGCGTGCCCAGTAATCAAGCTGACGGTATGTGATTCCAACTACTCCAGCGGCAACCGGTCCTCGGTAGCCAACCTCAGGTAAAGAGTCCATCGCGCTGTCGTCGAAAAGTAAGCCTTGTTCGCCCGCTTTGATGGCCGCAGCATCACGCGCGATATCGCGATGACTCTGTGCTGTTGTGTCTGGCGTGTTGCCTAGATCCGACATGCTTTGCTCCTGAGGACAACAGGGTGGGACGACTTATCGCCCCGCAGGGAACCTGTGTGTCCTTTCACAATAGAACTAGTCAATATATAGGTCAAAGACATCGCTATCCGACACGCCGAAGTCTTACCCTAAACCTTTAGTAGAGGTTCAAAACCCATTGTTTATGGGAAGTCACGTTGGCTGTTCGAAAACCAATCTAACTAAAGTCATCTGGTTGTATGTCATCGAGAAATGCCCGAAATTTATCGAGCTCCTCTTGAGACATGTCAGTTTCTCCAAAACCTGCATCCCCTGGCTCGAAGTCATCGTCAATCGCTAAGTCCATGCCAGCGAAATCCATGACATCCTGCGCTACGAACACTGGTACCCCATTTCGAACCGCTAAGGCAACGGCGTCAGAAGGTCGGGCACTAATTGAATCGTGATTCAAAAAATTTATCGTGGCGTAGAAAGTGCCATCTACTAGTTCGCTCACGGATACAGAAGTTACCTGCCCGCCAAGATGATCAATGACATTTGCCAGCAAATCGTGAGTCAGTGGTCTGGGTGGATCAACGCCTTCAAGGGCTAGTGATATTGCAGTTGCCTCAGCAGTCCCAATCCAAAGCGGCAAGTAGCGCGCAGCTTGCTGATCCCGCAGGATCAATACTGGCTGGTTGGATGGCAATTCCAGTCGCACACCTACAACATCAACTTGTCTCACACCGCCCATACTATGCGGAATTGACTATTTTTGACGTTCGATAACTTCGCGGATCAGTAGTCCGTGAAGCGCAGCAATTGAATTTGCCAGCAGTAATGTTAGTTCCTGCGCCGCAGCGCCAGAGTTTGTCCCTTTTCCAGAAGCAGTGCTTTTCACTATGGGCGCAAACAGGTCCACTTCCCTGCTAGCGCTCGACAACACGGTTTTGAGGTGGCGAGGCTCGAGTCCAAAGCCCCGAAGTGTTACCGCCAAATTCACTACGGCAGAGGCAGTAACCGAGAAGTAGCTTTGACTGTCTGGCTTAATCAAACCAAAATCGACCATCTGATCTATGAATTCCGCGTCAGCGCCGGTGTCTGCCATTAGTTCTAGTCGATTCATGCGCACTGTAAGCATTTGGCTGGAAATTTCGATTGACTCCGTACTTACCAAAGCTCGTGGTGCCTTCGGCGTAACATCGCCAACCGCAACGGGTTGTAACCCACGATTCAAAGCATCAATATGTTCCTTGATTACCCGCAATGGCAGGAAATGATCACGTTGCATTCGAAGGACGTAGCGCAGTCTCTCCACATCTACCAGTGAAAACTTTCGGTAACCACTCGGTGTGCGCTCTGGAGCGACCAGACCATTAGTTTCTAGAAATCTAATCTTGGAGATGGATATGTCTTCAAACTCATCGCGTAGTCGCACCAAAACTTCGCCAATGCTTAGAAGTGCGGGCGACTCCTGCGAGAAGTCATATTCGGTTGAGTTCATCTATTGACCTGCTGTTGGTGCCAGCACAAAAATAAAGCGGAACTTACCAATCTGTAGCTCGTCGCCGTTTACCAACGTTGTTGTGCTGACGCGTAGCTTGTTAACGTAAGTACCGTTAAGTGATCCGGCATCACTGAGTACCCAATCTGAAGCCACTAATGAAACCGAAGCGTGCTTTCTGGAAACTGTTACGTCGTCCAGAAAGATCTTGCTATCAGAGGAACGACCAATGCTCATTTGCTCACTTGGTGATAGCGGGAATTGCATACCTTCTAGCGCGCCTCGGCGGACAACAAGATGGGCTGACCCACTTTCTAAGGCCGCGATCTTCGCTGCGTCTATCGGACTAATCTCACCGGTTTCTGGGTCACCCAAAATCGGAATGACACCTGTGGCATCGGACTCAAGCGAGATTGCTTTAGTTAACTCTGGTTCATCTCCATGATCGCTCATGTCTCTACCTTAACGTGAGGGTTAACTTGAAGTAAGTGCCTGGTAGCCAGCTGCATCAAGCAACTCGGCTGCAAGCTCTGCGGCATTTCCGGCAACTCGAACATCAACAATCCAGCCATTCTTGTAAGGATCTGAATTCAAGGTGTCCGGTGCGGTCTCAATTGCATCATTTCGCGCAATAACTTCCCCAGAAACAGGTGCGTAGATGTCACTCACGCTCTTGGTGGATTCAACCTCACCACAAGTGCCACCAGCGGTTAAGGCATCCCCTACGTTTGGCAAGGAGACGAAAACTATGTCACCCAAGGCATCTTGGGCATAGTCAGTGATTCCAAAGCGAATTGTGGACTCATCAATTACTTGAACCCATTCATGCTCGGCGGTGTAATTCAAATCTGCAGGTATGTTGCTCATAATTCAAGCGTACGCCATCCAAGTCTAAGATTTAGGCAGGGGCACAATCGCCGAAATGTCCACATTTTGACTTTCCGTTATCTTGACTTCCCCGCCACCAGATCCAACGGTATCTACCAAGCCACCCGGAATCTCGATCGCTGGGACCAACACTGATGGATCTCCAATTACTGAGATCGTTATTGGTACTTGCAACGCAGTTCCACTCACCGTGATTCCACTTGGACTGTCCGCAAACCAGCTATTTGCAACCAACCGGACCGCCAAGCCCCGATCTGAAATCTGAATTGCTGATGCTCCAGCATCACGAAGTTCTTGGATTGCATCGATCAAAGTTGAAGCCGTAAGATTTCCAGAAATCGATACTTCAATGCCAGTTCCAATAATTGTTTCACTTCCGGCCAGAACACCAAGGGCATCAGCTCTTCGCTTTGCCTCATTAAGCGCTGAATACTCGTCACCCCCGAGCAAAGTTTCTCTAGCATTCTCTAACCGTGAATTTTCTGCCTGGAGTCTGGCTTCACGTTGAGCTAAATCATCTAACAAACTCACCAGGTCACTTTGGCGTGCGTTAGCGAGAATCGAATCATTTGCGGTTCCGGAGACGGCAGCAGTTAATGTGAAGCCCAGGGCAATAAACAAAACTGTGATCACCACTTGAGTTCCACTTCTTTGTGGCGATAGTGAGCGCCTGAGTCGAAACCGCGCTTCAGCTGATGTGCGCGCTGGCCTGGCTCTACGTGGTGCCGAGTGCATTCCCATTTCTATGCCTTAAGCAAGTGGCGTCGAATCGCAGCAACGTTTGCGAAGATGCGCATAGTCAAAACAACAACGACACCAGTAGACATCTGGGAGCCCACACCCAGTTGGTCACCTAGAAACACGATAACTGCAGCAACCAAGACATTGGACAAAAAGGAAATCACAAAAATTCGGTCGTTAAACAATCCGTCTAGCACTGATCTAAACGCCCCGAAGACTGCGTCTAGGGCTGCGACTACCGCAATCGGCAAATATGGCTGCAACCAAACTGGAACAGTTGGTTGCAAGAGCAGGCCGAGGACAATTCCAACCAGTAAACCAATTGCTGGAATCACGACGCATCCTCACTGTTCTTTGAAGTGGAACTCGCTGCTGGTAGCGAGATGTTGCCAACTCTTTGTAGTTCCCAGATTACGCCGTACTTGGCCTCTAACTCTTCAAGCAGTAAACCAGCGGGGTTGTCTCGGAATCGTCCTGCCAACTTATCTGCATCAGGACCGATCGCAGATACAACATATGGTGGTGACATAGGTCGGTAATTAACCAAAATCGCTTCCCCGGCAGCTCTGATGGCAGACGTTGGAGTAATCCTGCGCCCATTGATTGCAATGTCTGTTGCGCCGGCTTGCCATAGTCCATTGACAATCATCTGAAGGTCTCGATCGATTACTCGACCAGGAGGCGTATCCGTCACTAGTGGATCAAACGGCGCATCATCGATTGTTACGGTCACACCGTTACCGAATACTTCAGTCTGGCCAGTGGCAATCCGCAGTCGATCTAATCGGGAACGAGCCTGATCCCCAAGTGAAGTTCCAGCCAAGGTTGCCGCCTCCGCGTTCAACAAATTGTTCTGTGCGGTCAAGACGGTAGCTTCCAGGACTTGAACCCGGCGATCAGCCGCCACTACTCGTTGAACAAGTGCGTCTCTGGTTATCGAATTCTCACTTGCTTGAATTTGGGTTTGCGCAATAGCCATACCAAGGACAAGCGTTACCAGAGTGGCTGCGCCAGCAACAAAAAAGATTCGAAAGCCTCCTGCGTTGTCTTTGCTCGGAGGTGTGTTTGCGTAATCAGATGTCAGAGCATCAGCAAGAAGTGCGTCTAAGGATGCATCAGTGCGCATGTAATTCTTGCCTCAGCTCGAACACTTGGCGGAAGTAAAGCAAACCGGCGTACCAGTACATTGTGATACCCCAGAGCAAGAATGCCCAGCCAAAGACATGAGCTACTTGACCCACAATTCCTGGAAACGTGCCTAGCAAAATCAAAGGTAGCGCGTAAAGCAAATTCATAGTCGCTGCCTTGCCAACGAAATGAACCGGTACACCTGTGATTTCGTAACGCTTTAAAAAGATCAACAGTATGGTCATAGCAACATCACGAAGAATCAAGACCACAACAACCCAAAGTGGTAATAGGTCTCTAATGAACAGCGCAGCTAATGCTGCAATCACGTATAACCGATCCGCCAGCGGATCAAGCAACTCACCCAATCGGCTAAATTGATTTAACTTGCGCGCTAGAAATCCATCAAGCCAATCAGTAAACGCACTTATGATCAAGATTATTAACGCGATTCCGTCGTTTTGCGGACCGACAATAAGCCAGAAGAAAAATGGAACCCCGATTAGTCGTAACGCACTTAGCGCATTTGGGATCGTCCAATTGCTATTAGCAGTAACTAATTGCATCGGGTTGGCCATAACTCAAGCCTACGGTTATCTTGCGCATTTCCATGCGATAGCCTTTCCCGAGAAGAAAATTAAGCCCTGGTACTCCAACTGGCAGAGAGCGCGGTCTCAAACACCGTTCAGTGTGGGTTCGAATCCCACTCAGGGCACAACTAAGTACCTTAGAGTGCGCTTAATGAGCCTCGAATTGTTGCAATCTGACCCAGCACACCATTAATAAATTTGCCAGACTCCGGCGTGCTCAAAATTGCTGCGATTTCAACCGCCTCAGAAACTGCCACACCACTATCTACTTCTGGCCGCCACAACAATTCAGCGATTCCCACGCGCACTATGGCTCGATCTACCGCAGGCATCCGTTCTAACGGCCAGGCCTGTGAATAAGTGTTGATAACTTCATCAATTCGATCTATGTGTAGTTCAACCAATGCGGCTAGTTCCACTGCATAATCATTTACATCTGGATTTCTTTCAAAAACTTCAGTTGACTTAACGCCACGTTGTTCGGCTTCGAAAAGTGACTCGACTGCGCGTTGTCTTGCTTTAGTTCTGGTACGCACTTAGTTGACTCGACCTAAATAGGAACCGTCTCTGGTGTCTACTTTCACTTTGGTGTTCGATTCAATGAACAGCGGCACTTTTATTTCTGCTCCAGTTTCAAGAGTCGCTGGCTTACTGCCGGCACTTGAACGATCACCTTGTAGGCCAGGTTCGGTGTAAGTGATCATCAACTCGACACTCGCTGGCAATTCTAAGTAAATTGGCAAGTCGTTATGAATTGCAACAACACCTTCCTGATTTTCCAACATGTACTTAGCTCCGTCTCCAACAATTGCGTCGGACAAGGTGTACTGTTCGAAAGTTTGTAGGTCCATAAAAATCCAGCCGTCCCCATCGCGGTACAGATACTGCATGTTGCGCTTATCCACTTCAGCGGTGTCTACTGAAACTCCAGCATTGAAAGTCTTATCAACTACCTTGCCGGACAGAATGTTCTTGAGCTTGGTTCGAACAAATGCTGGGCCTTTACCTGGCTTAACGTGCTGAAACTCAACGACTGCCCAGAGTTGTCCATCAATGTTGAGAACAATTCCATTTTTTAGATCATTCGTTGAGGCCACGTACGCTCCTTGTTAGGTTTCTACAGTTCAAGTAATTCATAAGGCAAATTCGTTAAGTTTTGATAGCCCTGCGAATCCACCACGATCGTGTCTTCGACTCTTACACCACCTTTGTCTTGCAGGTAAGCGCCAGGCTCGATAGTTAGGACCGTATTAGATGCAATCTTAGCGTCTCCAGCACGTCCGAAAAACGGATCCTCATGGATCTCAAGCCCCACTCCGTGGCCAAGTCCATGGGTAAAGTATTCGTGGTATCCACTATCCGTCATTGATTGACTCACAGCGTGTTCAACATCGCTGAACTTGATGTTGGAGTGAATCGCATTTCGACCGGCCAGCTGAGCCGTTGTAACCGCGGCGTGCAAATCACTCTGCCAATCCGCAGGTTTCCCAACGACTACCGTGCGGGTGCAATCAGCGTGATAACCGGCGAGTTTGGCGCCAAAATCGATTTTTAGGAAATCCCCCGGCTGGACTTCCCTATCAGTTGGCTCATGATGCGGGATCGCACTATTTGGGCCGGATGCAACTATTGAATCGAAAGCAACCCCGTCTGCACCAAGCTCACGCATTCGATTCTCGAGTGCGTTACGAATGAATCTCTCTGTCTGACCAACTTGAACCATGCCAATGATGTCCAAAAAAGCCTGAGTAGAAATCTCGCATGCGGCTTGAATAAGTTGAACCTCCGATTCGTCTTTAACGACTCTGAGTTGCTCGACTACTCCATTGCTGGCAACAAAATCATGCTGCAAGTTTTCAGTCAAACTACGGTATGCGCTTAAAGAAATGCTGGATCCTTCTACAAGAACCTCAGATTTGGCCAGATCACCCATCAGTAAACTCGCAAAATTTCGTCCGATCAAAGCTGGTAAATCTGGCACCTGTTCGCGGACTTGAATCTCGTACCTTGCATCCGTTGCAATAGTTGTGCCTGATTCACTGACCAGAAGTGCCGCATTGGATGCAGTGAATCCTGTTAAATATCGAACATTGATTAGGTTTGTAACGAAAAAATGTTGGCCTGGCTTGAGGTGTCCCTGCAGCCGGCCTAGGCGCGTAGGCGTCACAGGTTTGCTAATGCAGTTAGCGCAAGAACGTAAGAATTTGCACCGAATCCACTGATGGTTCCCTTTGCAATTCCTGAAATAAATGAAGTGTGTCTAAATTCCTCGCGCGCAATCGGGTTGCTGATATGGACTTCAATCAATGGCGCAGTCAACATCGCGGCTGCATCTCGAATTGCAATTGAATAGTGGGTAAAAGCGGCTGGATTCATAATTACTGGCAAATCAGATTTTGCTGCTTCGTGCAACCATCCAATTAAAGTTGCTTCATCATTGGACTGACGGAAGTCAATCTCAAAATCAAGTGATGCGGCAGTTGAGAGGCACATGCGCTCTATCTCGGCCAGCGTTAGTGTGCCATAGATATCTGCTTCGCGGGTACCTAGTTGATCAAGGTTTGGGCCGTTGAGAATCAAAACTTTACGCATGAACATCAGACTGCCCTAGTTTTGTATGCGCAGCAATGAGCAACGCCGAATCGGGGCCTTCGAGAATCGCCGGCTTTCCCACCTGTTCGAGCACAATGAATCTAAGTTCTGAACCGCGGCTCTTTTTATCGATTCGCATCGCGTCATGCAATTGATCGAATGTGCCGCGGTTATAACTAACGGGCAAACCAACACCGCTTAAAATCTTCTGATGCCGTTCAACTACTTCTGGATTAAGCCGTCCGGCTAGCGCTGCTAGATGGGCTACAAACATCATTCCAACGCTCACAGCATTGCCGTGTCGCCAGGTGTAGTTTTCAATTCGCTCGACAGCATGACCGTAAGTGTGTCCATAGTTAAGAATCTCGCGACCTGCCGAAGTACCTAGCGTCTCGCGCAAGTCGTTCCCAACTACATCAGCCTTGACTTGAATGGTTCGTGCGATTATTTCTGCCGCATGCTCCCAATCAGGACTTTGCGCTCCTGAGAAATCGGACTCTATCAAGTTAAGAATCGTCTCATCCTTGATAAATCCGCACTTAATCACCTCAGCTAGTCCGCCAATATAATCCACTTGAGACTGACTCTCCAGAAGATTCAAATCGCAAACAACGGAAACTGGTGAATAGATCGCGCCCACAAGGTTTTTGCCTTCACCAGTATTGATCCCAGTTTTTCCGCCAACAGCGGCGTCAACCATAGCTAAAAGAGTTGTGGGGACATGAATAACTCTGACGCCTCTAAGCCAAGTTGCAGCAACGAAACCTGCAAGGTCAGTAGTTGCTCCACCACCAACCGAAACAATGATGTCGTTACGAGTGAAACCCGCCTTACCAAGCGCCATCCAGCAAAATTCCAATACCGACGCATTCTTGGCATTTTCGGCATCTGGGATCTCAATCGTAATCGTCTCGACATCTACAAAACTCTGGCATAACTGACTGGCAAGTGCCTGCATGGTTTTTGGGTGAATTACCGCGATCCGAGATGCTCCGCCAACGTGATTGTGAACCTCAGTCAAAATGTCACGACCAACGAAAACTTGGTATACATGCTCAGCATTCACTGTTATCGACTTCATTTCGCATCTTTTTTCTTGAATTCTGCAACGATTTCAGTAACGACCTCAGATGGGATCAACTTCGAGGTGTCGACAGCAATCTTTGCTACTTCTTTGTAAAACGGTTCCCGAGCTGCCATTAAGTCTGCTAACTGTCCGCGTACATTGCCCAGCAACAACGGTCGGTTGCGATTCATGCCCACACGATCCACTGCTTGAGCCAGGCCTGCCACTAACCAAACGGTCTTGGCGCTCTTCACTTTGGCTCTGGTGTCATCATTACCAAGTGAACCGCCTCCTAGAGCTAGCACGGTATTGCTGGAATCAAGAAGATCAATGATCACATCATGTTCGATCTGGCGAAACGCTGGTTCGCCATCCTGGGTAAATATGTCAGAAACACTTTTACCAGTGCGGCTCTCGATTACCTGATCACTATCGAGAAAATCTAGACCTAATTCTTTTGCCAAAAGTTTTCCAACAGTAGTTTTTCCAGCCCCGGGAACTCCTACTAAAACTATGGTCGACATGATCAAATCCTAAGATTCGATTTAAAAGTTTCAAGGTTTCGTGCTGTCTCGGAAATGTGATCGCCACCGAATTTTTCAAGCAATGCCTCAGCCAAAACCAGCGCAACCATAGCCTCGGCCACAACACCTGCAGCAGGGACGGCGCATGCATCACTGCGTTGCGAAATGGCGGTTGCAGCCTCACCTGTTTTTACATCGATAGTTGATAGCGCGCGCGGGACAGTAGAAATCGGTTTCATTGCAGCTCGTACTCGGATCGCATCCCCAGTACTCATGCCACCTTCAGTGCCACCACTTCGGGCAGTTTCCCGATGGATTTCACCATCTTCACGGAAAATTTCATCATGAGCCAAAGAACCTCGGCGTCGCGATGTTTCAAAGCCGTCACCTACTTCCACACCTTTAATGGCTTGGATTCCCATTAAAGCTGCCGCTAGCTTGCTATCAAGCCGGCGGTCCCAGTGCACATGTGAACCAAGTCCGACCGGAACACCATGAGCAACCACTTCAACTACTCCGCCCAGAGTGTCACCATCAGACTGAGCTGCGGATATCTCGGCTTGCATGGCAACGCTCGCTGAGGCAGAAAAACATCTAACTGGATCTTGATCTATTTTTTCTAGATCTGAAAAATTAGGAATTTCGATCGAGTCCGTTTCAACCGTACCGACACTCACCACGTGACTCAAAACCGTTATACCTGCAGCCTGGTAGAGGAATCTTTTTGCTACCTCGCCCAGCGCAACACGCGCCGCAGTCTCACGAGCACTGGCTCGTTCCAGGATCGGGCGGGCATCGGTATGTGAATACTTCTGCATTCCTGCCAAGTCAGCATGTCCCGGCCTCGGTCTAGTTAGTGGAGCATTGCGCGCGATACTCTCGAGATCTTGCGCTGAAACTGGATCTGCGGACATAACGTCTTGCCATTTAGACCATTCGGAGTTGGCAATCGAGATTGAAACCGGGCCGCCTTGGGTAAACCCATGTCGAATACCGCCAGTTAGCGTTACAGCGTCTTGTTCGAATTTCATTCGAGCCCCGCGACCAAACCCCAGTCGGCGCCTAGCTAGGGCAGCATCAATGTCCGAGGTTTGCACCTCAATGCCAGCAGGTAAGCCTTCAATGATTGCCGTTAGCGCAGGACCGTGTGATTCTCCAGCGGTTAACCAACGCAACATGGCTCTATTCTTTCACCTTTTAGGCAATAACACCGAATTGAACACCTAGATCGCGCTTAATCCCCTAGTTAGGAGTTCGGTGTTTAACGCATTACGCATCTGGTCAATCGGCGCTGGTTCACCCGTCATTAAAGTGACTTGATGCCCAGCTTGATGTAGCAGCATGCTGAGCCCAGAAACTATGGTTCCTCCAGTAACAGCCCAGGACGATGCAAGTTGAGTTGGCCACGGGTTGTAAACCACATCAAGAAGCAATCCAGCAGGTGATGCTACTTCGCGAGCCACTTCGTCTAGCACACCAACTGGAGTGGTGTTGATAACAACGTCAGAGGTTAGCCACCCTGAGTCACCTATAAGTGTGCTTTCAAAACGCACACCTATTTCATTTGCGATTGTTGCCATGCGATCGATGTCAGTTGAATTACGTGCAACGCAATTTACACTCTGCGCACCTAGCCTGTGTAGAGCGACGAGTGCAGATCTAGCAGTTGCGCCAGAACCAAAAATCACCCCTGATGTAATCTGTGAAACCGCCGCTTCAGTCACCGCATCAACGATTCCATGGACATCTGTATTGAATGCTTGAATACCGTGTTGAAAAACCAGAGTGTTGATAGCGCCCGTTACAGTCGCAATTTCGTCGCAGGCATCTGCGAAACTGAAAGCAACTTCCTTGAGTGGCATAGTCAGTGAGGCGCCCAACCAATTACTGTCCACACCTGCCAAGAAGTTGCCAAGCTCGGCCTCTCTTACTTCGATTGCGGAGTACGTGTGCTCAAGCTCAAGCGCTGCGTACGCCGCTGCGTGAAGTACCGGAGATAACGAGTGAGCAACTGGACTTCCTAGGACTGCTGCCCGCATTAAAAACACACTCCTGGATTTGAATCGCAGAAAGCCAAGAAGTCATCTTTCCAATTAAGGAACTCAGAATATGAGCGCGTGAACTTGGTTTCTTGGGTATTGAGGTCAACTGTTATGAAGAATAGCCAATCTCCGGCTGCTGGATTTAGAGCTGCTTCTAGCGCCTGTGCTCCCGGACTATCGATCGGCGTCGGTGGTAAGCCTGACCTCAGATAGACGTTGTACGGAGTGTCCTTATTCAAAAGTTCAGTCGTCAGAATTACATCGGTCTTTCCCAGTCCATAGTTAACGCTGGAGTCAAACTGCAACGGCATAGGTTCAGCCAAGCGGTTGTAAACGACTCGAGCCACCTTGGTGAAATCTCTAGGATGACCTTCTACTTCAAGTAATGAAGCAACCGTAACGATCTCGTATACAGATCGACCCATTTCTTTTGCTCTCGCTTCTAAA
>Ga0315905_10002533_pt1 | contig 19207 bp, 38 predicted proteins | sample LakEriMetagenome_5_FD_203522 | JGI IMG/M metagenome (GOLD analysis project Ga0315905, IMG submission 203522) | Freshwater fungal communities from buoy surface, Lake Erie, Ohio, United States - Buoy 4 MA121 | ecosystem: Environmental > Aquatic > Freshwater > Lake | place: USA: Lake Erie, Ohio... | reverse complement strand
TTAGCCATGTAAGTCAACTTACGTTTCTGTTTACGGACAATCTCTTTGTTGGCTTCGATGCCTGAATTCCAAAGAGTGCTGTTGTGTTCACAGACAGGACATTTATCATTTAATGTTGTCAAGCAGTTGTCAATAAACCAACCGCCAGGTCCCTGAAAACCATGACTGAAAGTACGAACCCAAGGAAGAGCATCATCACCGTCTACAGCAGGTGCCGGCAAGAAACGAATCTGTGCCATACCGTTACCTGATTTATCTACTGATGGTTGCCAAAGGCGGGTGTCATCTTTTGAACCGGCTTCTGAAGAACCGGATTGTGTATCGTTGATTGCTTTGGTGAGTTTGTCCAAAGAACTACGATCACGTTTTAAATTTGCGAAATTCGACATTTTTTATTACCTCGTATTAAATGTATGTTAATGTATATTTTTTATCCACATGATGCATGATATACTAGTATATATGCTTCTTCCAAGTGGGTGGATTACAAATCATAATATAACCTTCTTCAAAATCAACTTGTATTTTACATCATCTAACATAAGAAATGCGGCATACTTGGTCAATTTCATCTCATAGTCAGGCCAACGGATAGTATCCGAAATTCTTTTGTTCCACATGGGCAAGAAATTAAGGATTCTGTTTAGGATGATTAGTGTCTCTGGAGATATCTCTTTACGCAAAGCTTTAGTTAAGAGTACTGGATAGTCTCCATTCGTCACCAAAACATCGTTTGGATTCTTATAGACTGAGAACAAGGTACTACATTCATTTTCAAAGGTGTAAGACATTGATTGTATAACCTTCTGTCTTTGCCTATAGATAACTTCACACTCTTCAGCTAGTAGAGTACCAACCCAAACTTTGCTATCTTCCAAAAGATTAGCCACAAGAAAATTGATGTAATCATCTTTAATTGGATGCTTACGGGATAATTTATAAAAGGAGAATTTATCCTTACGGTTTTCAAACGTAACAACGCTGACGTTACTTTTCCCATTATACTTTAGATAGTCATAAGATTTTTGGGTAAAATGTAACTTCAATCCGTTGTATATAGAGAAGGCTTCATAACCTGTCATCATATTGGTAGACGTGGACTTTTATTCTTCAGTAAATTAAATTCAATTGCATTACATTCAATTTTGCCTTTTAGGTTGGCATTAATCAATGTTGATGCGACCTCGATTTCCAAGCCAGTCTTTCTACAATATTCAACGATAGCCTCAATGTAATTGTAGTCGGTACCAGAAATCAACTTTTCAATCTCTACTGCAAACTTCATCATTTCATCTTTAGTTGGCATTATTTTCACTTAACAATTGTTTCATATAACGATTCAAATTGTTCATGCGTAGCAACTTCTTCATCATAGTTTTGCTTATGATAAACTTTAACTAGTTTGCTAACTAATCGTTTAGGTAATTGCAGGTCTTTTGCAATGGCGGTTACAGACTCTTTGATATAGTCCTTTTCACCTTCCATTCGTGTCATTGCACCAGAACATTCTTTGAGAACATCCAACAATTTCTTTTGATCTGCTGGATTAGAAATCTGATTAACACTCAATTGTACTACAGCCATAATATAACTCCTGTTTAATTATAAAAAAATATGATTAGTCCCAAAGACCTTCGTAATACTTACCAAACAGGCGAAATCCGTTTTCTTTGCGCTTTTGCCAAGCCTTTAGACCAACCCAATCTACCTTGAGTTTACTTTGATAATTACTATCATTATCCCAAGGAAATTTATCATCACATTCCGAATGGTCGAAAAATCTACCTTCGGCATCATCATCAACTTTCTGTTCAAATGTCCAAATCATTTCATCAAGAACCCATTCCCAACGAGCATGAATATTTGGGTAATCATCGTCATATGATTTATCTTCTTTATAAAAATCAAAAACGGATTGTTCTTCATACTCTTGTGTGCCTGTTGTACGCAGGTGCTCAGGAACATCCTCAAAGTCAACAAGAGGTGAACCATGTTTGGTGTCACGAAGTTGCTTAAGCATTGGTAGAATGATTGGTGCTAGAGTGCTATCCATACCCCAAGTATCCCAATAATCAATCTTCACATAGTCGATTTTTGGATGTACTACATCTAGAACTTTTCGGAGAGCTTCACAGATTGGATGTAGTCGGTCAGACCACTTATCAATAAGCGGTTCTTTATAATCAATCTCACGCCAGAAAAATACTTTCTCCAGTATGGTGTAAGGACTTAACCAATGGTTTCGGTATTTGTTGCTATACACACGCATTATTTTTTATCCTTACAAAAATTGAAATGACAGTTTTTCAACAGAACTGCCAAACTGAATTAAATTAGAACTTGTACTTGATACCCGCAGTGATGACACTACCATTAAATTGAGTAACGCCAGATTCAGCATATTGATATGCATAGTCAAGTGTTCCTGCAACCGACTTTGTAAATGGTACAGTCAAACCGAGACCAACAGTCCCTGCTGAACCACTTGTAGCGCTTTGATTGTTGAGGTATACATAACCAACTTTACCAGCAACTACCAAACTGTTCGTAGTATATAAATCATATGAGCCAGTAAGAGACCAACGATTCTGAGTAGAACCATTTAACCATGCTTGACCATATCCAGCTTCTAAACCTAGTTTGTCAAATTTCTGACCAGCGGTAACACCAGCTAAACCACCTGATGCACTACCAGTAACAGCACCACCATTAACACCAACTTCAAAAGCAGCTACGTTAAATGCTGCCAAAAGTGTTGCAATCAAAAGTACTTTTTTCATTTATAAACTCCAAAGTTAATAAGAATGTTAGGTTATTATGATACAGGGTCAACCTAACAAAAACCCAACAAATTATTTCGGATCAATAAATTTATAAAGTTTGTTTGCTTTTTCTAGAATCTTTTCTTCTGTTGGAAAATCAGGAAATCCAGGATGTGATGGTGGTGTAGTATTATTTTCCCGAGAGGTTGCAACCTGTGTGTGAAAATTTTCATCAATTACCTGACGTTTGCCATAATATTCATCATTAAGCATTCCTGCTGCCATCTTCAAAACTTCTAAGCGTACTTCATATGGATTTAAACTCATTTTACTTCTCCTTAGTGTGTGTAACTACTGTGTGTGAAACTACAAAAGTGATAGTTGATTCTGTTTCCAAGTTCAACTACCAAAACTCAGATGGTTATGCTTACGCAGCCATCAAAAAGCGATTATCGTTTGCTTTTATGGTTTTTGCTTGATTTGCGGTCATCGCCTACCGAGTTGCCGTCTCCACTATCTCAAGCTGTCGAATACTGAATACACCCCCACCTAAGAATACTGTCTGATACTCTTAGGTGGAGGTGGGCGGATTTGCACCGCCGTCCAACTTGCCTTCATTTTGAAGGGATTACAACCATGCAACCATTATATATCACTTCGCAATTTTAGTCAAGGGTGAATTCGCTAAAAACGACAATAATTGGGTACGGTACATATACTTTTGCCTAACAAAGATTTGTGGTTGCCCACCTTCTACTGCAATGGCAACAACCAAAGTATCAATTGTCTTGTTGGTCAATTCCTCAAACATCTCCGCATAAGCCGTACATTGTAGGAAATAGCTTAGAATATTTTCTTCTAATTTTTCTTTCGATGACGTTTTATAATCTATGATTGATAATCTTTTATTCCATTCTGCAATAGTATCAACACGACCAGCAATTCTCAGTTTGTCAGAATAAAGTGGTTGTTCAATTGCATATATCTTGCCGATATTTTTGTCCAATTCGGGACGCAATTGAAAAAACAACTCTTTAATATTTGGCATCATATTGCGAATTTTTAAATCACTCATTTCATTGAGTAAGTATTTTTCACAGGCCAAATGCAAAGCTTCTCCTCGGCGTGAGGCACGACCTGATACTTTGTTGGCTTCTTCTTCACCAACCCGTTTGCGCCATGCATCAATAGCATCTTTGTTCATAGAACCAAGGACTGTTGTTACTGACGGGTATGCTTTACCTGAAGGTGTATAATATAAACGACCAGATTCCGTTGTCTTTGCTTCCAACTCAAAATCTAATTCAGGTAACTTCTCATGTGTAAAAATCATTTATTTCTATTTCTTTTGGTAATACGGTCAACGTGCTTTTTAACGACTTGTGCGGTTCTAACTTCTTTGATAGATTTTTTATAATATCTTTCACCAACGGTACTGCTCGGGTGTGCCTCTGCAACCTTTGATAAAACTTCTTTCCATCCATCACCAGCCTTTTGGTCTGGAGAACCACCTGATGATGAAACAATAGCAGGTGCTGTCATCACAGTTTCAATATGTGGATTTTCAAGAAGGTACTTTTCTCTTTCTGATATCTTCATAAAAGATTCAAAAACTTCACTTGTCTTGGTATCAATAAATCTATAAGTTGGCATTAAACCACTCCGGAATATTACGACTGTTCACTTTGCCTTTCCATGAGGCTAGGTGCTGCTTATTACTTATGTAATAATTCCTATACGATGCCAAAGAATCTCCGGCAATCTTAATATCATCAGGCATAGCCGGAGTAGGTTCTGTAAATGCAATTGATGGCAGATTATCAGGTATACAATCATGTAACATCTGTACCAATCCATCACGCTCACATTTATGAACTTTACCATAACGATAGGTATATTCTTTACACAAATCTACCAAAAGATTTGATAACCAAAAATAGTTACCAATAGATTTTCTTACCCAAACAGCGGAAGGGTGATTAATGTGAGTAGCGCTGTACATGACAGATTCACGAGCATCCGATAAAATCCATCTTTTGACATTGCGACCAGTAAAAGATTTCTGTACAGATTCATCACCATCAAGAACACGATGAGCAGTAGATAAGAGCTGTGCATATTCCAGTATCATTTTAATACAATGCTTGTCATTGTGCATTTCTGCACAAATCTTTGGATCGTGATGTAAGTAAAAGATGTTCACTTCGCTTGAACCCAATTATGAACAACATCGGTCAAATCTTGATACTCATAATCAGGAGTAACACACGGTTGGAAAACACCAGTGATTTTTTTCCATAGAACGTAGTAATTTAACATATACATTTTAAATCCTATTATGTTGGTTAAACTGATTCGACAATTTTAGTAACTGTCATTGTTGATGGTTCTTCGGTGTCAGGCAATTCGGTTGCTTCCAATTCTTGCAAACTGGCCACAGGTTTTTCTGCTGTAGTATTGTGTATGCCAGCACGGCGCATATATTGTTTCAATTCATCGACATTCACTAGCTGATAGCCAGCAACTTTACGACCGTCTTTGATAACTTTAATTATACCACGCATTTTTGTTTTGATTGCCCACATATAGGTCGACAATTTATACATTTGAATTTGGTCACCCAATAGGATTCCAATTTCTTCCGTTGTTACAACCTTACCAGAAATCATTACAGTTAATACTTTTTGAGTATGATTTAATCTAACTGTTTTTACTTTTGCCATAATATAAAACTCCAATTTAATTATTAATAACTACCATGGTATCACAATACTGCCTGTAAGTCAAGCAGTTTTTTGGCAATCATTGGTACTATACCTAATGGTTGTTAGGTTAATCATGCTGCCATTGCCATCATAATTGTTGGAAACTTAGGAATCGGCATAAACTTGCTAAATGTCGATGGTCCGTTAGGAACGTATTTCACAAAACCGGTTGTATCTTTCTTGGCTTTGCCTTTTGCATACAGACCGACAACAACATCTTTAGGATCCAAGAAACGGAGGTCTGATTCATCGCCGTTAAACACAGGAGTGTCCATGTAAAATTCAGGCATTGGTACTGTTTTCTTGAGACCGAAAACTGTAGCCACGTTATAACCTTCGAACATAGCACGGTTAACATCAACGTCATTACCGTCAGCTGCCGAAAACGTCAGGTGGTAATTTTTAAAAGCTTTTACTTTACGACCAAGAACCTTGGTGTAATCGTAGAATTGTATTTCAGGAAATGCCATGAAAACATTGGTGTATGATTGTTCATTCACAAGAACCTCATACTTCTCCCATGAAAGGTCAGAAGTACCGTTCAAACGAAAAACAGGAATCAGGCCTTTTTTTGCAGCCTGTTTAATTCCTAATTGAATGTCTTTTACCAATAAATTCATAAATGTAATACGATCCTCGAAAAACATTTTTGTTTTACGGATTCGTGCTTTTTGAATGGCGTTTGTTGTTTCGCCTTTTTTGAACATACCGCCACGACCTGCGGTGTTCAAGCAAGCTGCGGTGCAACCAGCGGTTGCTTTTGGACAGGTGTTATAACCTGACAAATCAGCAGGTGCTAAATGCAAGATAAAAGTCAAATATCCAATTGATTGACCCTTGAGGGTCTTGGGATTGCCCGTAGATAATAATTTCAAAATACTTCCTTTTTTTAATCAACAGGTACCATTATACACGAACCATGGTAGGTGTCAAGGATTATCTGGTAGTGTTGTAAAAAAACAACACTATCTCCGCATCGTTGCCTGGTCTTTTGCTTCTTCCTCTGTAAAGATAGGAACTGCATTGGACTTGTGTAGCGTGCCTATCCCCAACATTTTAGACCCTGTGTATACGACCCCCTCAACTTTTTTGGTCGCCGTTCCTACAGACGTTCCTACAGAGGGATAGTCGGGGGTTTTGCGACTAGCTAAAACAACCCCAAGATTAGGTCGTTTAGTAGATACTAAAGATTTCTTAGACTTGGTAAAGTTAGTCTTAATACTATTGATTTCTTTAAGCCAATCATTATATTCTGCCATTTCTTTTTTGGTTTTATTTTTAATATACTTTTTTGGCGATTTGGTACTAGTATAAATCATAATGAATCCTTCACAGCCTCAATGTGTTTGCATTTACCGCGATAACCAAAACCAACGCAGCTGCATGAAAAATAACGGTTATCCGTAACTTCTACAGTATAGTCTTTATCGTTTGAATTTACATTAAATAATTGAACATTTTTAGGAATAATACGTTTAGTATTATCCTTCTTTTCGTCTTTTATTAATTTTGATAATCCATCATGCTGAATTTTAATAAACTTCCGCCTAGACTTACTAAATTCTAGTGGAGTTTTTAATTGATTAATAATGCTATCGCCCTCTTTAATATAGGCGATTAATTTGCCTTTATTATTGAGCAAGTAGGTATTATTAGGGACTTTATAATCGCAGTCCCAAACGGTGATTTCTTTGATAATTTCCATACCACCATTATACACTAATGGTGGCTGGTGTCAAGCCCTCTGTTGTATTAAAACAACACTACCCTTTTAGTAGCTGTTGCTCTCCAGATTCCCTTATATCTTCCTCAAATGCCTGTAATTTCAGGCGGTTCAATTCACGGCGCATAGATTCCAAATCACCAATATTGTTGTCAATTAGAACTTCTAACTTAGCAATTTTCATTTCGATTTCTTTAAGTAACATTTTCTTCCTCATCTTTAAGCATACGATACGTTGCTTTGTCTTTGTGTTTCTTACGAAACTGTTTAAGTGTTTCTCTATCTATGTTTTTTTTAAACTTAGATTTTTGAGTTTTTTCAATCTTAGAACCGCCGACTATCATGTGACTAACCTAAAATATGGTCTGCAATGTTTAATTCAATTAATTCCTGTGGTGTAAAGTATGCATCACTTGGTCCAAGGAGTTTTGATTTGATGGTACGAGATTCCAAACCGGAGGCATCTCGCAAAATATTCATCATTCGTTCATTACAATACTCAGCTTCTTTCATTGCTGCTTTGATATCATGGTACTTATTTTCCATAACATCCGAGAATTGGTGACACATGATACCTGTGTTAGGTGAAACGTATCTCTTTCCTTTTGTGCCACAAGCAAAGATTAGAAAGGCTGCGGACATGATTGATCCTGTGGCAATAGTAACAATAGGATATTGACTGGTACGCATAATATCAATCAAAGCAAAGGCCTGATATAAATCACCGCCAAACGAATTAATATACAACTTCAATTCTTTACCATTTACATGAGAACACATATTTTCATACATGATCCATTGTATAGCTTTCTTTACATTATCTTCTTCAATATCACCAGAAAGGTAGTGGGTACTATTTTGCAAAAACTTAAGCTGAATCTTATCTTCTGCTGGTAAAAACTCTTCTTGTACATAACTGTGCTTCATTCTTTTCCTATCACTTTTGATTATTTAGATTTTAGAGAATTCGTTAAGTTAAAATTGTAATTCCTGGACCTACATTCAATGGTGTTCTATCTGATATCCATGGGAAAACACCATTATACTTCTCACTATTGATTCTGTTACCTTCTTCAAAAAACTCTTTGGTAACGGAGTTTGGATTTCCATCTAATCGGTAATTCATTGTGTGTGCATTGGTACAAGCAAACTTTGGGAAATGACTTTTTAGATTAGTAAAGAATTGCCTATCAGCACCCCATTGTGCGTACCATGCATGACCAATTTTAACAGCAACATCACGCTTAACTGCAAACGATGAGGTGTCGATATGATGTACTTGGTCATTAAAGTATACTGGCCACTTACCTAGTGATTCGCAATTGTCATCACAGAGGTATTTGCCATCTTTGTCGTATATCTTTCTTAGGGAATAAGCCCAATCATTACCTTCTTTAATTTTGTTAACTAGTTTTTCCACATGACATGGATCATACCAATTGTCCTCATCAAGGTAACAAATGATATCAGCATTAACAAGGAAGGAACAGGCAGCGTATACACGATGCCCATACCAGCCCTTGCCAACATTTTCTTCTAATGTGATTGTTCTAACCTTACTATAACCAAGAGTCATTCTTGTAGCTGATGGAAGATAACCATCAATGAAAACATAATGAATTAGGTCATGGTAAGTTTGAGTTTCTACACTTTTAAGGCAATCACGAAACTTAGGATTACCAATTGTTGGCGTCACAACAGCTACTTTCATAATTACACCGGAATGTCAATTTCAGGGAAGGCTTCTTTACAGATTTTAGCCGTTAGGTATTTGATACCCAAATCTTTCTTCAATATACGAACAAGCAAATCAGCTTCATCTTTATGTAATGCTTCAAGGATGACAATCATCAATTGTTCCTGCTTCTTGGTTGTGATGGCTGTTTTCATTGGATGATTAGTGATGAACCTATACATCTTGTTCATTTCACTATCAAGGTATGCGAAATTTAAACCAGCGGGTTCAACCGCAGGCCGATATGGTGGCGCCTGAATGTCAAATTTAACATGAGGGTTTAATCCCATAATCAAAAATTCTTTAAAACGTGAATCAGCGTGTTTGCGTAAAACTGCAACCCGAGCTTCACGGGTGGTCGCTTTGTCAAACTCTTGGAATATTTCGGAATATAACAGATTAGAACTCATTTATTGACCCAATTAAATTAGTTAGTCGGTTTGCTATCATATAATTCAAAAACACTTGTTTGGTATGAACCTGTGTAGTTTCATAGGTATCTATGATACTTTGTTTTAGGGTTTCAGGTATTTGTGTTAAATCAATCAGCATTCGATTACGATTGAAATTACGCAACATCAACTCATTGCAAAAATCTTCTGGTGGTTGATTCATCCATTGCCCAATCTTCACTTCTGTAATTGATTTCTGACGAATGCCATCAACGATTACATTATCTGCACTTAGAATATTTGGAATACCATCGCCTTTATCACCACGAATAATCATCTGTTTCAATTGAGCCGTTGGGTCATTTTCTTTGATAAACTTCTTCATAATAGGTGAGTATTGGTCAACATTTGGATATTTCTGTAATTGAGCAAAGTCTTTATCGGAAGATAAAATCATCACTTTACCAGAACCAGAATATCGTCTCGTCAATACACCAATGATATCGTCAGCTTCTGCTGTGTCAACATCAAGCACTTTATATGGTGAATGATTCCTAAGCTCATCTTTGATTTTATGTAATACTTCAAAGATAGAAGCCCAATCATGGCCAGAAGCTTCACGGCTTTTCTTACGGAGGCCTTTGTAAAAAGGAAAGATATCACGGCGCCAATATTTTCTATTGTCACAGGCGATAACAACTTCCGGACCATGTGATTCTTTAAATTTCTTCACATAGGTACGGATAGTATTGAGGATCATATGGCGAACCAAAACCTCATCAACAGGAGTTTTAGAAGAACCAATTTGTTCCATCAAGTTAGCAATCGCAACTTGGTTGTAATCAAAAATTATCATAATGATCCATAGTTTATTTTACGACTTTCAATAATATTGTATCACGATTCAGACGACCATTGAGGCAAGATTCTTTTGCTCTTACCGATTCAATAACATTACGCAAGAATACTTTAGACCCCTTTACAATTTCAGGCAATATTGCCTCTGGTTTTCGTAAGGTCTTTTGCACAGATTTCATTTCACTAAAATTAAGCAGACTTGTTCCTTTGATACTAAAACCAGCAGCATCTAGGGTGTGATAAACACCTAGTTTCCTAGTTTTAATATTAAACACCCACAGCTGTGTTGCACCAATAATTGTCTTAGGCAACTCCGACTTTAATTTAAATTCATCATTAAATTCACAGAATTGTACTTTTGCAACTAATTGATCGGCAGATACAGCTTTGCGTTTGCGAGGTTTTCTGGTGAGTTTAGACGCTGCACTTAATTTCATTGCATCGGTAATAATTAAATCACAGAATGCCACAATCTTTTTTAATTCTGGTTTACTGAAATTGGAATAACCTTCTTTCAGTAAAGAATCGTTGGTGTTTAATACTTCATCAAATTCAGCTCTACGCTTACGGAAGATTTCAATCAGGCGAGTAGCGTGCATTGCCTTAACTCTATCGTGCATAATACCGAAAGGCGAAGTTTGCTTCGAGAATCCACTAGTAATGTAATCATCAATAGCACCTTCCAATTCTCCTGCAACTTCAGAGACTTTTTCCGCTAGTCGGTCTTGTATGGTGACTACTGGAACTTTTTTTGTATCCTCGGTTGTTTTGGACTCATCCAGAGACATTAACTCGGTAACAGTTTGTTTAAGATTACCAACGGTTGCTTCAGGTAGAATTGTGCCATTGGCAACAATACGACACAAGAAACCTATTGTAATATAGGTCTTGCTAGTATCCAATTTGCCTAAAATTTTATGTTTCTTGGCATAATCCGCAATGTACTTAGCCGCAGTTTTAGCATCTTTACTAGAATGATACCAATTCAGAGCTGCCGAAATCTCACTTTGAGATTCCAATTTTTCATATTTCGGTTCTGCTGACTTACCTAAAATGCGGTCAATCTCAGCCGAGTTTTTTGTTTGCCTTGCCATTTAATAATTCCTCATAAGTATATTTGCCATAGGAATCTATGAACATAATACCATTTACCGTTTCTTGTACCGTTTTACTTATGTACTTAGCAGCCTTCAAAACCGATTTTGCATCAGGAAATACGGCACACTTACCAAACATTGCATTTAATACATCTGGATTTAAATCATATGCCATCGTATCATCATTAAATGTGCCGTAGAGGTAAATGTAATCATCCTCTGAATAGGTAACTCGGTAACCATCTTTTGTGATTAGAATATAAACGCCATCTTCCATCATCGTTCCAAAGTCACATAATCTCCGAAGTACTTATCGAAAACAGCTACCAAATTCTCATAATCACCAGCCATCATTTCTTCCCGAATTTGCGTGGCATCCAAATCTAATTGTTTGGCAAATCGTACGGCATAACCCATTAAGGCATATGCATTGCCATCAGGACCGGTCAGGTCGATTACTCTTTCATATGCATCTTTTTTATTGCGAATCATAATAAATCTCCGTTGGTTAACAGTACCATTGTATCATAGTATAAGACTAATTGCAAGACAAAAAAAAGATAGTGTTGTTTTTACGCAACACTATCAGGCAAATGATACTTTCAAATAAATTCAGGATGCTTTGTGGGACCAACTGGATTTGAACCAGTGACCCATTTCTTATGAGGAAATCGCTGCTAACCTGACTGAGCTATAGTCCCACAAAGCATCCTTTTGAAAAGGATGAAAACATTATTTTCTCACCTTTAATAAATTTTGTTTAGCAAACTCAGCACGATTAACTAATTTATCTGGACCGTGTTCACTGTTAACAACAAAACCCTCTGGCTTAGATTTTTTACCTTCAATATGGTGGTCATAGTCACCCTCATGTGTTTCTAAAGATTTAACCAAGTGATTCTTTGCTTGAGCTAAGTGGTGGTGCATTGATAACAAATTAGCATAGTGTTGTTTGTTCTTTTCAACGTGAGCATTTTGTTCTGCACCTTCAGCAGTTTTAACTGCTTTCGATTTCTCAGTCTTAACCTTTGATGCTTCTTTTTCATGATGAGCAGCAAGATGTTCTTTAAATCCTTTTACATTTGGTACTTCATCATGGCGAACTGTCTTGTTAATGTAAGTTGAAAGATGACCAACATCACCAGAATGTTTTGGGTGAATAGCATTATACATTGCATGACCATGGGTTTCATGAATCTCTTTTGCTGCATTCATGTGTCTTTGAAAACCTGATTCGTTTTCTTCAGAATGACTAACCTTTGATGTATCATGTTCAGCACCATGTAAGTGTACATCAGGATGATGTTTGAATTGACTTATATCTACATGAGGAGACGATGATAAACTTGCAATATCTTTACCATGATACTGTTGGTGAACAACTACACCAATCTTTGATCTTTTAATTGCTTTGGCGTGTTGACCCTTGGCTGTGTAAGTAATTGTATTAGGTGTGAAAGAAACATCACCCTTTGCTTCAAGAATAAAAGATTCGTGAATCCTGTGATCTTCGCTTGTATGCATCAAATCACCGTGAAATACTCCAGTTTTTGGTGCCACTTTCTTCAGGTGATCGAGTGCGGTATGTAATTTAGAAGCAAGACCTGGAGCATGACCATGATTTCGATCAATATCTTCATGAGTATGGTTGATTTTTGGATTCTTGTTACCGATAGATTTAGTGGCAACGAAGAACTTACCATTCTCAGGGTGATGACCAAAAACAATTGCTGGAGAACCATCATACTTCATTGTCAAGTTGGAACTTTGGCGTCCAGCTTTCATATGAGCATGAGCATTCATTAAAGCAGCATGAGCTTGTTCAAATCCAGCGTGACCATGCATCAATGGACGATCTTCTGGATGAGTAATATGCTGAAGTTTTCCACCTGCTTCAGCTTCTTCTTTTAGGAATGATTTAAAATTTAACATTGATTTTCTCGATTACTTTATAAAAGTATAAAAAGTTATCTTATATTTATATTAAAATAATTTACTACTTATACAAAAATATAACTGGTGCGAGTGGAGGGACTTGAACCCTCATTCCTTTCGGAGACAAATTTTAAGTCTGTTGCATATACCAATTTCGCCACACTCGCATTACTGGCACCCCCAGCAGGAATCGAACCCACATTAAGGGAGTAGAAATCCCTTGCATTATCCATTATACTATGGGGGCATTACTTGGTGCCTCGGGTCGGACTCGAACCGACACGGATTTCTCCACTGGCTTCTAAGACCAGCGCATCTACCAATTACACCACCAAGGCTTTACCTACGCATCTTCCAAGTGTATTCTTCACCACTTGGGAGTTTTCCATCTTCTACTGAATCAACACCCATCTTACCGACTTGATTTGGATTCTCACCAACCATGGTAACAAAACTATACCGGCTTTGATTTCTTAAACCACTTACTGTTTCCAATGCAGATTCCAGCGTATCCTCATTATAGGATCTAGCTTCACCATATTCATTTGTAAAATAAATTTTATACATAATCACCTTTATAAACCTTGGAGCGAGATATCAGAATCGAACTGATAACAACAGATTGGAAATCTATAGTTTTACCATTAAACTAATCTCGCCTACTTAAACTATGCTACTTTATCTAATACGAATTTTAAACGATCCGCAGCGAAAGATGCGGCAAACGCTTGAGGTTTTACCAGAGGGATAACATTACACATACCTCTGATATACCCAACTGCCTCATTGATAACGCATGAACTACCGTGCATTTCATCAGGATTAATATCCAAATGTACCTCAACATCACGGTCTTCCAAAACGTCTTTCAACTTCAAATACAATTCGGCAATTTTGTATACCTCATTCATTAATCGCATTCTTGGTTTGTCTTTTCTTTGATCCCAATCTCTTTCAGTTTGGACTTCACCAAAGATTTTACAACCATTCTTACCATTAATATGTACTACAATAGCTAAAGTGTAATCAGCATACCAATCTTTACCAATGAGGAAACGAGCCGAGTCCGCACCGATATAAATCTTAGTCTCAGGACTTTGTGCTTCAATAAACTCTTTCACTTCATTAACATCAATCTTACGCATGATTACTACTCCTTTTAAAAACTTGGAGCGGGTAGAGAGAATCGAACTCTCAAATATTCCTTGGCAAGGAATTAGGTTACCTTTACATCATACCCGCATAACTGGCATCTCAGGAAGGATTCGAACCCTCACTAGCGGTTTTGGAGACCGTTGTGCTGCCATTAACACCACCGAGATATAAAACAACAGGATAGATTTTAACGGTTCAAATTAGCAGTTTGATGTTTTAAATTTGCTGTTACTATCCTAAAACTTGGTACAGAGTATTGGGCTTGAACCAATGACCTACGCCTTATCAAGACGTTGCTACTACCAACTGAGCTAACTCTGCAATAATACTTGGTAGGTCCTGAGAGAATCAAACTCCCACTTTTTCGTTCGTAGCGAAATGTAATATTCATTTTACTAAGGACCTAAAACTTGGTGGACCGTGAGAGAATCGAACTCTCAATTTCTGGTTGCAAACCAGATGTGTTCCCATTAGCACTAACAGCCCGAAACTGGTCTGAGTACAAGGATTCGAACCTTGGACGCCTGGTCCCAAACCAGGTATGTTACCAGACTACACTATACTCAGATATAAAACAACTAGTTTTAGTGTTGTTTAGGCAACAATAAAACTTTCTTACTGGAAGTGCGAGTCAGATTTGAACTGACGATTTTACGGATTTGCAATCCGTTGCTTTTGACCACTCAGCCATCGCACTATTAAAAATGGCGGGTAGTATAGGATTCGAACCTATGCACCTTTACGGTGGACGGCTTAGCAAGCCGCTGCCTTCGACCACTCAGCCAACTACCCATTTCCGTTACTAAAACCTACCTTACCACCTTGTGCTTCAATTCTCTTAACTACATCTTCAAAAAGAATCGGTGCAAAATCTGTCTGTTCAACGCATACACAATGATAACGTGGATCAATTTCCGTTTCGCTGTAGATAACTTCTCCAGTCGGATAATTAATACCTTTCGCCTTCATAACACGGTTCGTATGAAGGTGTCCATGAATGTTTACACCAAATCTTCCAAGATTTTCTGGATGAAGTGGAATATGTGAAAGAATCATTCCGTTCATTACATGATAAGCACGAAGCTCTCTGAAATGTTCACGGTATTCATCATCACGAAAAATATCATGGTTACCACGAATAAGAACTTTATCACCATTAAGTCTACGCATAATACCAAGAGCTTTGCGGTTAATCACTACATCGCCGAGGTGGTACACTTTGTCATTCTTTCCTACTCTTTCATTCCAGAGTTTGACCATCGCTTCGTCCATTTCATCAGGATCAGTCCATGGTCTAATCTTTACTCCGGTATCTTGGTGTGTGAAACGACATACACCAGCGTGTCCAAAATGTGTATCACTTACAAGAAATACTCCAGACATATCGTTCTCCTATAAAATATGGCGGGTACGGTAGGATTCGAACCTACGGAACTTTTACATTCGCTAGTTTTCAAGACTAGAGCCATCAACCACTCGACCACGTACCCATATTGAAATACACTCCTGATCCTGTTCGATAAAACAGAATGTTGGCTAGCCTACCTGAAATGTACTTCAATATGGCAGCGGTACTTGGGATCGAACCAAGGATAACGGATTCAAAATCCATCGTGATACCATTTCACTATACCGCAACATATTTACTACTCTAATTTTTAAAGAACATTTATTTCTTACTATGTGTCCATTATACATGAACCACTTCACAAGTCAACGACTATTTACAGCCTGTCGTTTTCACACAACACTAAAACAAAAACCCTAGAAACTTTCGTTTACTAGGGTTTGTGATGAATTAGATTTTATCTAATATACTACGTTACACAAACCCCATTTGATCCAATAAAGCCGCTATTCTCATTTTTTGATGAGCGATAATCGGCCGGCCATGTCGCTAAGGACTGGCAAGGAGATATTGAGAGTGTATGTATAGTTTTCATCATAGTCCTAGTATATATGCTTTTTGTTCTGCGGTCAAGCACTTTTTTCACTATTACCTAAAAATATTTTCACTTTACCAATACATCTTTATTTTTAACAACTTCACCATTCGGATGATTATAAGCAACGAAGCCATCTTCATCTTTGAATGCTACTCCTTCCCAAAAATACTGTTTTTTCTTAAAATGAGTAATCTGTTCTTCGGTAAATTCAGATACATCCATTCGCATTTCACCTAAGTGCTCTTGCCAATTGTCATCAGCTACATTAGCAATACGGAATGCTTCATCTTTATTTTCGGCCTCGACCACATGAACCATGCGAAAAACACCGATACTTTCAACAATATATTTCATAATTATCCTTTAACAGAAATTTTAACTCGCAGAAACCACGCTAAAACAATAACTGCACACCAAGTACTGAAAGTATAAGGAATCTCCAGAATTGGAAATAACGTATTTAATGCCCAAACGACAAAAAGTGGGCCTAAAGTAAAAATTGCAACAACCAGCAATATAGCGGTCAGTCCGCCAAGTGCCATTATAACACTTTCTTTGAGATTATTCGCCAATTTCTTCTCCAATCGAAAATTCTAGCTTGGAAAGCGAGTCCCAGCGAAAACTTCGCCAGCCTTTTGCTTCAATATCATACACAGGTTGTGCTTCATCTGAATATTTTCGTGTTCCAACACTTTCCGCTGACTTTTCAGTCTTAGGAATGTGTTCTTCTGACAAAGTAGCGACCATTTCACGCTGCGATCCGTCTTTTTTCGTAAAAGTCAGCGTTACAACTTCACTTTTCAGCAAACCCTTCAACCAATTTCTTGTTTCAACATCACTAAAATCAAATTTTCCACTCATTTTTCAATTCTCCGCAATTTCTTTAGCATAATTTTTCAGTTTTAATAGTGTAACACGACTTAATGTGCGTTTGAGGTAATCATCGACCCATTTATAGCTGTTTTCCGTCTTTCTAACAAAGCATCCATACACATTTGCACGGATCAAGCCGTAAACGTATGTCTCAGGATCACTAAAAATCGCCTCAAAGTGGTCATCAAATTCTGGTTCACCATTTTCACTCTGTTTAAAGAATATAACATGGTACATATCACCAAATTTCGTGCCACCAACTTTTTCACCTTTATCAAAATCATCCAAAAAATCAAAATAGGACAATTTCAGGGAACCTTCATCGTCTCCTGGCATCAGGTAAAAACCATCAAATTCGGTCGCATTAGGTTCCGACATAAACATCCTTTTGTACGGTACGCTTGCTGCGGTTACGGTCATAGACCTTTTTTGAAACCGCAACCCGCATACGGTACTTGGGTGTTCTCAAATCCTTGGCGATAAGGTTACGCTTGGTCAAACTCATTCAAAATCCTTTAACGAGCTCGCTAAGCGAGCACCAATAAACATTAGCAAAAGGCCTACAGCCGAAATTCCATAAAAAAATAAATCAGAACCACCCTCAATACCAGAGGCGGCAAACACAATAAAAAAACCCAAGAGAAATGTAACGGTACCCATCAGAAATTATCATCCGAAACAACATCAGAATAATCCAAAACGTCAAATACCCACTCAACAGGTATGCCTAACTTCCGAGCTATCATCAGAGGAGTATTGTCGGAATCTTCCAACAAAATCTGAATATCGGTAAAAACATCTTTCATTACAGCCATTTTAAATCCTTGACAAATTAATAATACGACCTGGATAATCGTTGTGAAATACCGCAACAGGGCAAAACACGATTTTACCAACTCGACCTTTATCTTCAGCATCCGACCATGAGTCCTTGGTCACAACGATTTTATAGGCATTGTAGCCTTGCTCGTTGGTGATTTCCAAAATTTCGCCTTCAACGAAACAATCTTCACGACCAACCATAGGTTTAAAATCGTAAGAACGGATAACATCACGGACTTCAAATTTTTCTGCTTTCAACATTTTGTTTCCTTATCAATTCAACAGGTACCATTATACACGAACCGGCAAAGGAGTCAAGAACTTTTTGGATAATGTTGTAAAAAAACAACACTAGAAATTTAAATATTTACCATCTACGACCACCGTATTGTTGCTGTGGTGTTGGTATGTATCCAACGGTGCCAGGAATAACATATGTTTGGTTAAATGGCGTGGTGCTAATATTGGAATGATTATGTCCATAATTAACCGATTGTGGGTAATATCCACTTTGTTGTGGTGGGGGCGGATAATATCCTGGTGGATATTTCGGTGCATGATAACCGCCTGGAGGATCCACAGGGTCGCAATGAACATTGATTGGAATTAAAACACGGCCGCCAGAATTGATTTTCTGAGCCACATATTCCACATTCGGTCGCATATTCTCCCTTGTACATTCCCTTGAGGCTTGTACAATTTCTTTCCGATGCATAGCTTCCGGGCCATCATAGCCAGATAACTTATGGACAGGCGGAGAAGAACAACCAGAAAGGGCGACAACGCCGGCGACAACCAATAGTTTAAATTTCATTTCAACTCCATGTACGGTGCTTTTCAGCAACCCATTCGTTACCATCGTATTCTTCAATGTACCAATCAACCTCATCGGGAACTTCCACGATTTTTAAATCAGCACAGGCACCACTGGCAGCATCACCTAGTTCCTCAATGACCCGAATTAAATCCGAATCACTACGAGAGATATCACGGTCATAAAAACCAGCATTAGGCCATTCAATACCTTTGAATTCCAGGTAACGAGCAATTCCTGATTCCGACAAACTAAAACCACCATAGCAATTATTAATTACAACTTTCACAATATTCACCTAAAAAGTATTAAGAGTAGGTTCCAATTCCG
>Ga0315905_10002530_pt1 | contig 19220 bp, 16 predicted proteins | sample LakEriMetagenome_5_FD_203522 | JGI IMG/M metagenome (GOLD analysis project Ga0315905, IMG submission 203522) | Freshwater fungal communities from buoy surface, Lake Erie, Ohio, United States - Buoy 4 MA121 | ecosystem: Environmental > Aquatic > Freshwater > Lake | place: USA: Lake Erie, Ohio... | reverse complement strand
GCCCAGCATCGGCTGCCAGACCTTGCGTGCCTGTGCGTCGATCCAGCCCGGAAAGCCTCGGGTCTGAGCCAGGACGGCCGCCATCACGGTATGGGCAATCGGAACCGAGGTCACGCCCGATGAGGTGGTCAGACGGATGCCTCGGGCCTGCGCCGCACGGTACTCCGGAAAATCGGCCCCGGCCGACATGACATGAAGCCACTGCAGCGCGGGGGCGGCATCGACCAGGGCAAAGAAGTCTTTCATGGCCGAGGGCCTGGCTCCGCTGCGGGCAGCCGCGAACACATCGCGTGAGAACCAGGCACCGGTGAGTTCGTTGACGCGTGCGGGCGATGCCGCCAGCGCGGTGGGCGTGAGGCAGGTCAGTTCGACGGATCGCTGTCGGGCGACTTCAGTGAACCGATCGCCAGACTCAGCCAGGGCCTCATCGGAGACCAGCAGGACCGGGCGCATCAGCGATCGAGAATCTGGCTCAGGAACTGACGCCCGCGTTCGCTCTTGGGGTTGCCAAAGAAGCCTTCGGGTGTGTCCTGCTCGACGATCTCGCCATGGTCCATGAAGATCACCCGATCGGCCACGGCCCGTGCAAAGCCCATCTCGTGGGTCACACAGATCATGGTCATGCCCTCGCGGGCCAGATCGATCATGGTGTCGAGCACTTCCTTCACCATTTCGGGGTCGAGCGCCGAGGTGGGCTCATCGAACAGCATGATCGACGGGTTCATGCACAGGGCCCGTGCGATGGCCACACGCTGCTGCTGGCCGCCCGAGAGTTGCCCCGGATATTTGGGGGCCTGCTCGCGGATATGCACGCGATCAAGCAGCTCGAGGGCGCGGGCTTCGGCCTGCGCCTTGGGCATCTTGCGCACCCAGATCGGCGCGAGCGTGCAGTTCTCGAGCACGGTCAGGTGCGGAAAGAGGTTGAACTGCTGGAACACCATGCCCACGTTGGCGCGGATCGCATCGATGTGCTTGAGGTCATCATCAAGCTCGGTGCCGTTGACCACGATGCGCCCCTTCTGGTGCTGCTCCAGGCGGTTGATGCATCGGATCAGTGTGGACTTGCCCGAACCCGAAGGGCCGCACACCACGATCTTTTCGCCGCGAGCCACGGTCAGGTCAATGTTCTTGAGCACCTGAAAATCACCGAACCACTTGTTGAGGCCGGAGATTTCGATCGCGGGGCCGGTGCTGCCCTGGGCTTGGGCGGCCGGCCCTTGCGATGCGGTGGAAGCCTGCGAGGGCAAGGGAGCGCTTGCTGACATGATGATTCCTTGGTGGGCCGTTCAGCGACGGCTGCCGCGCGCGAGTTCGCGCTCAAGCCACTGGCTGTACTTCGACATCGCGTAGCAGAAGATCCAGTAGATGATGATCGAAAAAAGAAAGGCCTCGATGAAGTACTTCTTCCAGGCAAAGTCGGTCTCGACGGACTTCTTGACCGCATAGGCGAAGTCATAGATGGCGATGATCACCACGAGCGAGGTGTCCTTGAACAGCGAGATGAAGCTGTTGACCACGGGCGGAATCGAAATGCGCAGGGCTTGCGGCAGGATGATCAGACCCATGGTCTTCCAGTACGACAGACCGAGCGCCTCGGCGGCTTCGTACTGACCTTTGGGCACGGCCTGCAATCCACCGCGCACGGCCTCGGCCAGATAGGCCGCCACGAACAGGATGATCGCCACCTGAGCGCGCAGCAGCTGATCGATGCGAAACCCTTCGGGCATGAAGAGCGCAAACATCACGCTGGCCATGAAGAGCACGGTGATCAGCGGCACACCCCGCACCACCTCGATGTAGATCACGCAAAACGACTTGATGATGGGCAGGCTGCTGCGCCGGCCCAGCGCCAGCACGATGCCCAGCGGAAAGGCAAAGCCGATGCCGAAAATCGACAGGATCAGCGTGACGGGCAGCCCGCCCCACTGCTCGGTGCGCACCGGTGTGAGTCCTGCGCCACCGGCCATGAGCCAGTAGGACACCGTGATGCCCACCACCCAGGGCACCACCAGAGCGGGCTTCCAGAAGCGGCGCAGCGCCGAGATCACGAGCAGGGCGCAGAGCACGACAATCACCAGCGCGGGACGCCACTGCTCGTCGAAGGGATAGACCCCGAACATCATGAAGCGGAACTTGTTCCAGACCACCGCCCAGCAGGCGCCCTGGCCCCGGACCGCATCACAGGCGGCTGCGGGTTGCAGGCCCCAGACCGCATCAATGAAAAGCCACTGCACCGCAGGCGGAATGATCCAGGCCAGCAAGGCCAGCAGCAGCACCGTGACCGCCGAGTTGGCGGGCGTCGAGAACAGATGGGTTCGCAGCCAGGTGGTCATCTCAGCGCTCCACCAGTCGCATGCGATGGTTGTACCAGTTCATGAACAGCGAGATGGCCAGGCTGATCGACAGGTAGACCGCCATCAGGATGGCAATGGCTTCAATGGCCTGGCCGGTCTGGTTCATGGTGGTGTTGGCGACCGCCACCAGATCCGGGTAGCCGATGGCCACGGCCAGCGACGAGTTCTTGGTGAGATTCAGGTACTGGCTGGTCATGGGAGGAATGATCACGCGCAAAGCCTGGGGCAATGTGACCAGCCGCAGCCGCTGACCGGGTGACAGACCCAGCGCCATGGCCGCCTCGCCCTGTCCCCTGTCGACGGCCAGAATGCCCGCACGGACCACCTCGGCGACGAAGGCGGCGGTATAGGTCGACAGCCCGATCAGCAGCGCCGTGAACTCGGGCGAGAGCACCTTGCCGCCCGCGAAATCAAAACCCGAGAGCTCGGGCACTTCAATCTGGGTGGGTGCGCCCATCACCGCCCATACCAGCACGGGAAGGCCGACGATCAGGGCCAGCGAAGGCCAGCCGACCGGTGGCTGTGCGCCCGTCAGTTGCTGGAGGCGCCGAGCGCGAACCCGCCAGGCCAGGGCCAGCACGATGCCCGCGATCAGGGCCCATTTGACGCCACTCCAGGCCGCGTGCTCGGCTGGCCAGGCAAACCGAAAGCCGCGCTGGCTGATGAAGACCGCGTCGCCGAAGCGGATGGCTTCAGCCACCGCAGGAAGCAATTCGGTAAAGAGTCCGTACCAGACGAAGAGCTGCAGCAGCAGCGGCACATTGCGCATGACCTCGACATAGACCGAGGCAAGCTTTGCGAGCAGCCAGTTCGAGGACAGCCGCGCGACACCGATCAGGGTGCCCAGCACGGTGGCAATCACAATGCCCAGAAACGCAACCAGCGCGGTATTGAGCAGGCCCACGACAAAGGCGCGGCCGTAGCTGTGGGTCGCATCGAACTCGATCTGCTTTTCGGCGAGTTCGAAGCCCGCTTCACGACCCAGAAAATCGAAACCGACCCGGATCTGACGGGTTTCAAGGTTGTGCAGGGTATTGGAGACCAGTACCCAGCCGGTGATGATGACCGCGGCCAGCAGCAGGGCCTGATAGATCAGGTTGCGGGTGCGTTCGTTGCGAAGCATCAGTGGCTTTCAGAAACACTGCGCGGGTCCGGCCAGAGCAGGACCCGCGCAGGTGGTACGACGGATCAGAGACTCAGCGTGCGATCAGCGCAGCGGCGGGGCGTACATCAGGCCGCCGTCTTTCCACTGGGCGTTCTGGCCGCGCTCGATGCCGAGCGGGCCGATGTTGCGGGTATAGATCTCGCCGTAATTGCCGACCGACTTCACGGCACGCACCAGCCAGTCTGCATCCAGGCCCATGCCCTTGCCCAGGTCGCCCGAGGTGCCCACGATCCGCTGGATCACCGGGTCCTTGCTCTCGGCCTTCATGCGATCGACATTGGCTGCGGTCACGCCGTATTCCTCGGCCTCAACCAGACCGAAGAGCGTCCAGCGCACGATGTTGAAGAAATCCCAGTCGCCACGGCGGATCATCGGTCCGAGCGGCTCCTTGGAGATCGCATCCGGCAGGATCACGTAGTCGTCAGGGGTCGGAGCCTTGCGGCGGGTGGCGGCCAGGCCCGAGATGTCGGTGGTGTAGACATCGCAGCGGCCCGCAAAGAAGGCCTGCTCGATCTGGTTCAGTTCGGCGATCACGACCGGCTTGAAGGTCATCTTCTTGCTGCGGAAGAAGTCCGACAGGTTCAGCTCGGTGGTGGTGCCCGGCTGCACGCAGATCGTGGCGCCATTGAGCTGCGCGGCGCGGCTGATCTTCGCGGATTTCTTCACCATGAAGCCCTGGCCGTCATAGAACAGCGTGCCGGCAAACGTGGAGCCCATGGTCGCATCGCGTGAGGATGTCCAGGTGGTGTTGCGTGCCAGCATGTCGACTTCACCCGATTGCAGGGTGGTGAAGCGGTTCTGGGCATTGGTGGGCACGAACTCGACCTTGTTGGGGTCGCGCAGGATGACCGCGGCGACCGCGCGGCAGAAGTCGACATCGAGGCCGCTCCACTTGCCTTGCGCGTCGGGAGCCGAGAAGCCGAGCAGGCCGGTGTTGACGCCGCAGCGCAGCACGCCTTTCTGTTTGATGGCATCGAGGGTCGGGCCGGCCGAAGCGCTCAGGGGCGCCAGCGCCGGCAAAGCAAACGCCGAGGCGATCGCCAGTTTCTTGATCCAGCTGGTTGTCATGGGGTGATCCGAAAAGGGGTTGAACGGCCGCCGTGCCATGCCGGAAACGGCGGAACGGGCCGAGTCTACGGCCAATCCCGCAGGCCGCACAAGAACACCGGCTGCTACCATCCGGGCATGAATTCCACCGACACCACCGCCGTCCTGATCACCGACCCGCAGCCGCCCCGGCCCGCCGCCAGCCTGGTGCTGGTGCGCGATGCCTCACCGGGCCTCGAGGTGCTGCTGCTGCAGCGTCCCGCAGAAGACCGGGTGCTCGCAGGCGCCCATGTCTTTCCGGGCGGCAAGGTCGACGCCGAAGACAGCCATGACGAGGCGGTGGGTCGCATCGACGCCACCGAAGCCATCCTGCATGCCCGCATGGGCGAGCCCGAACTCACGCCCCGTGAGGCGGCGGCCCTTCATGTGGCCGCCATCCGCGAAGCCTTTGAAGAAGCGGGTGTGCTGCTCGCGGATCAGGTGAGTGCCGCCCAGGCGATCGAAGCCCGCGCCATGCGCCGCGACGGCAAGGGCTTCTCGGAAGTCATGCAGACCCTCGGATTGCGCCTCGATACCGATCTCATGCGGCCCTGGTCGCGATGGATCACGCCGCGCATGTCCTCCAACATGAAAAAGCGCTTCGATACCCGCTTTTTTCTGGCGTGCCTGCCCCATGGCCAGGAGGTCGAGCACGACACCCGCGAGACCGTGGGTGCGCTCTGGGCCCAGCCCCGCGCAGTCCTCGAGCGTTACTGGCAGGGCGGCATCGACATGGCCGCGCCGCAGGTGATGACCCTGGCCCATCTGTCGCGATTTGCGAGTGCCGCTCAGGCGCTGGCTGCCATGGACGGTCGCGCGCCGCCCACGATCCGACCCGAGCCGATCGAGGTGCCCGGCGGCGGACGCGCGGTGTGCTACCCCGGGGATCCTGCCCATCCCGAGCCAGGCCCGGTCATGCCGGGCCCCACCCGCATGCACATCGTGGGAGGGCGCTTCAAGCCTCCCGGCGGGTTCGACGACTGGTTTGCCTGAACATTTCTCGGAGTCACCGCATGTCGAAGCATCGTATCGCCGTCCTGCCGGGTGACGGCATTGGCAAGGAAGTCGTGCCCGAGGGTCTGCGCGTGCTCGATGCCGCGGCCCGGGCCTTCAACATCGATCTGGCCTTTGACCACTTCGATTTCTCAAGCTGCGATTACTACGCGCGCCACGGCAAGATGATGCCCGACGACTGGAAGGACCAGATCGGCGGCCACGACGCCATCTACTTTGGCGCTGTGGGTTGGCCCGATACCGTGCCCGACCATGTCTCGCTCTGGGGTTCGCTGCTGCTTTTTCGAAGAGAGTTCGACCAGTACGTCAATCTCAGGCCGGTTCGGCTGATGCCGGGCATTCCCTGCCCGCTGGTGGGCCGCAAGCCCGGCGACATCGATTTCTATGTGGTCCGCGAAAACACCGAAGGTGAGTACTCGTCGCTCGGCGGTCGCATGTTCCCGGGTACCGACCGCGAGGTGGTGCTTCAGGAGTCGGTCTTTACCCGCAAGGGCGTCGATCGAATCCTGCGCTATGCCTTTGAGCTCTCCAGGCGTCGCAAGAAGGAGCTCACCTCGGCCACCAAGTCCAATGGCATCTTCATTTCCATGCCTTATTGGGACGAGCGGGTCGAGGCCATGAGCGCGGCCTATCCCGACGTCAAGGTCAAGAAGTTCCATATCGACATCCTCACGGCCCATTTCGTGCGCAATCCGCACTGGTTCGATGTGGTGGTGGCGAGCAACCTGTTTGGCGACATCCTGTCGGATCTGGGCCCGGCCTGCACAGGCACCATTGCAATTGCGCCGTCGGCCAACATCAATCCCGAACGCAACTTTCCGTCGCTCTTCGAGCCGGTGCATGGCTCGGCGCCCGACATCTATGGCAAGGGCATCGCCAATCCCATCGGCCAGATCTGGTCGGGGGCCATGATGCTCGACCATCTCGGCTACCCGCAGGCCCACGACGCCATCGTGAAGGCGATCGAGACAGTCACCCGCGATGGCCCGCGCACCCCCGACATGGGTGGCACGGCCACCACCACTGACATCGGGCGCGCGGTCGAGCAGGCCCTTCGCTAGCCAGTGCGCCCGCAGGGGGCTTTCACGCCGGAACGACCGGGCTGAGGGTCGGTCGCAATCCCCCTGGGGTTGAACTACCCACGGCTCGCTCGCGGGGCTACACTCGCGAGCTCGACGCATCCGATGTTCCAGCCCATGGGCGTTTTTCAGGGGCCTGGCGTCCTGATCCCCCGTTTCAACCTCCCCTTCATCGTTCAAGGCATTGTCATGAAATCCTTTCGCATCCTGAGCGCGATCGCACTGTCGGCCTTTGCCGTTGGCGCTTCGGCCCAGTCCTATCCCACCAAGCCGATCTCGCTGGTGGTCCCCTTTGCGGCGGGCGGCCCCACCGACGTCGCAGCGCGTGCGCTCGCCGTGGCCATGGAAAAGCCCCTGGGCGGCCCCGTCATCGTGGAGAACAAGCCCGGCGCAGGCGGCACGCTCGCCGTGTCGGATGTCGCTCGGGCGCAGGCCGATGGCTACCGCGTGCTGATTCATCACATCGGCATGTCCACTGCGCCGGCGCTCTATCGCAAGCTGAGCTTCGATCCGCTCAAGGATTTCGAATACATCGGTCAGGTGCTTGATGTGCCCATGACCCTGCTGGTCAAGACGGGCCTGCCGGTCAATTCGGTCAGGGAGCTGGCGGTCTATGCCAAGGCCAACAAGGACAAGCTCACGGTGGCCAATGCCGGCCTGGGCGCAGCATCCCATCTGTGCGGCCTGCTCTTCATGTCGGCCATCCAGGTGGACATGACCACGGTGCCCTACAAGGGCACGGCACCGGCCATGACCGACCTGATCGGTGGTCAGGTCGACATCCTCTGTGACCAGACCACCCAGACGATTCCGCAGATTGCGGGTGGCAAGGTCAAGGCCCTGGCCGTGACCACGTCCAGGCGTCTGGACCAGCTCAAGGATCTGCCGACGGTTGCAGAGTCGGGTGTTCCCGGCTTTGATCTCGCGGTCTGGCACGGCATCTACGCCCCCAAGGGCACGCCCAAGGCCGTGACCGAGAAGCTCACGTCGGCCCTTCAGGCCGCTCTCAAGGATCCGGCCGTGGTCAAGCGCTTCACTGACCTGGGAGCCTTCATCGTGCCGGTCGAAAAGCAAACGCCCGAAGGGCTGCAGCGTCACCTGAAGGCCGAGATCGACAAGTGGGCGCCGGTCATCAAGAACGCCGGCGTCTACGCCGACTGAGCCGCAGATTCAGGCTGGATTCACGCTGCATGGGCAGACGAATCCGGCCCGACCCTGATTCCCGAGCCCGGCCCAGTGCCGGGCTTTTTCTCAATCATCGATGCGTCATGCCCGCCTGCCATGAACGGTAATCTCCTCACCCTGACCCGCCCCGACGACTGGCATCTGCATCTGCGCGATGGCGATGCCATGCAGGCCGTGGTCGCGGCATCTGCCCGGCAATTTGCGCGGGCCATCGTGATGCCCAACCTCAAGCCGCCGGTGACTACAGTGGCTCAGGCACAGGCCTACCGGGCGCGCATCCTTCAGGCCCTGCATCGAGCAGCGCCCGGGGATACGGCCTGTGCGGGCTTCGAGCCGCTCATGACGCTCTATCTCACCGATCGCACGGATCCCGACGAGATCCGTCGTGCCCGCGATTCGGGCGTCGTGCAGGCGGTCAAGCTCTACCCGGCCGGTGCGACCACCAACTCCGATGCCGGCGTGACCTCGATGTCGGCCGTGAGCAGGGTCCTGGAGACGATGCAGTCGGTCGGCCTGCCTTTGCTCATCCATGGCGAGGTGACGGACGCCCGGGTCGATGTGTTCGATCGCGAGGCGGTGTTCATCGATACCGTGCTTGAGCCCATGCGGCGGGATTTTCCGGCGCTGCGGGTGGTGTTTGAGCACATCACGACCCGCGAGGCAGCGCAGTATGTCGCGCAGGCCCCGGGTGACATCGCTGCCACCATCACGGCCCATCATCTGCTCTACGAGCGCAATGCGCTCTTCAAGGGCGGCATGCGCCCGCACTGGTATTGCCTGCCCATCCTCAAGCGCGAAACCCATCGGCAAGCACTCCTTGAGGCCGCCACCTCGGGCAATGCCCGGTTCTTTCTCGGTACCGACAGCGCGCCGCATGCCCAGCACCTCAAGGAGCATGCCTGCGGTTGCGCAGGGTGTTACACCGCGCCCCACGCGATGGAGTTGTATGCAACCGCATTCGAGTCCGTCGGTCGACTGGACCGTCTCGAGGGGTTCGCAAGCTTCCATGGGCCCGACTTCTATCGACTGCCCCGCAACCGTCAGACCCTGACACTGGTCCGACAGCCCTGGTCGGTGCCCGAGAGCCTGCCTTTTGGTGATGAGCGCATCGTGCCGCTGGCGTCGGGCGAATCTCTGGCCTGGCAAATGCAAGCCTGAGACGCAGTGCTTCAAGACGGGGCGGGTGCGATGTCTCAAGGGCCGGTTTGACCCTCCAGGTCTCCGCTCAGGGCCTGCAGACATGCTGAGCATGGAGGAGTCCGATCGCCCCTGGCTGGCTGAGCAGACTCGTCTGCGTGAAGCGCTGTCGGTTCTGTCTGCGCCGGCCAGGCTCGAGCAACTCAACGAACGGGCGCAGGCCGCCTGCATCCGGACCCAGTCAGGGCAGGTGCTGCAATTCGTGGATCAATCGCAGTTGCCCGCCGGCCAGCCGTATGAGGCCTTCATTCACGACACCGGCAAGGTGCCCACGCGCGCCACGGGTGAGGGTGCGGTTCATGACCTTTACAACGCGCTGATGTGGCTGCGCTGGCCTTGCAGCAAGGCGGTGCTCAATGCACGTCATGTGACATCCGTGCGGGGTGATCCGGGCGGTGAGACAGAGCGGACTGATCAGGATCCAGCCCGTCGGCAGCGTGGCTGGTTGCGTGATCGTCTGACCCTCTTTGATGAGAGTGGCCTGGTCTGGGCGTGTACCGACGAGCGCTTGAATGCGGCCCTGCAGGGGTTTCGCTGGCACGAACTGTTTGTAGAGCGCCGTGCCTTGCTCCAGGCGAGCCTGACGGCGAGGGTCTTCGGCCACGCCGTGTTGCAAAAGCTCGAGCGCCCCTACAAGGCGATCACGGCTCATGCGCTCATCCTCCCCGATGTGTCCGAAGAATCCCCGATCGATCTGGATGCACGCCTGGCGAGGGTCCTGGCGCTGGCCTGGCGTCATCCCCCCGAGCCAGCACTGTGTCCGCTGCCGGTGCTCGGCCTGCCGGGCTGGTCGCCCGACAACCAGGCGGCCGGGTTCTATGCCGACACAAAAATCTTTCGGCCGGGCCGCATTCGCCGCCTACAATCGCTCTCGGAGCGGGTCGGACGATCGCTGCGGGTGCTTGCACCCGGGGAGGAAGGTCCGGACTCCGGCGGGCAGGGTGCTGGTTAACGGCCAGGCGTCGAGCAGGTCATTTCGGTGGCCTGCGGGGCGACGGACAGTGGCACAGAGAACAGACCGCCAAGCGGCCGCTCGCGGTCGCCGGCAAGGGTGAAAAGGTGGGGTAAGAGCCCACCGCGTGGCTGGTGACAGCCATGGCACGCCAAACCCCACCCGGAGCAACACCGCATAGGCACGCGCGCAGCCCCTGGCTGCACAGGACGCCCCTCCGAGCGTGCGGGTTGGTGGCTAGAGCCCCGGGGTAACCCGGGGCCCAGAGGAATGATCGTCGGCCGGGCAACCGGCTCACAGAATCCGGCCTATAGACCCGCTCCACTTCCCTTTTCCTCTCAAGTCGCTTGAGAATCAATTGTCAATAGATTGATTCTTAACATTTCTTTTTCCGATAACTGGGATTGTATACAGTGCCCTGTGGGCGCTAAGTGCTTGTCCTGATTGGAAAAATCCCGCTTTTACCTTGACCGGGTCAACTGTTTTCCGTAAAGTGGAAAAAAGTGTGAAAAAGTGGCTGAAAGTGGGTTCAGTGCCCGCTTTCAGGTGGTTTCAGTCCTCGTCAAGGCGGCGCTGCCGTTCGGGTGTACATGTTCCAGGGTCGTTCAGCCTTGTCGCTCGATGCCAAGGGCCGCATGTCGGTTCCCTCGCGGCACCGCGACGCGCTCGCCCTGCAGTGCGAGGGGCGCCTGACCCTGACCCGGCATCCCGAGGGTTGTCTGCTCCTGTATCCCCGGCCGGTCTGGGAATCGGTTCGTGAGCGCATTGCCGCTCTGCCCCTCGCCGCCAGCGGCCTGCGGCGTTTCTTTCTGGGCAATGCGACCGACATCGATCTCGATGGTGCGGGTCGATTGCTGATTGCCCCCGAGTTGCGCCAGGCGGCCGGGCTCGGCAAGGACGTGGTTCTGCTGGGCATGGGCGCGCACTTTGAGATCTGGGATTCCACGGTGCTTGCGGCCAATGAGGCGCAGGCGATCGCGGGTGGGTTGCCCGAAGCCTTGTCGGGCTTGTCGATCTAGGTCACGGAGGAGGTGGCGCAACAGGAATCGACCGCACACCGTCCGGTGCTGCTGCGGCCCTGCATCGAGGGGCTCGCGCTGCGCCCGGACAGCGTGATCGTGGATGGAACCTTCGGGCGTGGCGGACACAGTGCCGCCATCCTGCAGGCCCTGGGGCCAGCGGGCCGGTTGGTGGCTCTGGACCGGGATCCTGATGCGATAGCGGTGGGTGCGCAGTGGAAGGACTCCCGGTTTTCGGTGCATCGGGCGCGTTTCTCGCAAGTCGGCGAGGTGCTGGATGCCCTTGGAATCGGGGCTGTGGATGGCGTGTTGCTGGATCTGGGCGTGTCGTCGCCTCAACTCGACGATGCTGCGCGGGGATTCAGCTTCAGGGCCGACGGGCCGCTGGATATGCGCATGGATCCCGATCACGGGATCAGCGCGCGAGCGTGGCTCGAGCAAGCCGATGAGCAGGACATTGCAAGAGCGCTGAGGGACTATGGGGATGAACGGTTTGCTGTTCCGATTGCAAAGGCGATTGCTGCTCGCTTCCGGCGGGATGGCCCCAATGCCCTGGCCGGGACCCTCGAGCTTGCCGCTCTCGTGGCGGGTGTCGTCCGCCGGCGGCAGACGCGGGCCGAGGTCGGCAAGGATCCGGCCACGCGAACCTTTCAGGCTCTACGGATTCTCGTCAATCAGGAGCTTGAAGAACTCCCGCTCGTCCTTGAGCAGGCAACGCAGCGGCTCCGCCCTGCAGGCCGACTCGTCGTCATGGCCTTCCACTCCCTCGAGGATCGGCTGGTGAAGCAGTTCATGGCGCGCGAAGCGGGCGCCCATGCACCCCGCGATCCGATCACGGGTGCGGCGGTGCCACTGTCGCAGCCCCGTCTGCGGCTGATCGATCGAATCCTGCCCGATGAGGCTGAGATCGCAGCCAACCCCAGAGCCCGTTCGGTCGTGCTGCGGATCGCGGAGCGCTGCTGACCGATGGCCAAGCTCAACGCCGCCCTGGCCGCCATGCTGATCCTGTGCTCGCTGCTGCTGGTCACCTCCCAGCATCGCGCCCGCAAGGCCTTCATCGACCTGGAGCGCGCCCAGACCATGGCCCGCCGTCATGAAGTGGACTGGAAGCGTCTGCAGCTCGAGCAGACCCAGCTCGCCAAGCATTCGCGGGTCGACTCGATGGCCCGGGGCGAGCTGCGCATGCAGCCGGTGACGCCCGATCGCACCCTCTATCTGCCACGCAGTGACGGAGCGCAGTGAGATGGCACGTCCGGTCAAGCTCTCGTCGCGCAACAGACTCCTGGGCACCATGCTGCCGGCCTGGCGTTCGCGCCTGGTCATGGGTGGCATTGCGGTGTGTTTCCTGGCGCTGGCAGGGCGGGCGTTCTGGCTGCAGATCCTGAGCAACGACTATCTGCAGCAGCAGGGGGCCGTGCGCTATCAGCGCACGCTCGAGATCCCGGCTGCCCGGGGTCGCATCGTGGATCGCTCCGGCGAGATGCTGGCCAGCAGCCTGCCGGCCAGAGCGATCTGGACCATCCCCGAAGATGTGCAGGCCACGCGTGAAAAGAAGGCCGAAATGGCGCGGCTGCTCGGCATGGACATGCGCGAGCTCGAGCGCAAGCTCGCCGAAGACAAGGCCTTTGTCTATCTGCGTCGGCAGGTCGATGCCGAGGTGGCGGCCAAGGTGATGGCGCTCGGCATTCCGGGCGTGCACCAGCGTAACGAAACCAAGCGCCACTATCCCCAGGGCGAGATCGTGGCGCATGTGGTCGGATTCACCGATGTGGAGGATGCGGGACAGGAAGGGTTCGAGCTGTCTCAGCAACAGCGGCTCGCGGGCAAGTCCGGAAGCCGGATGGTCATCAAGGACCGGCTGGGCCGCATCCTGGAGGAGGTCGGCTCCGGTCAGGAGCCCCAGGACGGTGCCGATCTGGCGCTCTCGATTGATGCCCGGGTGCAGTACATCGCCTTCAGTGCCCTGCGCGACGCCGTCAAGGAGCATCGCGCCAAGGCAGGTGCCGTGGTCGTGCTCGATGTGCAGACCGGCGAGGTGCTCGCGCTGGCCAATCTGCCCACCTACGACCCCAACCGGCGCGGCCAGCTCAACGGCGCCCAGTTGCGCAATCGGGTCATCACCGACACCTACGAGCCAGGCTCGACCATGAAGCCCTTCTCGGTGGCCATGGCGCTCGACTCGGGTCGGGTGTCACCCACGACCACCTTCGATGTGTCGCCGGGCCGCATGACCATCGGATCGGCCACGATTGGTGATGCCCATGCCTACGGCGTGCTGACCGTGGAGCAGATCCTGCAGAAGTCCTCGAACATCGGCACGGTGAAGATGGCCCTTCAGCTGCCACCGCAACGGATGTGGGAAGGATTCACGTCACTGGGATTCGGCCAGCCGCCCCAGTTGGGTTTTCCGGGGCCGGTTTCAGGGCGTGTGCGCCCCTGGAAGACCTGGAAGCCGATCGAGCAGGCCACCATGTCGTACGGCCATGGCATTTCGGTTTCGCTGATCCAGATCGCACGCGCCTACACGGTGTTTGCCACCGATGGCGAACTCATGCCGCTGACCATGTTCAAGGCCGATGGTCATGTCCAGGGTGTTCCGGTCTATTCGCCCACGACCGCACGTTCAGTGCGCAAGATGCTCGAGATGGCGGCCGGCCCCGGGGGTACAGCACCTCTGGCTCAGGTGCAGGGCTACCGTGTCGCCGGCAAGACCGGTACCGCGCACAAGCAGGAAAACGGCGCCTATCAGAACAAGTACATCGCCTCGTTTGTCGGTTTTGCGCCGGTATCCAAGCCGCGTGTGGTGGTCGCCGTGATGGTCGATGAGCCCTCGGCCGGCAAGCACTATGGCGGGCAGGTCGCAGCGCCCGTCTTTGCACGCATTACCGGAGAGGCCTTGCGCGCCATGCGCGTGCAGCCCGATGCACCTTTTGCAACGCTGGTGGTGCCGCCAGAGCCCGCGCGGGAGAGTCTCTGATGGCCTTGCGCGAGCCTGTGGCTGTCGAACTGGCCGACTGGCTGCGCCAGCGGCTTGGCGCCGGTGCGCGTCTGCGTTCGGACAGCCGCAAGATCGAGCCGGGTGATGCCTTCATGGCCTATCCGGGCGAGCGCAGCGATGGCCGGGCCCACAAGGCTGCGGCGCTGGACGCCGGGGCTGCGGCCGTTCTGATGGAAGCGCAGGGCGGCACAGACACCGTTCCGGATGGCGCAGTAGTGCGTGCCGTCACGGGCCTCAAATCCCTGTGCGGCCCGATTGCATCGAGCTATTACGGCCATCCGAGCGATGCGCTCGAGGTGGTGGCGGTGACCGGCACCAACGGCAAGACCAGCTGTACCCAGTGGATCGCCCAGGGGCTTCAGGCCATGGGTATGCCCTGCGCCGTCATCGGCACGCTGGGCGCCGGGCTTGCGGGTACGGATCTGCAGGACTTTGGCCTCACCACGCCGGACGCCCTCGAGCTGCAGGCGCTGTTTGCGCAGCTGCGCGATCGCGGTGAAGTGCGCGCCGCTGCGATCGAGGCCTCATCGATCGGCCTGGCGCAGTATCGGTTGTCGGGCACCCGGATTTCGGTTGCGGTCTTCACCAACCTCACCCGGGATCATCTCGATTTTCACTGCTCGATGCAGTCCTATGCCGGGGCCAAAGCCCGCCTTTTTGCGTGGCCTGGGCTAAGGGCCGCCGTCATCAATCTCGATGATGCCTGGGCAGCCACCATGGTGCAGGCCCTGCCCGTGCAGGTGCCGTGCATCGGTACGTCGATGGCGCCTGAAACCCCCGGAGCGACCGACCTGCCCGAGCCGTTGCGTTCGGTTGTGGCGGGCCGACCCCTGCGACGCCTTGTCGCGAAGCACATCGAACAGACTGCCACCGGCATGAGGGTCGGGCTCACGGGTGATTTTGGCGAGGCCCGGTTCACCACGCACCTCATCGGCCTTCACAACGTGGCCAACCTGCTCTCGGTCTGCGCGACCTGGCTCGCGATGGGGCATTCGCTGACCGACTGCATTGCGGTACTCGAAAGCCTGTCGCCGGTTGCGGGTCGACTGCAGCCCGTCGAACTCGACGATCCCGGGCAGGCACCGTGCCCGATGGTGCTGGTCGACTATGCCCACACCCCCGATGCACTCGAGCAGGCCCTCAGGGCGATCGAGCCTCTGGCGCGGGCACGCGCCGGTGCCGTCTGGTGTGTGTTTGGTGCAGGGGGCGATCGCGATCCGGGCAAGCGTCCCGAAATGGCCCGCGCCGCACAGGCGCGCGCCGATCATGTGGTGGTCACGAGCGACAACCCGCGCAGCGAAGACCCGCTGCGCATCCTCGATGACATCATGGCCGGTCTATCGGTACCAGCGGCACTCAGCGAGGTCGATCGGGCTGCAGCAATCGACTGGACGGTACAGCGGGCTGATGACAACGACCTGATCCTGGTGGCGGGCAAGGGCCACGAGACCTATCAGGAGATCGCTGGCCAGCGCATTGCCTTCAGCGATCTCGAGCAGGCGAGGCTCGCCCTGATGCGTCGCAGGAGCCGCCGCCGGGGCGACACTGCGTCCGTGGAGGTGGCCCGTGCTTGATCTGCATCAGGCCTGGAACTGGCTGGCCGAGGCCCGCTGGGTGACCGAAAATCCCACCCCGGGGGCCTGTGTCCTGAGCGGGGTGTCTACCGACACCCGATCCGTGGGTTCGGGGCAACTCTTCGTGGCCCTGCGCGGTGAGCGCTTTGATGCCCATGCCTTCATTGGCCAGGCGCTGCAGGCCGGCGCGGCTGCCCTGCTCGTGGACCACCTGACCCCCGAGTGCCGCCCTCCGCTGATTCAGGTGCGCGACACCCGTCGTGCTCTGGGCGAGATTGCGCGGGGCTGGCGGCGGCAATTCAGTGTGCCCGTGATCGGTGTGACCGGCAGCAATGGAAAGACCACGGTCAAGGAAATGATTGCCGCCATCCTGGGCGAGGCCCATGGCACGGCGCATCGGCTCGCAACCCGCGGCAATCTCAACAATGAAATCGGTGTGCCGCTCACCGTGCTGGGTCTGGCTGCGACCCATCGGTCGGCGGTGATCGAGATGGGCATGAACCGTCCGGGCGAGATCGCCTGGCTGGCCGAGATCGCTCAGCCGACGGTGGCCCTGGTCAACAATGCCCAGCGCGAGCATCAGGAGTTCCTTCATACGGTGCAGGCCACCGCCATCGAAAACGGGCAGGCCCTGGCCGCTCTGCCCGCCGATGGTGTGGCGGTCTTTCCGGGCGACGATCCGCACACATCGATCTGGGAGGCTCTGGCCGGCGCGCGGCGCAGCCTGCGATTCGGCTGGACTGCAGGTGCGAATCTCGATGTACATGCGAGCGAACAGGCCGATCCCGCAGACTTCGAGCTGACGCTGGCAGGCCAGCGGCTGCGCATCCGGCTGTCGATCTCCGGGCGTCACAACATCCGCAATGCGCTTGCGGCAGCGGCCTGTGCCCATGCAGCCGGCATCGGTTGCGATGCCATTGCGGGCGGTCTGGCTGCGTTCAGACCAGCCAGCGGACGACTGCGTGAGCTGCGCGGACTGCAGGGCGCACGCGTGATCGACGACAGCTACAACGCCAATCCCGACTCCGTGCGGGCCGCCATCGACGTGCTGGCGGTTGCCCCGACGCCACGGGTGCTGGTGCTCGGTGACATGGCCGAGGTGGGTGATGACGGACCCCGGTTCCATGAGGAGGTGGGTCACTATGCCCGCGAGCACCGGCTTGAGCATCTGCTCGCCTGCGGACCCGCCTCGTTGCAAACCGCACAGGCTTTTGGAATGGGAGCCGAGCATTTTGCCGATGCGGCTGCCGTGATCGATCGTGCGCGTGAATTGGCCGGGCCTGCCACCACGGTACTGGTCAAGGGCTCGCGCTCCATGACCATGGAGCGTGTGGTGGCCGCACTGACACAGCAAACGCCCATGGCGTCGGGGCAGGTGCACTGATGCTGCTCGATCTTGCTCAGTGGCTCGCCAAGGACCTGCGCTTTTTCAGCGTCTTCAACTACATCACGCTGCGCGCGGCCCTGGCCACGCTGACAGCCCTGGCGATCGGGTTGATTGCCGGACCGTGGTTGATCCGCAAGCTGACCGTCATGAAGATCGGTCAGGCTGTTCGCACCGATGGTCCCCAGACGCATCTGGCCAAATCCGGTACCCCGACCATGGGCGGGGCGCTGATTCTGGTGTCCATGGGGTTGGCCACACTGCTGTGGGCTGATCTGCAGAACCGCTTCGTCTGGGTGGTGCTGCTGGTGACCCTGGGCTTTGGTGCCATCGGCTGGGTTGATGACTATCGCAAGGTGGTGCATCGCAACCCGGCTGGACTGTCCGCCCGGGCCAAGTACTTCTGGCAATCGCTGGTCGGCATCATTGCGGCGGTGTACCTCACCTTTGCCGTGCCGGCCACATCCAACGAAGCCACGCTGCGGCTGTTGAGCGAATGGGTCGCCAGTGGATTCGAGATGAGCCTGCCACCGCGGGCTGACCTCATCGTGCCGTTCTTCAAGTCCATCTCGTATCCCCTGGGTGCGCTGGGCTTTGCGGTACTGACCTACTTCGTGATCGTGGGCACCAGCAATGCGGTCAACCTTACCGATGGCGCGGATGGTCTGGCCATCATGCCGGCGGTTCTCGTGGGCACCGCGCTGGGTGTGTTTGCCTATGTTTCGGGCAATGCGGTTTTTGCCCGCTATCTGCTGATTCCCTGGATTCCGGGCGCCGGTGAGATGACGGTGTTCTGCGGTGCCATGGCTGGCGCGGGTCTGGCCTTTCTGTGGTTCAACGCCTATCCGGCCCAGGTCTTCATGGGCGATGTCGGCGCACTGGCCCTGGGGGGTGCTCTGGGCACCGTCGCCGTGATCGTGCGCCAGGAGATCGTGCTCTTCATCATGGGTGGCGTCTTCGTGGCTGAAACACTCTCGGTCATGCTGCAGGTGGGCTACTTCAAGTACACCAAGCGTCGCTATGGCGAGGGTCGCCGGATCTTCCGGATGGCGCCCCTGCACCATCACTTCGAGGTGGGTGGTGTGAAGGAATCGCAGGTCGTGGTGCGCTTCTGGATCGTGACCATGATGCTGGTGCTGGTGGGTCTGTCGACCCTGAAGCTGCGGTGAGGCCCGGGCGATGACGCACGAGACCCTCATCCTCGATCAGCCCGTACCGGTCGACCCGCCTGTGGCTCCCGATTCCACTGTGGCACTCGACCAGCCTGTTGCGCTCGTTGCCGAGCCCGTGAAGCACGAAAACCCTGCCACGCTGGAGCGACCCGAACTCGCCGGACAACGGGTGCTGGTGGTCGGACTGGGCGAGTCTGGGCTCGCCATGGCTCAGTGGGCTGCATTCGGTGGCGCGACCGTCACCGTGGTGGATACCCGCAACGATCCACCGCATCGTCAGACCCTCATCGACAGAGTGCCTCAGGCGATTTTCGCCGGAGGTGGATTGGCACTTGAAACCATCGAACGACTGATGCCCGAGGGGATTGATCGGGTGGCCTGGAGCCAGGGCCTGTCGCCCACCCGCGGCGAGGCAGCCGAGCTGCATGCGGCGCTCACTGCGCGCGGGGTTCCGATCTGGGGTGAGCTTGATTTCTTTGCGGTCGAAATCGCGCGCCTTCGCGCGGCGGGCCGGGCCTGCACCGTGCTGGCCATCACGGGCACCAATGGCAAGACCACCACCACCCAGCTGGTGGGCCATCTGTGCGAGGCTGCAGGCCTGAGCACCCGCATGGCCGGCAATATCAGTCCGGCTGCCTTGCAGGTGCTCTATGAGGCGATTCAGGCGGATGATCTGCCGAAGGTCTGGGTGCTCGAACTGGCGAGTTTTCAACTCGCGCTCAGCAGCCAGTTCGAGGCCGATGCCTCGGCCATCCTCAATCTGACCGAAGACCATCTGGATTGGCATGACGACATGGCAGCCTATAGGGCCGCCAAGCAGAAGATTCATGCCGGTCGCAGCCTGTGCATCGTCAACCGCGATGATCCGGCCAGTCGACCCGACCGCATCACGATGGAGCCACTGCCTGGCGCACCCGTTCCTCGCAAGGCGGCCCCCCTGCCAGCGAGGCCCATGGTCAGCTTCGGGCTGGACCTGCCCCGGCAGGCGCCCGGATTCGGCGTGCAGACCGATGGCGGACTCGACTGGCTGGTCGAGGCCGT
>Ga0315905_10002527_pt1 | contig 19230 bp, 29 predicted proteins | sample LakEriMetagenome_5_FD_203522 | JGI IMG/M metagenome (GOLD analysis project Ga0315905, IMG submission 203522) | Freshwater fungal communities from buoy surface, Lake Erie, Ohio, United States - Buoy 4 MA121 | ecosystem: Environmental > Aquatic > Freshwater > Lake | place: USA: Lake Erie, Ohio... | reverse complement strand
CTTCCGCTGAGAATAGATTGTCTCCGATTTGCGTGTTCATACCAGATTCCTTTTAAATATATTCCAACATTCTAGCCACGTCCATCGAGTTGATTCTTGTTGGACTGTCGCTCTATTTAATAGTAGTGCTCGATCTATTGCGGATTTTAAATCATCGTCCATTACGCCACTATTGGGGGTAAGTATATCTATTGGTCCAGGAACTGGATACGCAGCAACTGGAGTGCCAAGAGATAGTGCTTCAATAATGACAATTCCAAAGGTATCAGTCTTACTTGGAAATGCAAAAACATCACTATTATGGTACTCATTGGCTAGATCGGATCCAGATCTATATCCAAGAAAGGTAACGTGAGGATATTGCTTTTCCAGTCTGGCTCGATCTGGACCATCGCCAACAATACGAATATGATAGTGGGTTAGACGGCAAAGAGCATCCAGATTCTTTTCTCTTGATACACGACCAACGTAGAGAACTCTTGGAATGTCACTTTCAATGCGATGTTGATTCGGTTGTAGATTGGCACGATTGACACCACGAGTCCAAGGAATAATATTACCATCAAATCCATTGTCTCTTAGATCGTTGACCATGGTCTTGGTAGTGGTAAGAACTATTCCAGAGTGCTTATGAAACCAGCGAACATAGGCATACGTCCATGACGTTGGAATGCCATAGATTTGCTTCAGGAACTCAGGGAATTTTGTATGATAGCTAGTGTTGTAGCGTATCTTTTTTCGATCCAGATACAGTCTAGCAGCTAGACCTATTGGACCTTCTGTGGCGATGTGAATATGATCCGCATGTATCGCTTCAATCTTTTTACCAATACCAATGGGGAGTGAGATCTTAACTTCAGGATAGCCCACAGCATTAAAATGAGGGAACTTCCTGGGATCAAGATAAACAATGCTATACCCATCACGAGTAGCGTAATCTTCCAGATTTTTGAACGTGGTAACAACACCATTAATCTGGTCTGGTAGATTGTCCGTCACTATCAATATTTTTATCACTTGTTTTCGTCCATGTTATAATTTCCCAACGACCATCGTGATGTTCAACCAGAGCAGTCATTGACTCAACCCAGTCGCCATCGTTCATGTATACCACACCATCGATTTCTTTTATCTCCGCATGGTGTATATGTCCGCAGATCACACCATCATAACCACGTTTCTTGCAATATGTTGCCAGATTTCTTTCGAACTGAAACATAAAGTCCGATGCCTTCTTCACTCTATTCTTTAGGTATTTACTCAGCGACCAGTATCCAAAACCCAGCTTATGACGAACCCAATTAAAACGAGAGTTCCAGTCAAGGACTAGATCGTATAACTTGTCACCAAGAAATGCCAACCATGGAGCCAGTCGAGTAATTCCATCAAACAGATCGCCATGAGTCACGAGATATCGTTTGCCATCGGCACCAATGTGTTCGGTTTGATTTTTTATCTCAACCAGACCAAAGGAAAATCCATAGGGTATCATTGGTCTTAAAAACTCATCGTGATTCCCTGCAACATAAACCACTCTCGTATCTCGCTTTGCATGTCCTAGAACACGACGAACTACGTTGGTGTGGCTCTGTTTCCATCTCCACTTGTTTTGTTTGATTTTCCAAGCATCAATGATATCTCCAACGAGGTAGAGAGTATCACAGGTATTGTGCTTCAGAAAGTTATTCAGTGCGTCTGCTTTACAGTCACGAGTACCAAGATGAACATCGGAGATGAAGATGGTGCGGTATGTTTTAAGCATACCACTATTTATATCCTTACCACTACTCCGTAAAAATAAACCAACAGCAATCCAACGTTGACAACTATCAGTGAGGGTTTCTTGATTCGTATTGCCCAGATCAACCACAAGATTGAACCAAGATTAAACAGATAGATGTTTAGAGGATCCATTGACTGGGCAGTTGCGATTGCGGCACCGATAGTTACGATGGTCGCCAACCATTCCAGTACAGTATTAAACAAAGTCGTATGCCGTTTCATTTCCAACACGAGACATAATGATGCCACCGATTTTACGCTTCAACAACATCGTTTCCACCGAGACAGCTTCAGCGATGGTACACTCAACAAACAGCGTACCATTGCACCACTCGGTACGATGGTACTCATTGCCAAGATGCATCTTAACCAACTGACTCACACAAGTTTCAAACATTTTTATTTCCTTTTCATTCATCATAAGACTATTATAGGTCTTTTTGCAATTAAAGGCAAGCGATTTATGAAAAAACCCTACTAAAAGTAGGGTTATTTACGGAATAGGGATCGTAGCCATCGGAACAGGTCTAGATACCTTTCGTTATACCTACGAACTGGGCAATCTCTTCCCTGACGGCAGTTATCATTACAACATCTCATCGACTGGCTTCCTCGATTTCTTTACGATACTTATCTTGTAGCGTGCGTACCGTATTAATTGATTTTGTATAGAATTGCTCAGGAGATTCTTTTGGTATCTTCATACCTGAGATCTTGAATATCTCATCTGCTCCAACTTTGTTCTGAGCATCGTTTAGTATAATGCCAATAACTCTACGCTTTACAAAATCCATTGACTTTGGTGCAACTGTAATGTTAAATACGTATGGTGCACGGATTCCCATTTCTGCCAGTGTCTTTAACTTTGGTGCTTGGGGTAATCTGGTTGGACAAGATGCTGCGAATGCTTCTAGATTTGGATTCTTGGTTTTCATTGCTTCATATGCTTCCCAACGATCAACAACCATAGTTACGCCATTATTGCCTGCCATATTTACCAGAGCATCGTTGTTGGATTTAAAAACAATATATCGAACTGCAAATCCGTACTTTTCACCCATGGATAAACCAGTTAGGTGAGCCGAGTTACCAAAACCCACACCACCAACTGTTAGTTCCTTGATGCCCTTAATTGAACCATTGGTAATAACTACCCAGCATGCGTCACCGATGGTATGAATGGGAATGTATTCTTCTTTGATAGCACCTTTGTTTACGTTCTCAACGAATGCAGGTGCAATAATACCTAGACTGTTTTCGTCCATGGCTTTCAGAGCAATAATCTGGTTACCACCTGGTTTGAACTCAAGAATAAACTTATAGATGTTCTGAGACTTATTGGCTTCTTCAATAATACGGTACATTGCTGGCGTACCAGAATGCGTTGCTGAGTACGGACTATAGATACGCACAGTTTCTTGGGCTGTAACTACTGTGCTTAATAGCAGCGATACCACCATAACAAATAAACGCATTATCGACCTCTACCAGCTGAACGTGTGGTTGGTTTGTTTGAAGCAATGCGACCTACTGCTTTTTTAACTGCCGAGGTAGCTTCGCTTTTGGTCATGCCGTGTTCCTTCATGGCATTATTGCGTGCTTTCTTCTTTGACTTCTTGAGTAGCTTCTTTGCTTCCCATTGCTCTTTAAATGATAGTGGTTCTGTCATAATTTCTCCTTAGTCAAATATAAACCCAAATGTATACGTAGTATCGCTGCTGGATAGTGTGTCACTACATTCTAGGATCTCTTCATACGTATACTGCTTCGTAATAGTTTCTGCACCTATGGTTACCGTTATTACCTTGGTAGGTTGTAAGGTAGTTATCACTGTGCGTAAATCTACATTATATAGATTTTGTAAACAACTAAAAATATTCACCCGAGATCTATCTATGGTTGGATTTAACATCAACACAAAGTCGTCGTAATAATTTCGGATTATAGTATTACGATTGGTTAGTTCTATAATAACATCACTGCTAATTTCTGCGGCACTTTTTGTTGTAACAACTTTTATATCGTCATACGCAGACAATAACACTTTGGTAATTGCATCATCAATATATGGATTTCCAGGTGTAAATAACATAACATGGTCAAACAACAACTCACTGTGCATTTGCTTTAACGTACTTAGTAACTTTAGAGTTGCCTTAACTGGATCTCTATCAGATTCCCAAACATCAATGTTAGTGTAGGTTATACCGTTTTGTTCCAGTATGCGATAACCTTCTGGTGCGTTTTTAGAATCATCACTAACTGTTATTGCAATAGATTTTGGATTGCTTTTAAGTTCTGTAATTATATCTAAAAACTCATCAGTTACCGTGGCACGTGTAATTGGTAAGCCAACTCTAGTTATTTCGTATCTACTCATCAAATTTTATTTTAGATAGTATAGGATCATCAGGATGTTTTGTTTTAAGATTTTTTAGTAAGTTTATCATTTTATCTATAACTACAAACCCAACTAACTGCGGTACAATGGCATGTACTATCATAAGTAATGACCACACAAATAGTAAACTAGCCAAGTGTATTGCCCATATCATATGAATGAAATAAAACTTTACGCCAGTCTTAGTTCTGGAGTAAAGTGCAGCTTCTTTTAGATGATTGTTAAACCACACTGAGGAATCCTTTCACATCATTAAAAGGAACATCTAAACTAACGCTGAATATGATTCGTTCTTCATCTGAAGAATTGATTACGCAGTGTTCTACTGTAGTGTCCATAATAGTTGGTTTATATAAAACGTATTCGACTGGAAATATGTTATATATTATAGAGTTTAATCTTTCGGGTTCAGTTTTCTCTCGATGTAATGTCAGTGCATTTGAATTGGTTTTTAATAACCAATTTATAGAACATTGTCTATTCATATCGATGTGCCAGTCATAAAATGACCAAGGATTATTTTTTATGTATATACCACCAACATTATCACCAAATTGTTTACGCAGTGATTTCATAATTGAACTGTGATTAAATGATGATCCAGCTTTTAGTACATTTGGGTATCTACCCATTTCATATGTGGCACGTTTAGCTTCTTCAACCACATGAAATGGTATATTTGCAAATTCTTTTAGACAATGATATCTCATTATTTCTCACAATAGAAAGTTACAAATCCGTATCTTGCATTTATAATCTGTATGTTTTTAAACCCTACGTCAGTTAAGGTTTGTATGTACCAATCTACTGGGTACAAATCCATAAATCCCTGTAGTAGCTGTTCTTTCTTTGCTATGTATTCTTCAGAGACACCATTAGCTATCTTGAAGTTATAGTACAACTCTTTCACTTCTTTGGTCTGTGTAGTTTTTTCTGATAGTATAAACACACCACCAGTCATATTATTGTATATGTCTTGTATATACTGTTTGCGTTCTTTTACAAAGTGCAGAGTCCAATTAGCCATTACAAATTCAACTGGCATAACTGGGAATGTGTTTGACATAAAAATTTTATCTTTATGTAAAGATTTTTCAATCATATCTGCACTGGACTCAACACCATATGTGTAAGGATAATCAGCATTGATAAATCTATCAACAGTGAATCCAAGTGCACTGCCAACGTCAACTACATTTATTTCGCTAGAAAACCTTTTTTGCTTGGCTATATCTACACACATATCAATTACACGATGGTAATCTGGAATATTGTTTATAGCCTCAGTTTCAAATCTATCAGCAACTTCCTTATCAAACTTCCACATTTGAATTCCTTACTAAATGCTCAAGTGATTGCTTTATGGTATTAGATCTTTGAAAGATGTATATGTATCTATGTACGTGTTCAGGAATACTAGGATCAAAAACTGTTTTGTGGTGATATGGATCTATTCCATTAATTAGTTCTTCAGGATAAACTCTAGTACCCACCCAACCATATTCATTCATAATAAACTCAAGAGCAGAACTACCAATATAAGTAGCATATCCATAGTAGGGATTATTCATATCGGTATCATTAACCATATTGGTTTTGCGGAAATGAATGCTTGGAATTTTACCTTCAACTGTTTCATTATTTTCAATGATAATATAATCAGTAGCTACTTTGTCTATCAATGAAATGATTTCAAATGGATTGAACACACCATGCAATAAACCAGCGGCAATTACAACTTCCCAATTTCTATCTGTGGTTTTTAAAAACTCAATTACATCACTCTGTACGATTTCTGAATCTGGTAAAAGCTGTTTTGCTGTTCTATAATAATTATCTTGTAATTCTACACCAGTATAACTTTTACATTTGTTTAAATTGCACCAATGTCCAGCTGAACCTGTTGCACATCCTAAATCTAAAATAGTAGCATTATCAATTATATCGCTGGGTAGCATGGCAGTTAGTTTTTTACTAACAGACTCTTCATTTACAGGTAAATGTAATCTAGTCTTCCTAACATCGGATTCAATAAACTGCTCAAACATTTCTATTAATAGGTTTTAAATGTTCAACTACCAACGGATCCCATGGCTCAAGATTAAACTGAATATTCTCTCTAACTGCAGATAAGTTCTCAACACTGTGTAATGCTTGAACATTAGTTAGGTACCAAGTTCTAACTGGTGGAACAAACTTCTCAATCAATGTTAATTGTGAATAATCAAAACACATAGCACGAGTTAGCATACTTCTTATAACAGGCAAGTTCTTTTCTTGCCAGTAACAAAACTCACCACCCGAATCCACCAAATTATAGAGCATAACAAATTTACGATTTACATCTATATGTGGTGGGTAAAATTTCTTATCATCTTGAATCAAGACTTTACGATATATCAATCCACGATTGGTTGGACCAATATTGTCCTGTACCCATTTATCTAAATTATCTGGACACAACCACGCTTTGATTTCTGGAGAAACAGTTTGTCCATCTTCCCGTTTGAATCCATCAAAGTGCGGAATTTGTGGTATGTTATTGTGTTTATTTGTGGCTAAGTTTTGACGCAATAACTCTTCAGGTGGATGTGGTAAATCTGGCAAAATTTTAAAAAGAAATTCTGTTTCTACAGTATCCCCAGGATTTGATTTTTTTCTAGGAGGTATATTAACCTTTATCATACTTCTATGCTCCCCATTTTAAAAACGGATTCTTCATTCTTTTCAAGTTCTTTAATAAAGTCAGCGTGCTTCCAGTGAATATTAGAAACCAATGCATTTCTATAATCATATCTAGCGTTGTCATAATCAGTTGGTTCCACAAAGTGTACGAGATATCCTGGATGAATAACCAGCAAACCACGCTCAACAGCAATACGTTTAAATGGCGTGAATTGATTGTGCCACATAACGCCACCACGAGGGTCCAGTAAAACTAGATTACCAGCATTGCGTTTTGGCACAGTAAGATAGATTATACCAACACCCAATGTCTGAGCATGCTTATGTGGTGAAATACGATATATACTATTCTGTTTAATATCTCTGAAGTAACCCTTTGAACAGTACAGTGGTGGTAAGGGCATTTCTGTTAGTGGACGATAGTACTTGTCTGTTAGTTCGATAAACTTTTTCTCTACTTCCCTAAAGCTATCAGGTAGATCAGGCAATTCCCAGATATTAGTTTTGTTTAGTGTGGCAGGTGCTCCAGGTTTTAACAGATACTTTACATCTTCTTCTAGTTGACAGATAAAGTCTTCACTAAATGGTCTGGCAGTAATTACTGGAGTTTGCCAGAGATTGTGTACTTCATCAATAACCTCATCATTATGTTTTACATAAGTAATTGGTTTTTGTTCCATAGATTCCATATCAATCCTTTTCACGAATTCTAAAAATTACAGCATAACGCATTTCGTCAGCCCATGGGGCACATGGTTTTGTAGTATGCAATGCTCTTCCGTCATAAATGATTACACGTCCAGCAACAGGAGAAACTATTTTATATGGCCATCCAACAGGGAAACCTCGAGATTGTCCGTAACCACGTTGCCAGATTTGATTATCACTTGTACTAGCATCTTCTGAATAAAAAACATTTTCTGCCATCCATGTTGGATACCAATGTAGATTGGCAATATACATTAATGTGAAATGTTTTGTTTCATCTAGGTCAATGGTATCTCTATGTATGCCATGACTTCGTTTAATAGTTTCTTCTGGTTGAGCATTACAATAAACACGAGCCAATCTTGGTGGAGTATCTGCAATACCTTCTTGGTCTCCAGCTATCTCATACTTGTTACCTGTAGACTTGTTTATTGTTTTCCAAAGTTCGTGTATAACTTTGTGTTTAAACAACAATTCATTTTCGGAATCGCCAAAGACACAACGATGCATGTATTGATTGTTTACTGAAGGTACGCTATCGTCAAGATATTCTTTCTTGTTATCGATAGGTTTATAGTGAATGATGTGTCCAGGAGTTGGGTAGGACACATCTTTGCGGGTAGCATGAAATGTTTGATTTTGAATATATTCCCAGACTCTCCATCTAAGATCGTCAGGTATCAAGTCATCGTAAGTTTCAACACTATATGTTTTCATATCACCTCAGTTATCAATGTATATATTTATGCTGCCTTACGGTCAGACATAATTTGTTTCATACGATCTGCACAGTAACTAGCAGCGAATGCATTTGGTTTAACCATTGGAATTACGTTGCACATTCCACGAATATATCCAACTGCTTCATTGATAACGCATGACGAACCATACATTTCGTTTGGGTTAATATCTAGGTGTACTTCTACCTGACGATCTTCTAATACATCATGTAATTTTAAATACAAGTCAGCAATCTTATAAACTTCATTCATTAAACGCATACGTGGTTTATCTCTTCTCTGGTCGTAGTCACGCTCACGATGAACTTCGCCAAATATTTTACATCCATTATTACCATTAATATGAACAACAATGGCAAGTGTGTAATCTGCGTACCAATCTTTTCCGATAAGAAATCTGTCAGAGTCACCACCGATATAGATCTTAGTGCTGGGACTCTGTGCTTCGATGAATTGTTTTACTTCATCGATGTCGATACGTTTCATATTACACTCCATTAAAAAATTGGAGCAGGTAGGGAGAATCGAACTCCACTCAGCGCAGCTTGGAAGGCTGGCGTCCCACCTTAGGCTTACCTGCATATTTGGCATCCCGATAGGGACTCGAACCCCAACCAAGTGTTTTGGAGACACTTATGCTGCCATTACACCATCGAGACATATTGGTGCCCCAGGACGGATTCGAACCGCCCACCTACTGATTACTAATCAGTTGCTCTACCAAATGAGCTACTGGGGCAAACTAAACTACTGCGGAATATTCTTTACTTTGATTTACGATCTATTTCTTTTTGAATCTTGGCAATTGTTTTCTTATGAGAAGTTCTTTCTTTTAATGCAGTCAACTGTGCAACATTTAATGGACCAAGACGATCTTTGCCAGTCTTGGTTTTCATTGGATCTGCTTTACGAGTTTTTTGATTACCACCTTTTGTTGCCATGATTAACCTCTTTCAGTTATTGTTATTTGGTGCGCAAGGAGAGACTCGAACTCTCAATCCCTTCGGAACTGGCTTCTAAGACCAGCGTGTATACCATTCCACCACTTGCGCTCACTACTACTTATGTTTGGTTGCGGATGCTGGAATCGAACCAACAACTGAAGCATATGAAACTTCCGAGATACCGTTTCTCTAATCCGCTATAATTTGGTGTAGGCTACAACTTCCACATCGCCCCTACTTGAGTTGCACACTCTGTCACTGTGTTTTGATCTCTTGATAGTTACAGTTCTATCCAGTGGTTCGGACTCCCTTTTATGTATTTTTCCTGGAAAATACTGGGCACTCTGCTTTACGGATGACCACCTCCGACTCGATGAAACTGAGTAAGCTATAGCAATCACGTTTGCTACCGACGAGATTTGGTGGAGATGGCTGGACTTGAACCAACAATACCAGAGGTGGCTGATTTACAGTCAGCTGGGGTTACCAATTTTCCTACATCTCCATGGTACTCGGTAGGGGAATCGAACCCCTCTTCCTGCCGTGAAAGGGCAGTGTCCTAGACCGATAGACGAACCGAGCATTAATAACTAACTAAATACAATTATACTTTAAAAGTGAATTAAAGTAAAATATTATTTTGGAGTGGGTGACAGGACTTGAACCTGCATAAAACGGATTTGCAATCCGTCGCCTAACCATTCAGCAGCACACCCACATAAAACTACTTGGGAGAAATATGTATCTTTTATCAATGAAACTTATAAACACAAAAGAAGATCTTTTTCATCGTGACGTTGGTGATGTTCAAGAAATGAACACATTAATGCAAAACTTACTGATTAAAAATAAAAAGTATTTCTTTAAACATAAATTAGAAGTCACCCGAGAACGAGATGAAGAAGACAACTATGTTCTTCATACAAAACTAGGTATATTTAAAACTGTTACTTATGCCAGAGATTTCTTTGTTGATTACGTAGATTCTACTGAACTCATTAGAGATGAGGCAAGAGTTTGGAATCAACACAATAAAATACTTTCAAAAGTAGAAGTTATAAACATTATAACTGGATTACCTGTAAGGCAATTAACTAACTGTCTTACAAATACATGCGAGCGATTCGCTGGCAAATGCGACGAAACAAATGGTTGCTCAACAGTTCCTTTTGCAAAAGAATACGCAAACTCTAGAAAACCTTTCCCAATTAAAGTAGTGGTGGGCTGAGAGAGAATTGAACTCTCACTCAATCGATTATGAGTCGAACGCTTTACCATTAAGCTATCAGCCCAACAACTTGGCGTCTCGTAAGAGATTCGAACTCCTGACCCACAGCTTAGAAGGCTGTTGCTCTATCCAACTGAGCTAACGAGACAAATTTGGTGCGACTGACCAGAATCGAACTGGTACGCTCTGCAGCGAGAGATTTTAAGTCTCTTGTGTCTACCTATTTCACCACAGTCGCAAATTTTTATTGTACGTTATCGTGAATCCATTTCCAATATTCTTCTACTGACATATGTTTCTCCTTAGTTATATTGAGACAATACCCTAAAACAAAAAACCCTCTAACTTTTCAGGTAGAGGGTTCAGGAAAATAAACTTGGTAATTTAGTTTACTTTACAGAACCCCCACTATCTAACTCAATCGCAAATGTATACTGTGGGTGTGGACATCCCCAACCACTTAGTAGTGGTAGATGCTTATTACCTAAGGATATCATTTTCGAGTTCATGTAAGAATTATACACCTTTATTGAATTAAAGTAAAGTATTTTATGCTGCAAAGCTGGAGCCACAACCACAAGTAGAAGTTGCGTTTGGATTAGACACTTTAAATGCAGCACCCATCAAGTCCTCAGTATAGTCAACAGTACCACCCTGCAAGTATTGCATGCTCATAGAATCTACAAGAACTGTACCGAGTTCAAAGTCACTTTCATCTTTAAGTGACTCAAAACCAAATGCGTATGAGAAACCTGAACATCCACCACCCTTAACTGAAATGCGCATGTATGGTTCTTGGTGTTCAGCCAGCAAGTCTGTAATTTTAGCAGTAGCGTTTTCTGTGATTGTTATCATATCCTGAAACTTTCTCCGCAACCACATCGGTCACGTTCATTTGGGTTGCTGAATTCAAATCCTTCGTTCAGACCATTTCGTGTGTAATCAACTATCATTCCAGTTAGATACACTAAACTTTTTGGATCAACAACTAATTTTATACCACGATCTTCAAACACAACATCTGTGTCTTCTAACTTATCTACAAATTCTAGAATATACGCCAAGCCAGAACAGCCTGTTGTTCTAACACCCAATCTAATACCAACACCTGTTTTTCGTTTGGATAGATGAGTTGTAATCTTTGATGCTGCAACCTCAGTTAGTGTTATCATTCTTTGCTTTGTAATCTGCAACTGCTGCTTTGATGGCATCTTCTGCTAGGATTGAGCAGTGAATCTTTACTGGAGGTAAGGCTAGTTCTTGTGCGATTTCAGAGTTAGATATGCTACTAGCAGCATCAATGTGCATACCCTTAACCAACTCTGTAACCAGCGACGAACTGGCGATTGCTGAACCACAGCCATATGTCTTGAAACGAGCATCTCTAATAATACCATCCGCATCTACCTTAATTTGTAGTTTCATCACATCACCGCAAGCTGGTGCACCAACCATTCCTGTTCCTACACCTTCCTCTTCTTTAGAGAAAGAACCCACATTGCGTGGGTTTTCGTAGTGATCTATTACTTTATCTGAGTATGCCATAACTCTATTTATACGAAATCGTTTATGGGGTTATACATTTCCATAAAATCAATATCCTTGTAAAACGATATATCTTCCAATACAAAGTTAGATGCGTGTTTACTCATAATAACTTTACCGAAACTACCATACTTATTTTTATTCTTTCTGTAATCTAAGTTACCATCATATTCATATATGATCTCTTTACACACTTCTTTATAAGAATGGTTGGTATCATCTTTACCTATTCTACCATGCTTGTTTACAGTATTCATAGTCCATTGCTGGAACTCATCATTGTGGAAAAACGTAGTATAGTTAATCTCAGGTTTAATATTGTTTCGATTTATTGGATGACTAAACAACATAGAACGAACATATACATTTTGCCACTTCAATGCAAAATTACACCACCAGAAAAATTGATACGGAGTTTGAATTTTAACTGGGGATGCTACACAAAGTTTCTCTAAGATTCTATACAACTTTGTAGAATCTTTTTCATTAAAAGAAGTTCTATGTTGTATGAATGGAATCATAAGACTATCTGAAATTTCTTTATATGGACTTTCAGGATCTTTATGAAAAACCTTAAATGCTTCAATTACAAACAAGCTGGCAAATAATTGGTCATTACCTTCGCCTGTTACATATAAGTATTTGTCGTTGCCCATTATGTGAGCAAAGTTATTTGCTGCCATCAGTTCAAAGTTTGGTAGTATATGCTTATCATAAAAAGCTGGATTCTCAATAATAGAATCTTGAGAAAGTAATACTACGCAGTTTTCTTTTAGCTCATCTTTAGTACAAGTTTTCAATAATGATGTAGCAATTAGTGTACTGTCTACGCCACCACTCCACATAATTGCTATTTTACGGTTGCCTTGTTTAGCTTGATCCATTAACAATCTTGCTCTATTATTACAAATAAGTTCGAAGTCAATATCTTTAACTTCAAATTTTGGCAACCTACAGTAATCAAGCACTGTTGTTTTCAATGGTATCTGGATAGTTTCTGTTCTATCATTGATAGACATATTTCTAGCATAAAGATAAAATAATCCACCAAACAATCTAACATCGTTCATATGTGATAGCTGAGGGTATATTTCACTAAACTCTCTATCAAAATAATAAACACTATTATATGCGATAATGTTGTTCATAATTTTAAATATCCAAAGTTAAACATTCTAAACTCTTTTAGAATTACAGGTAAATTGCTTAGAGTTTCTTCTTTACGTATCTTGTCAATAAACATAAGTCTAGCATATTCTATCTTAGACAGTCTATGGTGTAGTAAATCGTGATTGAGTTTAATATCTCTTGCTGCAGAAACCAAATCTAATTCTTTAATAGAAGCCCAGTCAGTAACATAATAATATTCATTTTCATAATCGTGAAAAATATTATTCTCAATAACTTTTAATGCTTGCTCATACTTCTCTCGGTATATTGATTCTTGATATGTATTGTCGCTAACATTGCAATCCAATCTCATAGATTCAAGAATGGCTAATATTACACTTATCAAAACAGCTTTTTGTTGAATTAGAAAATAATAATAGATCTGATCAGAAGTTAGTGGTTCTACAGCAAGTTCGCTAGCATTGATAAAGAATTGAACGTCTAGTGATTTTGAATTCCAAGGATACTCAAAATCAAAATGTTCATTTAGCTTCCAGTCTTTACATCCAGGTATTTGGCTAACAGTAATATTATAAACTTGAAATGTATTTGGTATTCTTGATAGTATTCTAATCAATTCGGAATTATGCGTAGCCAGCATAATCCTATTGGTTTTTATATCAATTAAAAAATGAAATGGTTTTGACATATCCGTGGCGTGCACGGGATTGTTTGATCTATATTGAGGATTAAAAATCTTACCCAATATATCTTTACATTGGGTAATTTGTAAAACTGGATCTTTACTTCTGATCCAGTTTTTTATCTTATCAGAATCGTTCATGTGTTCTTAGTCTAGTTTCATATCTGGTGTAATAAGAGATCTATTTGTTTTGATAGTATTATTGTACCAATCAGTGTAATCTTTATCAGTTTTTAATACAGGTTTAAATGACGAGTCAGATTTATACAACTCTTGAAATCTTACTGACTTTTCTGCTTCATTGAAAATTTCTCGTAGTTCTCTAACGACTTCATCAGAAACGTCTTTCTTAACTAAGATGTGATAGATTCCAATAAGTTGTGCATTATCTGGATATCCCATATCTTTTAACAATGGATAGTTCTTAATCTTTTTTGTGCCAGTAGTACCCAAGACTTTAACACCCTTGGCTTCAGCATCACCAAGAAATTCATACGCTAAGTCAATGTGACCACCAAGAACATCTTGAATTGCTTCTGTGCTGCTTTTGTATGGAACTACTAATATGTCTTTGTTTGGGTGGCGAGCCTTAAACTTTAATGCATAAAGGTGAGTTCCAGATCCAGGACCAGCAGTGCCAATTGAAATTTTCTTTTGAGCTAAAATTGTTTTTAAATCTTTACTCTTTGATGTCAACGCCACAGGACTATTTGCAATAAGATATACAGGTTTGAATTGATCAAAGGTATAACCAGCATTATCGTATAAATGTGGGCGAACAAAAAATGCTGCAGCAGTACCAAGTAGTGTAAGTCGATCGCTGTTGTTTACATACCCAGCAGCAATAGAACCACCTGCTCCTGGCTTATGCTCAGGGATGAATTGATACTTTGTTTGATTCTGATTTGCTTGTTCAAGCAATGCACGATAGTAAGTGCCTTGAGTGTTGGCAATGTTAAATGCCCATAGACTTGGAACTTGCTGGGTTGCAGATGCAATACTAGAAATGCTCATCAATACAATAAATAAAAACTTTTTCTTTTTTTTCCTTAAATCTTTTCGCCAGTTACAACAAGTATATAGTTTGGATGATATCCAACATTGGAAGTGTAGTGTGGGATACTTTGATGTTCAAAAGTAAAGGTGTCACCCTTCTTCCAATTAATAGCATTCAATCCAAAAGTAAAATTCTGACCAAGCTGTTGATCAGTTAAGAATGTAATAAAGATATCGTGCGCATGTTGATCACGAACTTTATCGTAAACAACTTCTTCATCTAAAGTCCATTTTTTATAACGCTGGCGATCCATATGAACGACAAAGTATTGTCCAGGTTTTTCAATTTGAATTCTAGCAGAAACTGTTTCTAGTTTTAGTTTATAAAACTCAGCAAATTTCTTATTAATTTCTTCGGTGTGTGGACCAAAGTTGGTAGTATAATTGTGACCATGACCAGACATTAAATCTGCGTACTCAAGCAACCAAGTTCTAAAATCGTTTTCACTGACATCACCATTGGTGCTTGCTGCAGTTCTTGCGATGTAATCTTTATTAAAGAATACGTTTTCAAATTTGGTTGGAATTGAACCATCTTCAATACCATTCACGATTTGATCGAAGTGTTCGCCAAGAACTGGAGATACATTTTCTATTTTGTAAACTCGCTTTTCCCAGTCCCAGTTACGCACTTGATTTTTTAATTGATAATCAACCCATTGTTTCATTTTAATTCCCTGTATAAATGTTAGTAGCCAAACTAATTCTAGTAGTTTGACTTTTATTTAGCTCTACCATGTGCACTAAAAATGCAGGAAACATAACCAGCTTACCTTCAGTTGGTTTTATGCGTTTATATTTAATGCCCATAACATTACCTTCTCTAATTAAATCCCAATTAACGCCACCACGTGGATCTACTAGCTGAAGGTCTCCGCTATTATTTGGAGTTTTTATGTAATATGTGCAAGCCAACATCGCATCGCCATGATTATGTAGTGCAAGAGAATTTCCAGGATGCTGACGATTAACCCAACCACGTGACATTATTGGATTAAATGTATAAGCCTGTCCCAAATAAGGTGATGCATTTTCTTTTGCAGCAGAAAGTATCTTTTGTTTTAGTGTAGTTATATTTGGTGTATTATAATCCCATATGTTAAACATATAAGGATTTGTTGGTGGTTTACACTTTTCAATTTCTACCAATAACTCATTATTAAAGGTTGAGTCAAACCCAGTTTCAATTTCCCAAACTGGGGTTGCCCACCACTCGTGTTTAGTAGTTGTCATTAACTATTTTAGGCTTGTTCTGCTTTGTACGCTGCCAATGTTTTGGTAAACTTGTTAGCGTGACTACGTTCTGCCTTAGCTAAAGTCTCGAACCAATCGGCGATCTCGTCAAAACCTTCATCACGTGCAGCTTTAGCCATACCTGGATACATATCTGTATACTCGTGTGTCTCACCAGCAATGGCACTTTCCAATGCTTGAACCACATCACCTGCAGGTAAACCTGTTTCTGGATCTCCACTACCACCAGCGATCAAATACTCCATGTGACCATGGGCATGACCAGTTTCACCTTCAGCTGTGTGACGGAATACTGATGCAACATCTTGTGCACCAGCAATATCAGCCATGTTTGCAAAATACAAATAGCGACGATTAGCTTTTGATTCACCAGCGAATGCATCTTTTAAAGATTGCTCGGTAATTGTACCTTTTAAATTTTTACTCATTTTCTATTTCCTTTATCTTAATAACTTCAATATTACACTTCTTTAAAAAATCTATACCAAGTTCGTCACGGTATGAATCTCGGTAATACATCTTACTTATGCCTGCTCCGTGGATTAATTTAGCACATTGTACGCAAGGAGCATGAGTACAGAATAAAATGGAACCATTGCCTGATTCACCATCACGTGCCAACTTGAGAATAGCATTTGCTTCAGCATGAATTACCTCATCTTTTGTCTTAGTTACAACTCCACCATCTTCATGAACCTCAATGACTTCTTCGCATGAGTTGTCCCACCCAGCAGGCATACCATTGTATCCGATTGAGATGATACGATTGTCTTTTACAACTACCGAACCTACCTTCAATCGTTTCGCACTGGATAGCTGAGCAAATCTCTCAGCTGTATCCATAAATGCATCAACCCACTTTTGCTTCATCAAAGTCTCCATTGGCTACACATTCATCGTGGTAGTCTAAAAGACCAGCGTAATTTTCAATGTCTTCAGGGAGTTCTTCAATACTAGATCTATCACTCATATCATACTCGTAGCATTCATCACCATCTTCTGTTGTGAATTTACCACAATATCCCACACCACCCTCATGGTAATATGCACTGACATCCCAACCAGATTCTAGTAAGAATTCATATAATGTTGTTGGTGGTGACCATGCGGAATCAAATGAAATCCAAATTTCATTATCATCATCACGACCCCAATCATGAACACTAGCATCCCACTTAGTTCCCCAATTACTTACATTCCAGTCATACCAATTTTCTTCTTGATCAGCTGGTCTTGGTTGTAGCAAGTTAAATACTGAAGGATCTTCTTTCAACAATTCTTGCTGTAGAACATCAATTTTACTTTTATCTGAATGACGCAAAGTCACTATATTATCACACCAATTTGGCATAATTATCTCCTAGTTAATAACAAAGTCAAACTTATCAATTTCCGACAACTTCTTTGTATCTAACACAAAAGAGAATGTTACATTCATCTGCGTGTTAGTATTAATCTGCACTGTTGGGTTATTGTATGTTATACGAGTTCCAAACCAACTTCGCTTCTCGTCACCTGCTGCAATTATTTCATACAGATTAGTATCTCTAAATTTAATTACAGTATTGTAAATCTTTTCTTTATCTCTGGAACCCTCAACTATCACACGTATATCACTATCAAACATTGTGAAAGGAACACCTATTACGTAACATGAATCATTCACGAAACATAATTGATTTTGATCTGATAATTCCAAGGATTCAGGTTTAGTCAATCCATATAAAAATAACGCAGGTAACATTACTGGTGTATTGTATGCAGCATTGATAATACTTCCAGAAACTCTTTCATGTGTATCACGATTAACTCTGCCATATACATCTATGGTTTTACCAAGCGTAGTTGTATCAGAAATCCACTTAGGTGTCCACGATATAGTTCCTTTAATAGTCACCTCAGTAATAGAACCTTTATTATTGTAAGACACATCTCGTGTCATCAGGTTCATTGCCTTGGATTTACTATCAAGAAACTTTACAGCTTTTTGAATCTTATCACGATTTTGTTGTTGCTCAAGTAAAGTATTGCGCATTTCAGTTGGAATATCTTTAGACTTAGTTCCAACTCTATTATCTTTTACAACATCAACATCAGCTTTGATCTTAACTTCATTATTGTGATACGAAAGAACCTCATACTTCTTAATGACACCACCATTGTACTGAACAATTTCCTCAGTTAGTGCACCATTCTTGACAAAATGCTCACTTGATATCCACGTTCCAGTAACCTTTGCTATTGCTGAGATTTTTGCATTACGTAGTGCAGATTCAAACGTATTACCGTATCCTGTGGTAACAACTTCTTCTGCACTACATAAACTCGCAACTAAAGAAAGTGCCAGCAATGTATATTTCATTACTTTGCCAGTTGTTCTGAATGGGTTTTAACTGTATCTATACCTCGATCTAAAATTTTAGCAATTCCACTGAAGCCAACAGTTGCCAAAACTAAACCAAATATCGTTCCTAGAATAAATGATTTCATATTAGTTCCCCATAGCTACACGTAGTTGACTTGCTGCATTCATAGATCGTTTGTCAACTTGCACTGTAACAACAACAGTTTTAGAATCTTGGGATATTTTACGCTCAACAATGTAAATACCCTTTAAGATACCATTCGATTCAACTGCAATCTTTTCAGTGATCTCACTGGCAATATCTGCAGCTTTTTGTTTAGATTTAGCATCGTCATCCGATATGTTTTTCTCAAGTGCTTTGGTAATTGTATCTGTGGTTGTTTTTGATTTTAGATCCTGATTAATAAACTCAACGATATTACGTTTAGCACGCATAAGTGCTACATTCATACCTTGTTCAAGACCAGCATCAACAGAAATTGGCACTGAAGATGTTGCAGATGACTTAAGAGATTCCCACTCACCCTTGTCGTTGAATGTAACTTCAACTTTACCAAAGTCTTGTGTATACTTAACTGCATCTGAGGATTGACCAGCATCAGTTAGTTTTGTTGAACTGCATGCTGATAGTGCGAGAACCGCAACTGCTAGGATTACTTTTTTCATAATATATACTTTCAATTCAAGGTTACAGAATAAACTACTGCAT
>Ga0315905_10002526_pt1 | contig 19232 bp, 18 predicted proteins | sample LakEriMetagenome_5_FD_203522 | JGI IMG/M metagenome (GOLD analysis project Ga0315905, IMG submission 203522) | Freshwater fungal communities from buoy surface, Lake Erie, Ohio, United States - Buoy 4 MA121 | ecosystem: Environmental > Aquatic > Freshwater > Lake | place: USA: Lake Erie, Ohio... | reverse complement strand
GACATACAGACACAGACACAGCCACAGACAGACAGAGAGAGAGAGAGAGAGAGAGAGAGAGAGAGAGAGAGAGAGAGAGAGAGAGAACTCACACCTGTGAGAGGGAGCCAGTAGTTGATCTGCGCGGGCTGATGATAATACCTAAATTATTACAATACATATATAATAAAAGTTCGTTCGTTCGTTTAGTACCCATTATAAACAATACATTATGTGACATATTGAATTTTTTTTGAAAAAAAATTAAATTAGCATGTAGACGCACCTGCAGACGTATCAGATATACGTATGATATTTACATACGCGAGAGTGAGTGCGTGTGCGTGTGCGTGTGCGTGTGCGTGCGTGTGGATGTGTGCACCAGTTCGTGGGCGCGCGTAACTCACATGGCGTCGCAGTGCGGGTGGGTGGCGCGGATGGTGGAGGGGGGACTCATTCGGAGACACGGACTCGTCTGATAGAAGACGGAGGAGCAAGGACAAGGGGCCATCGCAGCAGCGACGTCAGGGGCCACGACTTCGCAGATAAACTTGGAGTAGAGCGGCCGCAGACGCCGCATGAGGAAGCGCGAGATGTTGCTCTTGGGCAGTTTGAGGTTGGGTGCCGCCGCGCGGTATCGATCGTGCGGCGGTATCGATCGCCGCATGTCCTCCCCCGCGCTTCCTCCCGCCGCTGCATCACTTGCACTTGCACCGGCATAGCAGTACGGGTCAACGGCTAGATGAATCAAGCTCAGGGGAAGGTCACTCAACCTGCGCGGTGGAGCACCGCAGGTCAAGCTGCGCATAATTCCAGCTCGGCACAATGGCGACTGTATACAATACCGCTGCTGAAACTGCTCCATGGCATCCGCGTTCTTTGTACGTCGCTGGCCAGAGCTCTCCGCGCTGCTGCTGGCGAGCAGCGCGTCGCGAAAGACTGTCTGAAAGTTGAACTCGTCTGCCTTCAAATCCAGCACCGCCGCTGCCTGCAGCTTGGAAAGAGACCTGGCCAGGTCGCAGGCGCCCGCGCCGGCGTCTGGTCCAACAGCGCGTGGGCCCCAAGCCGGACACTCGACTGCCGCCAGCTCGCGAAGGCGTGCGTGCAGCCGTGCAGCGTCCGAGTCTGACAATGGGGTCATTTCCATTTCCTGAAGTAGGTCGTGAGCAGAAAGTTCAAACTGGTTCTAACTACGGATCCCGCGCTCCGTGTGGAGGCGGGATGGAAGGTTTAGGGGAGCCGTGGTGCGTGCACCTCGAGGTGGTGGAGGCAAGCGGACTCTGGGCCGAGTACTGGTGTGTGTTCGCCCTCCCTCCCCGCTGCGTCCCCGCAGTCTTTCATCCTTGCTGACAGAGACGGGTACCGTGCCTGGGCATCACTGCGCAGCTTCTACCAGGCGGCGGTGCTGGCGGTTCCGCCGATATGGCTCGATCGAGCGGAGCTCGAGTCGAGAGCGCTCCACGCGGTGCAGCTGCAGGTCAACGGCTTGCTGCCCAGCGTGCTGCAGGGGCCCAGTGCCCCCACCCCCACAGTATGCCCAGTTTGGAACCAGGCTTTGCAGGTCACAGGAGCCCCGGCGCTGCCAGTCGAGGGAGCAGCCCAGGGACGCAGCGCGCCGCTGGACGCCAGGGACCTAGTCGTGCTCGTTATGGTGCGCAGCGCAGACGGCCGGACGGGCGTCGCGATAGTCTCGAGCGTGCATCCCGGCGCGGAAATGCAGCAGTGGCACCTGCTCCGGGACCCAGGTAACGACATTGTACATCTTGTCCGCTCTTATACGTACTCTACAAATCTCCTGCAGGCTTGCGCGCTGACGAGTACGGGAACCGCAGACACTCAGCGGCAGATGCTGTCGAGCACCGGGGAAAGCTCGGCGGTTTATGTTCGCCTTCAGTACACACACATGCAAAATGACCCAATGCCATATGCCCGAGCGCCGACGCCCTCCAACGTGCGCTCTCCAGATGCCGCCTTTGCTAGGCCGCGTCCGATCGTGTCGTTGCCAAACATGCTTCAGCCCGCGCAACCCAGCGGGCAACACCATCCAGATTCGAAGGGGTATGTGCCAGCTCACTACAAGTCATACGATGCACAACTAGCAGAAGGATTGGAGGGCATGCAAACTGTGCGAATTTTGCCAGACGTGCCAGCAAAGCCAATTTTCATACGCTCTTGCCGTTCAGCGGGAGACTTCCCTCTTGTATTTGAAGTCGCTGGCATGGCGGAGTCCATCACTATCTCTTCTTGCAGCGGAGTGAGAATTGTCGCTGCCATGGTCCTCAACGGAGTGCACGTCGTAACGAGTGATAACATCGAGATAGTTTTGGGTGGGCAAGCTCCTCGGGTAACACTTTCAGGAGTGCAGGGATGCTCTATCACCCTGCACAAGGATACATGGAGTGGTGATGTTGAATGTCTTGCCAGTAGCGGTGTCAGCGTGAATGCCGTGGAAGGTGGGAAGCAAGACACACTGAGCTTGCAGGAGTCAACTGCAATGGAAAGCATTCTCCTTCCAGATTCAATGAAGACCTTGGTCCATGAAGGCAGAATGACAACCCAATGCCACTTTACACATTTGGAAACGCATGACGAGGAGCCTTCCCCGCTAGTGGATCAGGTGAGACCGGAAGCGCAGCGCTCCAACCCGCCGCCGCCGCCGTTGACGCAGCTCGACCACCCTAGCACACAGCTTGGACACCAAAATGAGCAACCAGAGCGGTTCGGTGTTGGCCTGTTGCTCAAGAAAACCGAGGATGGAGTGTTGCAGGTCGCCCGTGTCGCCGAAGGTGGCGCAGCACACAAGGATGGGCGAGTGCAAGCAGGCGACCTTCTGATTGCGATTAATGGCGTGGAGACTCGCGGTAAAAAGTTGCGTGACGTTGGCGAAGAGCTGTCTGGCAGCTTAGGTTCGGAGGTATGGATCGGCTTACAGCAGATTGACCCGCTTGCCTATGATGGACGCAGGATCGAGAAGCACATCGTCTTGAGCCGTGCCCCGATATCCACGAAAAATCCACGCTCTACTGATCTCTCCTCCGAACCCCAGGACTGGACACCGCAAAATAGCCAGAACCTGCCGTACAACGGCGGCTTCGACGACGTGACGCCGCGCCAGCCTCCTTTGTCTGATCGCGATTCCAGGCTGATAGACACGCGTAGCCGTATTGAACAAGCGCTGAGCGATGTGCGGCCCGCTGCGACTAGCGTCGGTGTTGGACTTATTGTCAAACCCTCGCACGATGGTGCATATCGAGTTTCGGGGCTTGTTAGTAATGGTGCTGCTGAAGTCAGTGGACAAATTGCCATTGGCGACGTCCTCCATAGCATTGATGGAATCAATGTTTGTTTCAAGTCGGACGACTTGGTCAGAAGTCTGGTTCAAGGCCCGCCAGAATCTCGTGTAGTTCTGTCGCTTCTATTGCCATCAGCGCAGCCTGCGGATTTGAAAAGGTCAGTCGACGAATTTGATCATTGGAGACCTGTCGTCCTTGTGCGGGCCGCCAATCCCTCGGGCCACAAGACACCAGCGGTAGCAGAAAATGTAGAGGAGGATTATGGCCCTCATGTTGCAGTCGAGCGGACAAGCAATGCAGCCTTGGCTCGGTCGCCAGCTCCTCCGATTGCGTCCCCATCGGGCGAGCAGCATTCACCAGAAAGACACCAAGAGCCAATTGGTCTGACGCTTTATCTTAACGAGGACTTCAACACAATTGCTGGCAGTGACTTGAGCAGACAGGCCTTCGCCTCTGATTTGTCTGCAGACTTGTGCAATGCCCTCCAGACGCACCACTCAAGGATTCAGGTGGTGGACTTGTTGCCTGGGAGTGTCTTGGCTGATGTGCACATTTTCCCGTCGACGGTTGCCAACGACAACAGGAGCCCTGAGCGACTCGCAGCAGAAATCGCCGTGCAAGTTGTAGACCCGCAAAGTACTCTCCGGAAAGCAAAGACTACTCGTAATGCGCAACTGACTGAGATCAGAGGCCCCATTTCTGAAGTTGGATCATTACGTAAAGCCTGGACCGCTTATCACGATGGCAAAAGGACTAGTCCTTTCATGGAGCGTGGTGGCGATATCTCTTTGCAAAGTATCTCTTTGCAAAGCGCGCACAGTCCGCCTCTTCCGCCCAGGTCGCACAGCAGTCCTCCTATTGGTGACCTTCCTAGTCCAACGCCTTCTCGGGCGATGCACCAGAGCCCAACCCGTGAATACCCAATGTCTTTTGAACATGAGCACGGCAACCATCTTGAGGCCTCCTCCATCTTAACCGTCAACACTCCAGAGAGGACTAATCCACAAAATACAATGACGACAGCACAATCCGCGTTGAACAGTCCGTTACAGCCGCATGCTGCTGGGGAACAGCGCGATGATGATTCCACTGATGGCTTAGTTTTAAAGGCGCAACCTCAAACATCCAGAGCGACTCCAGCTGCAGTCTCGCCAGAACCAGTCCTTCACTCATATACGCCTTCCGTGCCGGTGGAAGAGCAGGCAGTGCGTAAAAAGGAACATGAGGAAATGCATCTTGAAGGCAAGGTGAAGCCTGTGGAAATAATTGTGAAACTTGGTCTGGATTTCAGTTCAGCTGGAGCAGACGGTTCGCAGGAGCGCGAAGAATTCGAGCGTGAGCTGTCTCGGAACCTTTCGCACGCGTCGGGGCTACCACCTGCCAATTTCAAAGTGAAGAATATGTCACCAGGGAGCATTTTAGTCGACACAGAGATCAAGCCTGACGTCACTGGCAAGTTTCCAGACCCTGCGACGGTTGCAAAGGACCTGGAGAGACAGGTGCATGATGTGAATTCGCCACTGCGGTCAGGAACCATCACTCGTTATGCCCAGAGTATCACGATGCTAGGGCTGCAGCCGACGCCCACTGCTCAACCGCACCCTACAAAACACAGTGTGGACCGTCCTCCATTACCAATTCAGCCTGCTGTCACAGCACCCTGCAGTCAGGTCCCTGCGCCCCCACTCCTGAGGGGTTCATTTAATGACCAGCGAAATTCAGTGGGAGACACTTCTGTGCAGAAGGCAGGAGTCGGTATCGTGTTTGAGAGGAACAATTACGGAGAGATTGAGGTCATTGGGCTGCGACCAGGCAGCAGCGCGGAAAGGAGTGGTGCGATTTTTGTTGGCAACAAAATCGTCTCTGTGGGGCCCGTTCCTGTGACAGGAGCACCACGCGAGACAGTGCTGGATCTCATTTTGGGTACTGCAAACACGCGAGTAACCCTTGGCATCCTGCGGCAGGTAGGCTCGCCGGGTGCTGAAAACGGACAACCTAATCCAGCGAGTATTACGCTGGTAAGAGCGGACATCCCTTCCGTTCCATTGTCACAGGCTGGTTCAATGGCAGGGCGCCACGATGCCGATGAGCAACGCCGCCTCCTGGGGCAGCAGCAAATGATGCAGTCCGGAGTACCTGATGCTTCGCCAAACATGATTGTCCTTCCAGATGCACTCTCAAAGACCGTCGTCCACCCAAAAGAACCGTACGATTTTGTGGGCCCAGTGCGGACAGTGGCGCTGGAAAGAGGCGAAGGGAAGCCTGGCGAACTAACTGGCGTTGGTATTTCGTTTCAAGCAACGAAGAGCAAAGGGCATTTGATAGTCACAAAGCTGGTCCCCAATGGGCCCGCTGAGTTGAGCAACCAGATCCAAGCTGGTGACGCAATCCTGAGCGTGAACAACATTGTGGTGCAGGGAAAACGAATACCAGATGTGGTCGCCTTGATCAAGGGACCACCCAGGTCTCAGGTGGTCTTTAGACTGCAGCTGACCACAATAGGCACGGACACACTGTCTCAGGGCAATCATAGTCTCTACAACAGTGCGTCGAGTTATAGAGCCATGCAGGGTCCTGGATATGATTCTCGTCCTCGAGCGCCAGGCTCTGCACCACCAATGTCTGCGCCAGATCCAGGCGGTACGAACCAACCGCCATCACCGGTTGTGATGGCAATATCAGACTTGCCACCTGGCGCAGGTCCGAATTTCAACCCTCCTCTTCATCGGCAAGCGCCACCGCATCCTCAGAGAGGCAACGCCCCACCCGGGTCGAGGGGATCATCTGCAGGTCCTATGTTGCCGCCCTCGAGAGGAGGATCTGCAGGCCCTATGTTGTCGCCGCAAGGAGCAGTAATGTATGGAATTCGGGTTGTGCGTCTGAAAAGAAGGAACCTCAATCCTGAATTTGGGTTGGCGACAGGAGGGGTTGGATTGGGCTTTGAAAGAGATCAGGTTGGAATTCACACAGTGTGCAGCTTAATTCCCGGCGGTACCGCTGCTGAGAGCGGGAGGATTTTGGTTGGTGACAAGGTGCTGTCTGTGGACGGTGTACCCACTCAGGGGCGGTCGGTACGAGATGTAAGCGAAATGATTCGGGGCAAGGTGGACACGGATGTTGCACTGACCCTAGAGACACTTGACCCCGCGTCAAGCGCACAGCATGGATGGAATGCCCCGCCAACAGGATTTAATTATAGACAGTCAGGTTCGGCCGCGCCAATGGCCGCCGCGCCAACGGCCGCTGCGCCAATGGTTGATGAAGGTGGTGTATATGTTGTCGGATTAGTATTGTCAGAGCCATCACCAACATCAACATGTCAGATTGTAAACTCAGATATGCTCATGGACCGGGCCCATCGACTGCAGGGGCAAGAGGGCTATGGAAACGACACTCTCGCGGTCGGTGACACAGTAATTGCAATCAACGCAAAGATCTTACAAAAACAGACGTTGCAACAACTGACCGAAATGCTGTCTGGGCCTCTGCATAGTGAATTGACGTTAATGGTCCAAAACACCAGTGGCCAAGGCGACGAGATGTTTAGCATCGTGCTCCTGCGTAATATGCCCATAGCCGACTATGCCCACTGGTGTGAATACATTAATAGCCCTTCTGCACCACTCGCGCTTCAAGACAAGGCCACGGATGCTCTGCAATCTGCACTTGCTGAAATGCACTTGAGCATTTCTGCACTAGATCCTGCTGCGCTGAGTGAACAGAGTGAACAGAAATACTCAGAAGACACGCCAAGATCGTCTATTCAGAAGCAACAGCAAAGTACGGCTTTGAGGGCACCGCCCCCACCGGCTCCGTCTAAAATAGATACGTTACCTGAAGCGCCACTTATGACAACCAAAGACGTCAAAGCTTTCAAGCTTTATGTCAAAGTTTTGGAAGTCGACGGCATCGCGCTTGGACCTGACGGAAATATACCGTTCTGCATTGCAAACCTTCGCCTCATTTTTCCGGATGAAGTTTCCACCGCAAATCCAGACTCCGTGCCTACTCTCTGTCCCGGGCAGGCTGCGCAGTTCAATGGTGTTGAACTGCAGTACAGTGTTCAGGTGCAGTGCCTTGCGTGTGAATGTGAGGGGCACCTGAAAACCATCGGAAAATGCATTTGCGCTGTGCGTTGACTCAATGTCGTTTTCAGCTCGCGTTGACTCGATACTGATTTTAGCATGGCTTTTGATACCCTTCTGCGCTCTGTCTGTGCAGGTGGAAAGGGTCGAGCAAACGCAGGTATGTACTGTTACTTGAGAATTTTGTGTTTATGGTCTCTCTCTGAGCTCTCTGAGATAGTTACTTTCAGTTGTTCACGCAATATTGTTCAAAGGAAGGAAAGTTATCGTTGGTCACCAGAAGAGAGGAATCAGTCATGATCTGAAGCTCCATCTTTCGTGCTTGCTGTTTTCCGTCTGTTCTATTTTTATTTGTTCGCAATCTGACATTGATCTCCTCTGCCTTCGTCTTGGATTAAAAACAGCTTGAGCTCACGCTGTGGGACAAGAACACACCTGAGGACGGATTCATGGGCGAGGTGCTTCTCAACGTAGCAAAACTGCAGCAGATCCTCGGGAAATACTTCGAGCACTCCTTCCCTGTCAAGATCAGTTCTGTCTACAGCAGTCAATCGCGGGAAGTCAGTGGCCAAGTGCTGCTTGGATTGCGGCTGGATGGTCCAGCCGTGTAACCTTACTTTCGAATCCTTAAGTGATGACATAAACAAAGCCGCTCTTTTAGCGTTTTTCACAACTTCAGAGTACTTTATCTTTGTTTAATAAATGGTAAGTAGGGGATATGCCTTGCTCACAAGCTTACGCTCTCCCAGTGAAACGTCGGCGGGTTGTCCAGAGGCACATCAGCGATTAGATCGTCACGTTTCACGCCGCCACGCCCAGCTGTCAAAGATCCTACTCTTGACTGGATTTCCTTTCGTCTTCGGTAGACGAGATGGCAGAAAAGGTGGCTCCGGAAGAAGCCCCAGGATGAATCCATCTGGCATTTAGCTTGCAGTTTGTCGGCGTCTGGTAAACATTTCCCCAACTTTTTCAGCTTGGCCTGCGTGTCTTCATCTATTACCGGGTCGTCAATGAATATCGAATCACTGGTGTCAATTGAGGCGACTTCCACTCGAGACATTGCAGTTACGGTATAGTTACATGGCTTCAATTCTAGCGCTGCTTCGGCATCGAGCACGGCACCCCTGTACAGCATGACAATGTCAATATCACGCCCGTCGGGGGACGACGGCCTGTTGTTTGCCAATGTCATTGTGATGTTGCTCTTCAGCGGAGAAGGAAGCAAAGCAGCCTTCTTCTTCTTTTTCAAGTCCACAACGTGCTTAGTCACATGACAGTGCCCGGACGCGACGAAAAAAATTTGCTTGGTCTGGGAGCCTTCGCTTATGATTACGTCGCCAGCATTGTACGTGTGGAGCTGTAGTGAATCGAGCAGCCTGTTAAGCCTCTTCCCTTCCCACTCCGCATCAGGCTCGTTGAAAAGCGGCAACTCTGACACCAGCGTTGCTATTCTGTCCCACTCCGCCAATTGCATGGGCCGAATATACCTCAAGTAGTGCTCATGCTTGATCTCGAGCATTTTTGTTGGCTGTGTGCACAAGACATACATTGAACTAACAGATGGTTCCTTGACAAGCGCCTCTCGTCCAAACATTTCGCCAGCAAGGAGTTCGTCCTGTTTGCAAGGCTTGCCGTCTTCCATAGTACCGCGCTCAAGAATCCCCTGAACGATAATCTGCACAGACCAAAGCACCTTTGCCGGTCAGCAAGGGTCGATTCTCGCTGCAGCGCAAGAAAGTGATCTCTCTGCACCGCATGACCGCGCGCGCCTACGGACGTGGGGCCTCACGTTGAACGAGTCACCGACATCGCCCTGGCGGAGTACAAACTCTTTCGGCCGGACTTCTCGCAACGTCATGATCCTGCAAATGTCAAGTTCTGCAGCCGATGAAACTCTTAAAAGGCGATAGACCTCCAGGCTGCAGATCTCCCGCTGGACCCTTTCCAACTCGTCGGCCCGACGTTCCCATGGCAATTTTGAGACAATGTTCTCGATTCTGGCCAAGTTGATCATTTTTGAGCGCGATTGCCGCCTATTTGTTCGTTTTTCAGTCTTGTCCCCAACCTGCTTCCCGCGGCCGTACAGCACCATCAGTCTGTTCAGCTCCTTGCGGCCCCCGCCCACGCCGAAGGAGTCCATCCACGGATCGGGGGTGCATTTCTCCCGCTCCTTGCGCTGCTGCCGCTCCTTGCGCTGCTGCCGGTCCGACGACGACGGACTGTGCATATTCAACGGCCACAAGCACGAACTAGAACTGATTTTAGAAAAAACGGGGCACTTGCGCCGTTTTTCTAGGAATACTTACCACCTTGTGGGGGAACCCGAACACGCTCCCCGCGGGGGGATCAGCGCCCTGACGAGGAAGAGCAAGGAGGCGGAGACCACTTTTGCACATGGCAGGCTGCATCCTGTCATTCATGATGTCATTTGAAGAGTAATATTTTTGGGTGATGGGCGGGGGGATCAGCGCCCTGACGAGGAAGAGCAAGGAGGCGGAGCCCATTTCTGCACATGGCAGGCTGCATCCTGTCATTCCGCAGCCGAGCGCCGAGGCACAATCGGCGGTGTGTATGCATGCATGTATCTGGACGGCGCGACAGGGCTCGTCTCACGCGGTGTGCTGGCAGGAGGATCCACGCGACGGATCCGTCGGCAATCCTGCCGTTTTCTCTCCTCCTCCATCATCCCAAGCGAAAAGCCCCCTCTCTATGAGCAGCCGGGCTTCCGGCCGCTTTTGCTCTTCAGAGGAGCACGAGGGCCTTATAGAGGATGACTTCTCCTTTGACGACGACTACGATCCCTTGGATCTCGAGCGAATTGAGGCCGACTATCGCGCGACACGCGCGAGAGCAATTTTTTCTGCCGGTGCAGCCTCGCGCGTCGTGAAACTCGAACGTCTGAGGTCGTTTTCGTGCATGCCTTGCCATGCTCGGCCTCTGTTTGCGTGCCCGTCGCTGGCATGATGATCGAGCGCCCTGGCATCAAACGGGCAGGGAACACGCCCAAGAGGCTCTCAAGCGCCGGGCGGAAGCCGAATTGTGGAGGACGCATGTCGAGATGAAGGCAGTAGAGCTGCAGGCAGCGCTGCTGGAACAACGCAGCATCTTGACGTGGGGGCCTGTTGCACTTGAGGTATTGCGAGCCTGTCGTGCGGTAGCCGTGAGGCGGAGAAGGATTGTTGGAGGAATTTGCGGCGCTGTGCTCGTTGGCACGTCTTGACCATCATGTCGCGTGTAAAACACAGACCGGGCGGCTGGATAAGGCGGCTGTTTTGCAGCTTCAACGTGGGATGAAGCAATTAAACGTGAGTGAGCATTTAGACCGTCAAATCACCTGCAAAATTGTGGAATGTGCTCGTTTGGAACGGGAGCTTTTATGTTGATAAGCATCAGATATTGAGTCAGTTTTCGCACTTGATATTGCAGGATACGATTGCAGACATTGAAACGATCTCTCGACTCAACACTCCTTCAACACAGACCCACAGTGCACGAACGTCACCTGGGGATGAAGGCCCGGGAGTGCATAGAGCCGTCATAAGCGAACATTCCGACTGGCCGATGCCCTCCCCATCCCCGAGACCAAGCGGTGCCCGCGAAGTTATGCCTGCAGTGTCAGCTCATCGTGCACGACGGCGACCATGGAGCTGGAAGGTATTGAATGAGCACCTGCAGGGTGATGCGACTGCGACGGGCGCGGTGGACACACACCTACGCCCCTGGTGCGTCGCCGCGCGCAGGAAGTGGGGCGGCAGCGTTGCAGGCGCCCCAGGGTCGTTCCGATCCACTGTACGGTGGAACGAGCGCCCCTGGGGCACGGGCGACGGGCGCCACGGGTGCGTGTGTGAGGGCTCGGTCCCGCTTGCTCTATGTTGCCCGGTGTGAAGTATGACGTAGGTGATTTGACAACAGGGGCGACATGTGACATCCCACAAAGTTCACCGCGTAATTTCAGAGTGCATCAATTCCTGGAGCCCAGCGGTACGTAGAATGAAACATTTGCATTTGAGCATTGAATCTTTGATCAAGTGCCATTTTGATACCAGCAAGCAAATAAATTCCAGGTGACTGAACTAGACTCGATACCAAGGGATGGTCGCGTCTTTATACGGGACCACTTTGAAAAATATCTAGGTTGCATTCCCAAAAGATACTCTGAGCACAGGTCTGTCAGACCAAGCTATCAGTGCTGAAATTTTGACGACTCTGCAGACACGCCAAGATCGGAACTAGAGGATCCCAGATCGGAAGCAAATGATCCCCCTGAGATCGGTAAGTTTTGTCTTCGTCCTCAATCGTTGGGGTAGATGTCTGCTTCAATTTTGTGAGTAAAGGGCTGCTGTTGCAAGTGATGCGGGATTGCCTGAAGTATTGTTTCTTTTGGAACCCAGAGCCAGATGTTGAAGACGTGGACCTTGAATCGTCACAAAAGTTTCTGCGAGGGAACGTTGCATCTCACGCTCAAGAAGAGCAAAGCGAGGGGGTAAATGGAGTGAGAGCCAATCAAGATGAGGATGGCAAAACAAAAAATGAGCAGCAGGACGGCATGAAAGTTAATGATGAAACGCAAGATCAGGTCGATGCAATTGAGGACGGCAGCAAGAGTTCAGCAGGGTCACAGAATCATGATCCGTTGGAAACGTCCATAGATGTCAAATTGAACGTTGAAAAGTCTGTGCGAGGATCGGCAGCTTCCCCAACATCCATACACTCTGGCCTGCAGCAGTCTTTTGAGGAAAACGAACCTGTGGTGTTACATCAGATTTGGGCCCCCTCCACAAAAAGTCTGGAGATGTCGGATACTATAGGGAACGGTCTTACTCAAAAGCCAAGCTCCCGGCGCATCGGTGACTTAGAATCCACCAGCTCCAAGCTTAAAGTGATAAAGGAAAGTAACGTGAAACTGCCGCGAGTACTTGGCTTGGACAAATTTCAGCACGCTTATGAGAAGCGCCTAAATCTGATCTATGCAGAGGACTATATGAATGAGAACTTTGCTCTTGCAAGCAGACTCCGGGACATGATTGCAGACATTCAGTCAAAATCTCAGGAGAAAGCTGACCTTTGCAAGAGGTGCGTGGAGCCCAAGCTGTACAATACACTATCAGATTCCATTATGGCACTGCAAGATGAGTTGGCCGATTTAGAAGCCACTTTCAGGTTGTGCGGTGCTTGTTCGGGACATTTCACGCGTGATTTTGAAAGGCGTGGGCCTCCACCCGTAGAGTCAAATAAGACAAGTCTCGAAATAGATCTAGAAAAACTTGCTCACTTTGCGGCGAATGAACTTCACCCAGTGCTCAGAGATTCTTTGGGTGCAGTGATTATGGCGAGCTATGGCGCTTCAGAGCAAGATCATGGTGCAATTAAAAGATCAGTGCTGCAGCAACTTGATGGTGCGCCGATTCCACTTTACTCCACAAAATTGCAAAAGACGGCTGCAGTATTTCCGACTGAACTGGAAGCCGAGGTCCTTATGAAAAGATCGAAGGCGCGCTCGGACTTAGTTGTCAACTTAAAAAAGGAATTGATGGCCTACCAAGAGGTGCAGGGCACCCAAGACTCTGGGAGTCTTTTCGGGCAGCCCGCCCAAAGTCCCAACCTACTGGAGCTTAAAGAGTATCAAGAATGGCTACAGAAACAGGAACTGCTCCGTTTCATTGATTTTTGCGCGAGTTTTTTATGTTAAATTAATCACGTATTTTATCGAAACAGGTTCTTATGACTAACAAGAGACGTGAGCGCATGAAAGTCGAATTGGCGTGCACCTTGAAAATTCAAGGTATTTGGCGAGGTGTGTCTTGCAGGGAGGCATTCAGGCGTAAGGGAATACACATTTCTTCGCCACTTGAAGAATACGTAAGAAGTCCCTTCCACAAACTCCCTCATGAATTGCCTTGTTTACTATTTTCGACTTCTTTATTTTCTCCTGGATTGAAGATTGGCTTTGCGAATACTCAAAGCTGTGCGAAAAGATCACGTGATCAGCTTCTTTCGTTTCATCAATGACAGGCCAGGAGGCAGATGCTGCCACAATTGGAATCTGCCATGAAGTCGAAAGTTGCCATCCGCAGAGAAATGGACCACAATATACATGAGGAACGAATCTTTGCTGGCATGGTGTGTACTTTTTGTGTGTGCACTTGCTGACGCCTGGCCCATGCAGTGTTTTGTTTTTCAACGACACGTTTATTGACATTCCAAATTTTCATTGCAGGTTAATGACGATGCTCTTGCTCACGGATGGGGGTACGAACAGTCTATCATTACCCTTCTTGCAATGAGTGTACATGCAAGATAAAGCATTGATCCTGTGCACATGCGCTCACAGGTGCATAATTTTTCCGAAGTCGGATCCAAAAAGCAGAACATACTACATGGGCGAATTTGATGAAGGATTGATGCATGGAGTAGGCGTGTTGTATTTTCAGCAGCATGGATTGAGATATGAAGGTCAATTTCAACAAGATAAGGTAGATTGTTTAAAGATTTCTCACTGTGCCTTGGGATAGAGGGTGGCAAACATTCCTGCTACAAAGGTAAGAGCAAACATTCTAATATACCAAGATATATAGCGGAGTAGGTGTTTGCTGGTGGCAAATGAGGCCGCAGATTGTCTGTCGCGAAGGCTCCAATGTTTAGTGAGATTCAATCTGTAGATTGGGTTTCTGAATCCTTTGGCTCGGTATCTGATTGCGATTTCACTTCACAGAAACATGGATTTGGTCTCGAGTACTACGCGAGTGGGGCAATCTATCAGGGACAGTTCAAAAGCGATTGCCGGCATGGCCTTGGGATATACACGTGGTCTTCGGGTCTTAGCTACGGAGGGAGCTGGTTCGGAGGAATCCAGCACGGCGAGGGTGTAGAAACGAACATCAACCTTACAGGTTCTTTCAGTCCAGGTGACCATATCTGAGTAAAATCCATGCACCCCGTGAATAGTCATCCCATGTCATCATTTGCGTCGAGCCTGTGGGAACAACTTACTCGATGTGTCGACAGTCCGCCCGAAGTCCCAATTACTGCTGTTTATAAATCAACTTTCGAAGGACCAGCGTGATTGCATGATCAAAGGACAGAATTGCATGGTATGTTAACAGCGCAGCCACGCATCCAAATCACGCTTTGCAAAATCTCATTTCCAATTACATTGTCGATGTTTGACAAGCAAATGAGTAATGTACTGACGTGTAAATCGATGAGTGGCATCACTAATGACAGGCGAGAGCAAGGGAGCTCGCAGCTAAGGGTGATGCTGCAGGTAAGCATCAATTGAGGATTGATGACTGGATGGGGTTCAACACAGCTATGTGCATGTTGACGAATTTGTTTTTAAATTTCTTGTTGCCTAATTCAGTTTCTTTTGCAGGTTCAAAACAAGCGATCAAAGATGCTTTCTATTGGATGGATGAGGCCCACAGACTGAATGCAGAGCTTCGAAAAGCTATTGAGTCACAAGCAGATTCAGGCAGAAAACTAGTCAAATTTGACAGGTACAGACATTAAATCGGTGGTTTTTGTGCAGCGCTTCTTGTCATCAGGAGCTTAGATGCAAGCAGAAGAGAGAAAAGAGTAGGCGGTCGAAGGAAGACATATCGAAGTGATAACGTAGTAAGATTCCTGCGGCATGATTGCAGGGGCAAGAACATGGCGAAGAAAAAGATTGACCCAAATCTGCTCGCTACTGAGATTCTGGAAGGCGGTTGGGTAGAGCTTAACATTGATTATCCTCACGGAGAAGAAGATTTGTCCTCAGTACTGTCCTCAGAAAATTTGTCCTCAGTATCAGATTTGCCCTCATTACCGGAGGATCAATCGGAATCTCATCGCGCCAAATTAGCCGAGAAGAATTTTTTTAAGAGATTTCCCGATGCGACAGCAGGGTAAGCCCGATTTATCGCCGGCATTTCACCAAAATGTTACGATGCATTCATGCATGCATATTTTCGCAAAGTATGCATATGTTCACAACGATCCCTACATGCAGAACCACTCTCGAGCACCGGTGCCTAAATCATCACTGTGCACATTGTGAGAGTGTATATTCTTTCCTGCGTGCATGTGCGCATATGCACGAGCATGTGCGTGAGCAGCTGACGGAGCTATTTTAAACTTGCCAGTCCTTTAAAACCCGGTGTGCCAGCCGTGGTCGTTTCAGATGAAAACATCGAACAACCTTACCTCTTATTCCAAATTCAAATCAAGACGGAAGATGATGAACTATGGTGGTATCAAAAGGAAGCGCTTCGGCCGGCTCACCCAAGGTTGGCACACTTTCGTCTCCACCCACATGCGAACGCGACCACTGTTTCCCTCCCGCTTGCTGCGTCATTTTATGCACATGCTGGTCATGTCAATATCAAAGCATGTGTGTGTGTTCTGTCTGCATCTGCTACGCCAGGGTCTGTCTCGTGCCCGTTTCCGTGTCTTTGTCGGTTTCTGCCTTTATGTCTCTGTCTTTATGTCTTTGTACGTGTGCGTGTCGGTGCTCCTGTGTGTCTTTGCGTTTGTGCTTGCATCTCTGTCTGTATCTTTCTGTGTACTCGGTCTTCTTATCTACTCGCTCGCTACAACAGTCTGAAGGAAAAGCTCCGCCGAGAGCAAGAACGTTATGAACTTGAGATGCAGCAGCGCGAGTTGGATGAAGAGCAAATCCAAGAGATAATGGTACCTTCTGGGCTGGGCAAAGAAGGGCGTGTGTTCATAAAAGGCGTTTTTGCCCCCGCAGATTCGAGCTTGAACACAGCCCATTTTAACATTATGTTTTCCTGTGTAAACGGATGCATCCAGGTTCAAGTTTCGCACGTCTTGGAGTCTTCAGTCTACTTTGCTGACTGGGCAAAGGTGTGAAAATACACTTCGACAGACTTATACAAACAGATATGCATGCAGCGCCGCAGCGGCTGGAGGCAAGTGAGAGTGTATGAGAGCGCATGCGCGTTTGAGTGCAAGGAAAAAGCGGAAGCGTGTGTGCCTTTTGAAAACAATCGAGTCTGAGCGCCCTCATATTCCACATGCCTGCAGGCTGGTGGGGCACAGACAGCGGCTGCATGCAGCGAAGTACTTGAAGCGATGAAACGCATGCCGACGCTCAAGTCTATTGAACCGAAGACGAAAGATGGAGCTGAATTCTTGAGGGCCCTTAAAAAACACCGCGAACTCCAAGATCTCGAGGGAGAGGAAGCAGCAAGGGCAGCATTGCTAGAGAAGGAAGAGGAAGAGTCAAGCGACAACAATGGTGCCGAGAATGGAGTTCACGGCCAAGACGCCGTAGTCGACGCCCAAGACGGCAACCGCTGAGCCTCCGGCCAGGGAGGCGTCGGTGACAGTGTTTTTTAGCGCGCGCACGCATCCACGAAACCTTGCTCTGATTCATTGCCGCAGCTTGACATTTACAACAAAAGAATAAAGGGTCCCTGAAGTACAAAACGAGCGACAGATGGGCAAAACAACGCTGCGCTGACCGCGCGACACCACCCAGCGGGCCGTCAACACCGCACAAACTCCATTGCCTTCTTACACATCTGTGCTTGAGGGGGGCTAATCAAACTGGTCTCGGATCCGGAAGCGCGGGGTGTCGACCGTACTGATCAGGTCGGCGGCGATGACATCTTTCCAAGGGAGGCCTTGGACATCGTCCACTTGCCGCTCTGCGCGCCGCAGCTCGGCAGTGGTCAGATTGTTGACGCCACGCACGTCCAGGTAGCCTAGCTGCGGACAGTGCCGCAGAATGGATCGCAAGCCTCGGTCCGTCACGCGTCTGCAGTAGGCCATATCGAGATAGACCAGCTTGCGGCAGCCCTTGGCGATGGCCTGAACGCCTTCCTCAGTGACGTCGGTGCAGTGGGCGATGGCCAGGAGCTGGAGTTCGGGCATGTTTCGCGCTATCGAAACAATGCCTTCGTCCGTGATCAGGTGACAGAAGCTCAGGTCGAGGCGCTGGAGCACTCGGCACATGGCAACGTCTTCCATGCCAATGTCGGTAATCTGCGGCGACCCTCGCAGCGAAAGCGTGCGCAGGCGCGGGCAGTTGGTGCCGATGTGAAAGCACACCTTGTCGTCAACTACCGAGCTGTCTGACAGATCGATGTGCTGCAGTCTGGGTGATCGCGCCAACAGATTACCAACCGTCACGGGGTCAATGCCGGTGAACCGCAGTTTGTGTGCTGGCTCCACGTTCTGGACGGTATCGCCAGCGAATCGTATGGATGTGCGGTGCTTTGACACCATGCCCCATAGCCTTGTGGAAGCCTAGTAAAAAGCGTACACAGCACGCCACACAAGTGCCCCGTCAGACACCCCAAGGTTGCTTCCTGCGATGTCGCAAACGTGTAAAAGTGCGTCGCACGTGTGTGTCCTTCTGTGTGTGCGCGCGTGTAAATTTCAAGAACAAGGCAGAGGCGCATCAGGCCTTGGGGCTCGCTGCAACGCACCATGGCGAGGAGGCTCCAATGGGGACACTCTGGCACAAAGGTCATCACTCTTAAAAGCAGCAGGTCTGATAGCGGCCCCGCAGAACACGCAGAGTTTAGACCAAACCAATTGTTGTTGGCAGAATACTTCTCAAACTCTACCATGCACGCGTCAGAGCAGAAGCGCAGCACCCCACCCGCCTGCAGCACACCCAACGCAAGCAGAGCCCGTCAACAATAGCGCATCACCCACGTGCACATCAACGCCCAAAACACAAGCGTGCCTTCTGGCATTCCACTCTTTGTGTCTGTTCCCAACTCCGCAACCCTCCACTGTGCTTGCTCCTGTGTCTACAACCCTAGAAGACGCACCTTCCAGCGATGGAACTGGTCGGGACGAGTCTCGGGCTTGCAGCAGCTGTGGGCACAGCACGTGCGGAGCCACGAGTGGTGGTAGCGCTCTTCGCGGGGAAGCATCTGCTTGAGATGGACCTTATCGAGGCGGTCTTTGATCAGCGTCATCTTATCCTCATCGCGGCGCCCCGCCATTTCCTCAGCAAGGAGCAGACGGATGCACTCCCGTAATGCCTGCAGCGCTTTCTCTGTCTCCGGGGGCTGGAGATGCGAGTAGCCCTCGGCCAGCGACTCGAGCGCAAACATTTTGTCCTGCATCCTCCGCTCGTGGTTTGGGAACTCCACCAAAAGCGCGTTCCAGCGCTCAAGCAGCTGCAGCCCTTCGACAATGGCACCCATGCCTTCCTTGGTGCTGCGGCGCATCAAGAGGCACCCGCGGATGCGGAGCGCCGGCATCAAGCGGGGGTCGTCGGCTGCCACCAGCGTTTCGCACAGCTTGAGACCCTGCATGGAGCGGTTCAGAGCCGCCTGCCACTCTTCCTCGCGGGGCTCAGTGAGGTACATGATGAATTTCGCCTGGTCGCTGAGCGACTGGGCCACCTGCACGGACTTATTGCCGTAGAGCTTCTGGTTGAAGTCGGTGCACAGCATGTAGTCCTCTAGTGCCTGCGAGATGTGGTGACAATCGAGCTGCATTTGCGCGCGCTGCTGCAGCGTGCGGATGTACGTCGGGGAGAAAGCACGGAGCGGGGCCCGCCCCAGAATGTCCAGAATCTTTGTCAGATATGTGAGGGCCTCGACGTAGCGGCTTTTGCCGATGAGGTACTGCGCGTAGATCTGGTATGCTGTCGCCAGTTGCCGCGCGTGCAACGCCATACCCTGTAAGTGAGCCACCGTGGCATGAACGTGATGCGCGTCCTGCCAGTGCACGCGCAGCCCAAGGTCATTGCCGGTGTGCTGACGCGGGCAGGAGGGAGGTGGCAGCAGAGATTACGTACCTCAAGCGCGATGAGCTCCTCCCAATGTTCAATGCCCTCCAGCATCCGACGCTCAGCACTAGTGGTTCTATTCATGAGCGAGTAGCATTCGCCGATGCGAAAGACTGC
>Ga0315905_10002525_pt1 | contig 19236 bp, 16 predicted proteins | sample LakEriMetagenome_5_FD_203522 | JGI IMG/M metagenome (GOLD analysis project Ga0315905, IMG submission 203522) | Freshwater fungal communities from buoy surface, Lake Erie, Ohio, United States - Buoy 4 MA121 | ecosystem: Environmental > Aquatic > Freshwater > Lake | place: USA: Lake Erie, Ohio... | reverse complement strand
CCTGCAATCGTTTGTCGAGGCAGGCGGCGGCATCTTCCTCGCCGGCTTCCTCGTCAGCCGCGGCTTTTCCTTCCCGGCCGCCCTCGCCAGCTTTGCGCTGATCGTTCTCTCGCGCCTCGCACTGCGCGGCTTTGTGCTGCCGCTGGCGGTGCGCTTCGGCGTGCGCAATGTCCTGCTGATCGGTATCGCCATCCGCGCGATGAGCTTCGCGCTGCTCCCGCTGGTTCACGAGGTCGGCTTGCTCCTCGCGCTCTTCCTCGCCGTCAGCGGCCTCGGCAGCGTGCTCTACTGGACGGCGTGGCACGGCTTCCTCCCCGTGCTCACCGATACCGGGCGCGGCGGCCAGCAGATCAGCGTGCAGCAGGCGACCAGCGCTCTCGTCGGCATCGCCGCCCCCGCGCTCGGCGGCCTGCTTCTGGCGCATGGCGGGCCCGGCATGGCCTTTGCGGTGATCACCGGGCTGCAACTTGCAAGCGCGCTGCCCTTGCTCGGCGCGCCCAATCCCCCAATCGAGCGTGCCGCCACGCTCGAACCCGGTGTCGCGAGCTATGCACGCCGCCTCTATTTCCATGAGGGCTTCCATTCCGGCTGTGCGGTGGTGATCTGGAACCTCGCCCTGTTCGCCTCGCTGGGCGAGCATTTCGACCAGTTCGGCGCCGCGATGGCCGCCGCCGGGCTGGCCGCCGCCGCTGGCGGTCTCCTTGTCGGGCGCCTGATCGACGGCGGGCGCCCGCGCCACTCGCTCCTCATCGCTTATGGTGCCGCAGCGCTCGCACTCGCCGCCAAGGGCAGTGCGCTCGGCCACCCGCTGCTCGCGGTCGCCGCAACCGCACTCGGCGCGCTCGTCGTGCCCATGACCAGCACGGCCATGCTCGCCCCGCTCTATGCCATGGCGCGGCAGGGCCCCTGCGTGCTGCGCTTCTCGATGGCAACCGAAGGCGGCTGGGACCTCGGCTGCTCCGCCGCCTGCCTCACAGCCGCAGCTCTGCTGGCGGGCGGCGCAGGCTTCCGCCTGCCGATCCTTGTCGGCCTCGCCGCCATCGCCGCCATGGCCTGGATGCTCGATCGCTGGTACATCGGCAGGCCGCAGTCGGCCTAGATCTCGCTGATGTCCACTACCGGCCGGTCCTCGCGCGTACCGCGATAGCGCGCATCGGGCTCACTCTCGCCCGGCGAGATCACCACGTGGTCGTCATGCACTTCGAGCAAGGTGCCCACGAACGGCATGCCCTCAAGGCTTCCCGTCACGCGGTAGCTCACATAATCCCCCACCTTGAACGTGGCGGGATCGAAGTTGAACTCGAACGGGCACGACCCGTCCCCCATGCCAAACATAGCCTCTCCCGAAACACAAAGGGCCGCCGGATCACTCCGGCGGCCCCTGCTATAGCAACCTCGTCGCGGCAGATCAGCCGACGATTTCTTCCGGCTTGAAGAAGTAGGCGATCTCGATCGCCGCGTTCTCGTCCGAATCCGAACCATGAACGGTGTTCGCCTCGATCGATTCGGCCAGTTCCTTGCGGATCGTGCCCGGCTCGGCATTGGCGGGGTTGGTCGCGCCCATCACGTCGCGGTTGCGCTGCATGGCGTTCTCGCCTTCGAGCACCTGCACCACGACCGGGCCCGAGATCATGAACTCGACCAGATCGTTGAAGAAGGGGCGCTCGCGGTGGACGGCGTAGAAGCCCTCGGCCTGCTCGCGGCTCATGTGGATGCGCTTCGAGGCAACGACGCGCAGGCCGGCTTCCTCAAGCATCTTGGTGACCGCGCCGGTCAGGTTGCGGCGCGTGGCATCGGGCTTGATGATCGAAAAGGTGCGGGTAACCGCCATGGGATGTTCCTTGCGTATTGGGGAGGCTTCTCGTTGGCCGCGCCCCTAGCCGGGAAATTGCTGCACTGCAAGGTTGCGGGGCAAGGTTGCGGGGCAAGGTTGCGGGGCAAGGTTGCAGGGCAAGGTTGCCCATGCCTTGCCAACCGGGGGAGAGAGGCCATGTGCAACCGGGCGAAGGCACGGTGCTCTCGAACGGTTCGGATCAACCCGAACGGAACTACGGCCCCTTAAGCCACTTCCCGCCTTCCTGCCGGTGATATTGCCGTAACACGCCCTCGCGCTGTCCCAGCATGCGCCATGTCCCGCGCGCATCATCGATCCGTTCGGGCGGAAACAGCAGAAACACGCGCTCGGCGTTCTCGAACTCGCGCCACACCCCGTCTGCCAGCGCCAGATAGCGCGCGCCATTGGCGGGCTCGGCCACCTGAGAAAGCAGGATCGGCTGGCGGACATCCTGCTCGCTCCCCGCCATGCCATGCGCCAGGAAGCTCTCAGGCACGCGCGTCCACAGCGCCTCGCTGATCCGCGCGAGCTGCGCTGCATCCTCGGAGACCACCAGCAAGCGCTCCCCCGCTTTCAACGTCCCTTGCGCCAGACTAGGCAGCACCAGTTCGGCCGGATCGCGCGAAAGCTGATAGAAGTCGACTTGCATCGCTCGCCTCAGATCGGATCGTCGAGCGAACGCGCGAGCGGAGTGAAGCTCTTGGGGCCCGCCTCGGTCATCACCCAGCAGTCCTCCAGCCGCATGCCGAACTCGCCCGGACTGTAGAGCCCCGGCTCGTTGGAAAAGCACATCCCCGGCGCCAGCAGGGTCTGGTCGCTGCCGACGAGGTAGGGGCTCTCGTGCCCGTCCATGCCGATCCCATGCCCCGCCCGGTGCGGCAGGCCCGGCAGCGCGAAGCGCGGACCCCAGCCCTCGCTTTCGTAGAACCGGCGCACCGCCAGATCGAGCGCGCTGACCGGCACGCCGACCTTGGCCGCGCCGAAAACCCTGTCTTGCCCGCGCCGCACCGTGTCCCACACCTTGCGCTGCCGCGCGGTCGGCTCGCCAAACACGAATGTGCGCGAGATATCGGACTGATAGTCCTCGACCACACAGCCGCAGTCCATCAGCACGACCGAGCCCTCATGCACCGTCTGCGGGCTATGCGACCCATGCGGAAAGGCGCTCGCCTCGTTGAGCAGCACCAGCGCGAACTCGCTTGTCGCCCCCATGCGCACGGTCGCTTTCTCGACCAGCGCACCGATATCCGCCGCCGTCATCCCCTTGCGCACCGCGCCGCGCGCCTCGCGCATCGCGGCGAGCGTGATCGTGTTCGCGTGCTGCATCAGTGCCAGTTCGGCGGGCGACTTGAGTTGGCGGCAGGCATTGACCAGCCCGGCGCCCGAGACGACCGCAAGGGTGCCCTCGCGCGCCAGTCCCTCGGTGATGAACGCACGGGTGGTCTGCTCCACCGCCACCGGCCCGCTGCGCCCCTTCAGCGCATCTGCAACCAGCGCAAAGGGGCTCGCGTCCTCGTGCCAGGTCCGGATGTCCGCCGGGACGGCCAGCGTCTCCTGCACCGAAGGCGCCTCGAAAAACGGCGTCACCACGATCGGCTGGCCGCTTGCCGGGATCACAGCGGCGGTGATCCGTTCGGAGCGCGACCAGCGCACGCCGGTGAAGTAGGTCAGGCTGCTGCCGCTCTCTACAAGCAGCGCGGCGATGCCCTGAGCCTGCATCAGGCCTTGCACCTTGGCGATCCGCGCCAGCCGCTCAGCGCGGGTGATCGGTGCCGGCGCATCGATCATCGCGCTCGATGGCGGCAAGGCCCGCAACGAGGAAGGTATTGCCGTGAGCGCCGCCATGCCGCCCGCCCCCGCGAGCACCCCGCGCCGCGAAAGAACGATGCTCATGCCGTTTTCCCTTTTCCCGAACGGCAGCGATCCGAACAGAACTTCACGTTCTCCCAATCGCGCTCCCACTTCTTGCGCCAGGTGAAGGGGAGGCCGCAAGACGCACAGACTTTCGTCGGCAGATCCGCCTTGCGGCGCATCTTCGGCATCAGCTTTCCAGCACGTCGCGCACGTAGCGATCGAGCAACCGCACGCCGAACCCGGTCGCACCCTTGTCGTGCGTCGCGCCGGGCTTGTCGACCCAAACGGTCCCCGCAATATCGAGGTGCGCCCAGGCCACGCCCTTGTCCACGAAGCGCTGGATGAACTGCGCTGCCGTGATCGAGCCGCCATAGCGCGGCCCCACGTTCTTCATGTCGGCAATCGGGCTGTCGATCAGCTTGTCGTAGGCCGCGCCGAGGGGGAAGCGCCACAGCAGGTCGCCGCTCGCCTTGCCCGCCGCATCGAGCTGGCCCGCAAGGAGATCGTCGTTCGAGAACAGGCCGGCATGCTCATGCCCCAGCGAAACGATGATCGCGCCGGTGAGCGTCGCGAGGTCGATGATCGTCGCGGGTGCATATTCCTTCTGCACCCAGGTCACTGCATCACACAGCACCAGCCGCCCTTCGGCGTCGGTGTTGATCACCTCCACCGTCTGGCCCGACATCGTGGTCACGACATCGCCCGGGCGCTGCGCATTGCCGTCGGGCATGTTCTCGACGAGGCCGCACACGCCGATCACGTCGGCCTGTGCCTTGCGCCGCGCCAGCGCGAGCATCGTGCCGGCCACGGCGCCCGCGCCGCCCATGTCCCACTTCATGTCTTCCATGCCACCAGCTGGCTTGATCGAGATGCCGCCGGTGTCGAAGGTCACGCCCTTGCCGACAAACGCCGTCGGCCGCGCGCCAGCCTTGCCCTTCCAGCGCATCGCGATGATCTTGGGCTCGCGCACTGAACCCTGCGCCACGCCGAGCAGCGCGCCCATGCCCAGCGCGGTCATCTCCTCAAGGCCGAGTACCAGGATCTCGACGCCGGTACCTTCCAACCGCGCCTTGCAGCGCTCGACGAAGCTGGCCGGGTAGATCACGTTGGCCGGCTCGGTCACCAGTTCCCGGGTAAACTCGACCCCCTCGGCAATCGCCGCCTCGGTTTCCCATACGGCCTCGGTCCCTTCCGGCGCGCCAAGCACGACGATCTTCGCCAGCGAGGGCTTCTGCTCGTCGCTCAGTCTGGTGCGGTAGACATCATGGCGCCACGCGCGCAGCCGCGCGGCGAGAAGCACGGCGGCGGCTTCCTCTGCACCAAGGCCGCTCCCGGCAAAGTCGATGGCAAGCTCGGTCTCGCCCGAAGTCAGGTACTTGGCGGTGATCCCGCCGCCCGCGCGCTCCAGCGCGGCGGTACGCCCGGCGGAGCCCGGCTCGCCGATACCGGCAAAGGCAAGCCGCCGGACGCCCGAGTCCGTTGGCACCATGGCCTCGAACAGCTGCCCCGTCTTGCCCGAGAAGCGGACCGCAGCCGCCGCCTCGCGCACCAACAGCTCGGCGTCGGCGGGCAGCCCGTCCTGCGCCACGAAGCTGGCAACAAGGCGGGGGCGGGCAGTATCGGCGGCGGCGAATTCGATGATCATTCAAGGCTCCTGCCGGAAAATGGGCACACACCGGGGCTCAGCTTGGCGCAAGGTGAATTGTGGGTTTGCAGTTAAGCGGCACCGGTGCGATAGGCAAGGCCATGCGAGCCCTCCCGCGGCCCCAGCCGCAAGCCTTGTACCCGCAAGCCTTGTCCCGATGCTTGCGGCCAACCTGCGTCGCTGCCATGCGCCCGGCTCTCCTCGTGCTCGGCACGCTGGCGCTGGCGATAGGCCCTGTCCGTGCGCAGACGCCGGACTTGCCGCCTTCGGCGCGTCCGGCGCAGGAAGCAGGCGCCCCATCCGAAATCCGCTTCCAGGCCGATCGCGTCACTTATGCCAGCGATGCCGAGACCGTTACCGCCACCGGCAATGTCGTGCTGCGCCGCGAAGAGCAGACCGTGCGGGCGGATGTAGTCACCTGGAACCGCAAGACCGGCGAAATCGAGGCAAGCGGCAACATCCGCTTCGTCGACGATGCCGGCAACGTACTCTACACCGACAAGGTCGAGCTGACCGACACCCTGAAAGCAGGGGTGATCGAAGACATGCTGCTCGTCCTGCGCCAGGGCGGCCGCCTCGCCGCGAGCAGCGGAACGCGCGCTGCCAATGGCGACATGATCTTGCGCGATGCGGCCTTCTCCGGCTGCGCCGTGGAGGATGAAAACGGCTGTCCCAAGCGCCCGAGCTGGGAAGTCACGGCAGTCGCCGTCACCTACGACGCCAAGGACCAGCGCGTCCGCTACAAGGGCGCCTTGCTGCGCGTGTTCGGGCTGCCGATCCTGCCGCTGCCCGGCCTTGCCCATACCTCGGACTTCCGCGCGGAAAGCGGTATCCTGATCCCCGATTTCCGTTTCAGCGCGGCCAACGGCGCGGAAATCAGCGACACCTATTATTGGCGCCTTGCCAACAACAAGGATCTTGCGCTCACCGGCAATCTCTACAGCGCCGCGCTGCCGATGATTTCGGGCCGCTACCGCCAGCTCACCGACAAAGGCGCCTTCCAGGCCACAGCCTATCTCACCCGCAGCGCGCGCATCAATATCGGGAGCGGCAACGTCACCGATGCCAACGCGCGCGAACAGGTCTTCCGCGGCTATCTCGAATCCAACGGCCGGTTCCAGCTCTCCGAGAACTGGAGCCTCACCGGCTATGGCCGCTACGCGAGCGACCGCACCTTCCTGCGCCGCTACGATATCAGCCGCGACGACCGCCTGCGCTCGACGATCAATCTCGAACGCGTCGACCAGAACAGCTACTTCAGCCTCGCCGGCTGGGCAGTGCAGACGCTGCGCAGCGGTGATCGGCAGGGTCTTGTTCCCATCGCGCTCCCCGCGCTCGAATATCGCCATCGCATCGTACCGCCGCGCATCGGCGGCACGCTCGAACTGCAGGTCAACAGTCTTGCGCTCACCCGCCCCGGCGGACAGGATACCCAGCGCGCCTTCGCCAAGGCGCAATGGGACCTGCGCACGATCACCGGGATGGGCCAGGAAGTGACCTTCACTGCCCTCGCGCGCGGCGATGTCTACCATTCTTCGCAGACCGATCTCACCAGCAACCTGCTCTACCGCGGTCGTGCCGGCTGGCAGGGCCGCGCCATCGCCACCGCCGCGGTCGATATCAAGTGGCCGCTCGTCGGCGCCGCGCTTGGCGGGACGCAAGTGTTCACCCCGCGAATCCAGTTCATCGCCTCGCCCAAGGTCCGCAATCTCGCCATTCCCAACGAAGATTCGCGGTCGGTCGAGCTTGAGGATTCGAACCTCTTCGCGATCAACCGCTTCCCCGGCTACGACCGTATCGAGGACGGCGCGCGCGTCACCTATGGCGCGGACTGGCAGCTCAACCGCCCCGGCTGGCGGGTCTTTGCCACCGTGGGCCAGTCCTACCGCCTGTCCACCCAGAAGACCCTGCTCCCTGATGGCACCGGCCTTTCTTCACGGGTATCCGATATCGTCGGACGCACCGACTTGCGCTTTCGCGACATCGTGCAGTTCACCCACCGTTACCGGCTCGACAAGGACAGCATGAAGCTGCGCCGCAACGAGTTCGACGCCACCATCGGCAACCACCGCACTTACGCCGAAGTCGGTTATTTGCGCCTCAACCGCGATATCTCCGCCACTTTCGAGGACCTGCGTGACCGCGAGGAACTGCGCTTCTCCGGCCGTGTCGCCTTCGCGCGGCGCTGGTCGGTGTTCGGCTCTGCGGTCGCCAACCTCACCAGCAGGGTGGACGATCCGACCAAGGCCCGCGATGGCTTCCAGCTCCTGCGCCACCGCCTCGGATTCGCCTATGCCGACGATTGCCTCGATCTCGCGCTGACCTGGCGGCGCGACTACATCACCAATGGCGACGCGCGGCGCGGCAGCACGATCCAGTTCAATATCGCATTCAAGGGGCTTGGCGTGCGGTAAGGCGGGTGTCCCGCGCGCGCCTTGATCGAACGATCCTGTCGTCACCCCTGCACTGGCGTGGATCCAGAGCGATGCCGCACGATGGACCTCAAGATCGGCTCCACCCTCACTTTTCCTCCGTTTCGCTTTTATCACCGTTGCAAACGGGCTATCGCCGCGCCACTCACCTCGGGTTCAGCCGGGCCGTGCGAATGCGGGGCGGCTCAGCGATCGTTGGAAGGGACCGCGCAGCGTGGCGCCAGGCGGGGCCGAAAGACAGGCCAAGAGACAGGCCAAGAGACAGGAATATCGAACTGCCATGAACACCCGGTTTCGCTTGTTTTCTGTTGCCGCGCGCGCTGCGCTGAGCCTTGGCGCACTTGCTGTCGCTGCAGCCCCTGTTGCCGGCACGCTGGCCCAGGCGCAGACAGTGCCTGATCCGGTCGAGGTCCCTTCGACTGATGGCGGCCTCAATCTTCCTGCCAATCCCACGATCTTCGGGAATGCCGATCCGCACCTTCGTCGCGCCACTGCGATCGTGAACGGCGAGATCATCACCGGCACCGATGTCGACCAGCGCCTCGCGCTCATCGTCAGCGCCAATGGCGGCAAGGTTCCGCCCGAGGAAATGGAGCGACTGCGCCTTCAGGTGCTGCGCAACCTGATCGACGAGACGCTGCAGATCCAGGAATCCAAGGCCGCCACGATCGATATCGATGACGAGGAAGTCAACCAGACCTTCGAGCGCGTCGCCCAGCAGAACTTCGGCCAGAATCCCGCCGCACTGGAAAAGTACCTCACCTCGATCGGCTCTTCCTCGGGCTCGCTCAAGCGGCAGATCAAGGGCGAGTTGGCCTGGCAGCGCCTTCTGCGCCGCAACGTCCAGCCGTTCATCAGCGTGTCGGACGGCGAAGTACGCGAAATGATGGACCGCCTCAAGGCCGCCAAGGGCACCGAGGAATACCGCATCGGCGAAATCTACCTCTCCGCCACGCAGGAAACCAAGCCGCAGGTCTTTGCCAACGCAGAGAAGATACTCGATCAATTGAAGGGCGGCGGCAGCTTCGTCGCCTATGCGCGCCAGTATTCCCAGTCTTCAAGCGCCTCGGTCGGCGGCGATCTCGGCTGGATCCGCCTCGCACAGCTGCCGCCCGAGCTCTCGACCCCTGCCGCGCAGATGTCGCCCGGCCAACTCGTCGGCCCGATCGAGCTAGCCTCCGGCTATTCGCTGCTCTACCTGATCGACAAGCGCCAGGTCCTCACCGCCGACCCGCGCGATGCCATCCTCAGCCTCAAGCAGATCTCGATCGCCTTTCCCAAGGGCACTGCCGAAAAGGAGGGCGCCGCAAGGGCTTCCGAATTCGCCAGGGTAGTCAAGGACATCAAGGGCTGCGGCGCCGCTGATACCGCGGCCGTCGCGCTGGGCGCAACCGTCGTCGCCAACGACCAGATCCGCGTGCGCGACCTGCCCAGCGCGCTGCAGGACACCATCCTCAAGCTTTCGGTGGGGGAAACCACCCCGCCCTTCGGCTCGATCGAAGACGGCGTGCGCGTCCTCATGCTCTGCGGGCGCGACGATCCCAAGGTCGAAAGCGGGCCCAACTTCGAGCAGCTCCAGTCGCAGATGGAAGATGACCGCGTGAACAAGCGCGCGCAGACCTACCTGCGCGACCTTCGCCGCGACGCGGTGATCGAGTACAACTGAGACAGCAGTTCGCTCTTCGCCTCCAGCTCATCACCCGCAAGCGCAGCGAAGCACTCCCAGGCGTCCCGCAAACCGCTCTGGATGGCTTCGCTGCGCTCGCAATGACGACCCCGGAGGGTATTTGCCCTCACCCTCGCGCGTCCGCTCTGCTAATACGCGCGCATGACCACTATCCTTCCCATCGCGATCAGCCTCGGCGATCCCGCCGGCGTGGGGCCCGAACTGATCGCCGCAGCCTGGGACCGGCGTGAAGCGGAGCGCCTGCCGCCCTTCTTCGCGGTCGGCAACCGCGATCTGATCGAAGCTGCCGCCCGCAGCCGCGGACTCACCATCCCCGTCGTCGCCATTGCCGCGCCCGATGAAGCCGCCGCCGTCTTCCCTCACGCGCTCCCCGTGCTCGATGTCGGCACTGCGCCCTGCACCCCGGGCCAGCCCGACGATGCTGGCGCCGCGCTCGCGCTGCGCGCGCTCGAAGTCGCCACCAGCCTCGTCAAGCAGGGCGCCGCCGCCGCGCTCGTCACCGGCCCCATCGCCAAGAGCCGCCTCGCCCGCATCGGCTTCACCCAGCCCGGCCAGACCGAGTTCGTGGCGGAAGCCTGCGGGATCACCCCCGAAAACGCGGTGATGATGCTTGCCGGGCCCCACTTGCGCGTGGTCCCGATCACTGTCCATGTCGCGCTGCGCGATGTGCCGTTCCTGCTCTCGGCAGATCTCATCCGCACCCGCTCGATGATCGCCGCCGCTGCGCTTATCCGCGATTTCGGCATCGTCCACCCCCGCCTCGCCGTGGCCGCGCTCAATCCCCACGCCGGCGAGGACGGCCGTATGGGCACGGAGGACCGCGACGTGATCGTGCCCGCCGTCGCTGCATTGCAGGCCGCCGGGATCGACGCCCGCGGGCCCTTGCCCGCCGACACCATGTTCCACTCCGAAGCCCGAGCCACCTATGACGCCGCGATCTGCATGTACCACGATCAAGCGCTCATCCCGATCAAGGTGCTCGATTTCGACGAGGGTGTGAACGTCACGCTCGGCCTGCCGATCATCCGCACCTCGCCCGATCACGGCACCGCCTTCGCCATAGCCGGCACCGGCGCCGCCCGCCCCGGCGCAACGATCGCTGCGATCCGCATGGCCGGCCAATGCGCAGCCCGCCGGGCCGGCGCCGCATGAGCCCTGCCGCTCCGTTCCTCCTTCTTCCCCACACCCGTTCAAGGGATGCCGGGCGGGGGCGCTCTGCGCTCGCCGGCCAGGCCATTTCCCCTCCACCAGCCCGTGCTCGCCGGGGAGCGAAGCAATGACCGACACCCCCGTCATCAGCCTCCCGCCCTTGCGGGACGTCGTCCAGCGCCACGGCCTCATCGCCACCAAGGCGCTCGGCCAGAACTTCCTGTTCGACGAACAGCTCCTCGCCCGCATCGCAGCCGTACCCGGCGACCTCAGGGGCCAGAACGTCCTTGAAGTCGGCCCCGGCCCGGGCGGCCTCACCCGCGCGCTCCTGCGCCGCGGCGCAAACGTCGTCGCCATCGAAATGGATCGCCGCTGCCTCCCCGCGCTTGCCGAACTGGCCGAGGCCTTCCCCGGCCAGTTGCGCGTGATCGAGGGCGATGCCACCAAGATTGCACCCGAAACCCTGTTCGACGCCCCGTGGCATGTCGTCGCCAATCTTCCCTACAACGTCGGCACCGCGCTGTTCGTCGGCTGGCTCTCCGGCCCCGCATGGCCGCCGCAGTGGCGCAGCCTCACGCTCATGTTCCAGCAGGAAGTGGCCGAACGCATCGTGGCTGCGCCCGGCACCGACGCCTACGGCCGCCTCGCCGTCCTCGCGCAGTGGCGCGCCGCGCCGCGCATCGCCATGCGCGTCCACCGCAGCGCCTTCACTCCGCCGCCCAAGGTCATGTCGGCAATCATCCATGTCGAGCCCGCGGCTATGCCGGAGGGCGTCTCCGCCCGGATGCTCGAACGCGTAACGGAAGCCGCCTTCGGCCAGCGCCGCAAGATGCTCCGCCAGAGCCTCAAGGGCCTCCCCGGCGCGCTCGAAGCACTCGAAATGCTGGGCATCGATCCTCAACGACGCGCAGAAACCCTCGCCGTCGCGGACTTTGTGGCAATAGCCCGCGCGCTGACCCGCTAGTTGCTGGCAGCCTTCTTCCGCTGCGCCTCGTAGCCCGTGCGCTGCGTATCGATCAGGTAAGCGTGGATCGCCTCCACGTCATACCGGCTGACCATGTCGCCCATCGGCGCCATGCCGTTACCCGCCAGCGCACCGCCCAACACGATATCCTTGAACATCCCGTGGATCTCGCGCGGCAGGCGCGAGAGGTCCGGCGTGATCCCTGGTCCGAACATGTGGCAGCGCGAACAGAACTCGGTGAACTTGGCCTCGCCATGCGCGATCTTCGCCGTCGTCGCCCGCAGGGGCGGTGGAGCGGGATAGGTCAGCGGATCCGGGCGCAGTTCGGGCTGCGGCACCGGTCCGCCGCCCAGCTTGAACACGAGGATGCGATTGGTGTTGCGGTTGCGATAGGCAATGTCTGCCAGGGTCAACGGATAGCTGATGCCCACCCCGCCATAGCCCACCTGCACCGCGATATACTGCACCCCGCCGATCCGGTATGTCATGGGCGCGGCCATGATATGCGATCCGGTCTGGATCGAGGCCAGCTCTGCGCCGGTGGTCGCGTTGTACACCCGCAACGTGCCATCGCCGCGCCCCTGCACCACGATATTGCCCGCAGTCGAAAGCACACCGCCATCGTAGCCGCGATTGCCTTCGGAGGTGACCCGCTCCCACACCACCTTGCGTGCCACCGGATCCCACGCCTTCAGCACTTCGCGCACAAGGCTGGTCTTGCCGCGTTCCTTCTGCAGTTCCGCCTTGGTCGGGATCGGGCCGAACAGGCGGCTCAGCGTCGCCTCGTCGTAGGTATCATCGGGAATGATCCCGTTGGCATTGAAGAAGCCTTCGAGGTGATCGAGCCTGCCCTTGTTGGCCGGCAGGTTGACCATCACATTGGGCACATCGAGCGTCGGGATATAGACAAGTCCCGTCTGCGGACTGAACGACATCGGGTTCCACGTATGCGCCCCGGCCCACGAGGGATAGACGTTCTTGGGCTTGGCGGAATAGTCCGCAACCTCGGTGAACTCAGGCCGCCCGGTCGCCAGATCCACGCCCTTGGCCCAGTTCACATAGGCAAAGGCATCCGCTGCCAGCAGCTTCCCGGTCTTGAGGTCGAGCGTATAGAAAAACCCGTTCTTCGAGGCCTGCATGACCACGCGGCGCGTCTCGCCCCCGCCGACGGGCAGATTGGCAAAAGTGAGCTTCTGTGTTGCGTCATAGTCCCAGGCATCGCCAGGCGTTTCCTGATAGAACCAGGTCATCCGGCCGGACTTGGCATTCACCGCGACGATCGAGGCGTTGAACAGGTCGTCACGGCGCTCGGCCGCAGACTTCACCCGCGAATAGGGTGAGGCATTGGCGGTGCCGAATATGATCTGGTCGGTCTCGGCATCATAGGAAAGCCCGTCCCAAACCGTGCCGCCGTTCTGGTAGCGGCCATCGTGATCCGGTCCCCAGGATTTCGCCGCCATCTCCAGTTCGGGATGCTCGACCGGCTTGCCGGGCGGTGGCGGCACTGTGAAGAAGCGCCACTTGAACGCGCCGGTCCTGATGTCCCACGCCGAGATATAGCCGCGCGTCGATCCATCGCCGAGGTCGGCACCCGAATTGCCGATCACAACGGAATCGCTGGTCAGCAGCACCGCGCCGGTCGAGGCATAAGTATAGGAGCTCTTGCCCCGGCCGATGATCGTGTCCGCGGTCCACTTTTCCGCACCGGTCCTGGCATCGAGCGCATGGAGCCGCCCGTCCTCACTCGCAACGAACACCACCCCGTCGCGCACGGCCACGCCGCGGTTGACCGTATCGCAGCAGGCATTCCTCGCTGCGGCCGGATCAATGCCGGGATGGAACGTCCACAGTACCTCGCCCGTTGCCGCATTCAGCGCATAGACGATGCCCCATACGCCCGAGGTATACATCACCCCGTCGATCACCAGCGGAGTCGCTTCCTGCCCGCGCTCGGTGCCCATGTCATAGGCCCAGGCAAAACCGAGCTGGCCCGCATTGCTGTCGTTGATGTCGGCAAGCGCCGAAAACCACGTGCCTGCCGGATCTCCACCGACATAGGGCCATTCATCGCCGGCGGGCGGATGCGTCGCGGCCGCAAATTCGGGCAGGCCCGCCTGCAGCGAGGAAGCGGCAAGGCCGCATGCACAAAGCAGACCGAGCAAGGGCCTGCGCAGATTGATCGACACCATGCGGCCGAGTGTCCGCCGAAACGCTGGCCTTCGCAAGCGGGATCGTGCGCGGCGCTCAAGCGAGGAACAGCATTCAACCGGCAAACGCTGTCCTACACGGCCCGGCGTCGCTAAGCTTCCGGCTCGCTCTTTGCACTCCCCAGACGCGCATGGGCCCTTGCCTTGCAAGCCCCTGCCCAAGCCGCTCCCGAGGTTTCCCATCAGGACCGTGTCAACCGTGTCAACCAGACCTGAATTCAAACCCGGCGCGCAGTACCATCCCTCTTGGTCATTGCGAGCAGCATGACGAGCAACCCCCGTACATTTCGCTAGGGGTTCACCCCGGCATGACGGCAGGCTAGAGCATGCGCATGGTCATGCTTGCCCCTACCGAAGCCACCCTCATCGAGGGGATCGACGCGTCCGCCATGCTGCGCGAAGTCGAGACCTGGTGTGCCATCAACACCGGCACCCGCAATACCGCAGGCCTCGCCAAGCAGGCGACGCTCCTCGCCGATGCCTTTGCGGCGTTGCCCGGCGAAATCCGTCTGGTGCCCCCCACCCCGGTCGAGGCGATTGCCGCAGATGGCCGCGCGGTCGCGCTCGAACATGGCGCGCATATGGTCCTCACGGTCCGTCCGGATGCGCCGCGCCGCTATCTGCTCACTGGCCATATGGATACGGTCTACCCGGCAGATGATGCGTTCCAGACGCTCACCTGGCTCGATGCAGAAACCCTCCGCGGCCCGGGCACGGCGGACATGAAGGGCGGCATCGCCGTTATCCTCGCTGCCCTCAAAGCTTTTGAAACAGGCCCGCAGGCCGCTGCCGTAGGCTATGATGTGCTCATCAATTCAGACGAGGAAACCGGAAGCCTCGCCTCGGCCCCGCTCATCGCCGAACTGGCGCGCGGCAAAGCGGCGGCGCTCACCTATGAACCCTCCGCCCTTCCCGACGGCACGCTCGCCGGCGCGCGCGGCGGCAGCGGGAACTACAGTGCGATCGTCACCGGCCGCTCTGCCCATGCGGGCCGCAACCCGCAGGATGGCCGCAACGCTGTGGTCGCCGCCGCCGATCTTGCGCTCGGCCTCAAGGCGCTTTCCGGCGACGGCCTCGCCATCAACCCCGCCCGGATCGACGGGGGCTCGGCCAACAACGTCGTGCCCGCGTCCGCCGTGCTGCGCTTCAACATCCGTCCCCGCAGCGAGGAGGATGCCGCCCGCTTCACCGCCGCGATTGGCCCGCTGCTGCGCGAGGTCGAACTTGCGCACGAAGTCAGCATCCACCTGCACGGCGGGATCAGCCGTCCGCCCAAGCCGCTCACGCCCGATGCGGAAAGGCTGTTCGATCTCGTCCGCCGCTGCGGGGCCGCGCTCGGCCAACCGATCCGCTGGCAGAGCTCGGGCGGGGTCTGCGATGGCAACAACATCGCCGCGCTCGGCGTCCCCGTGGTCGATACAATGGGCGTGCGCGGCGGGGCGATCCACTCGCCGCAGGAATACATGATTGTGCCGTCGCTGGCCGAACGCGCGGCGTTGTCGGCGCTCGTGCTGCACCGGCTTTCCGGAGGGGAATAACAACCATGACCCACGTCATCCGCGCGGCCCGCGCCGCGGATCTCGAACATCTGTACGAGATGGCCAAGCTCACCGGAGGCGGTTTCACCAACCTCCCGCCCGATCGCCGCGCGCTCACGGCCAAGCTGGAGCGCGCAGCCGCCGCCTTCGCCAACGCAGAGGAAGGTGATCCTGAAACACAGCGAGACGAACTCTTCGTCCTCATCCTTGAGGATGTGGCCGCCCGCGAGGTACGCGGCACTTGCCAGATCTTCACCCGTGTCGGGCAGACTTGGCCGTTCTATTCCTACCGCATGGCGACGCTCACCCAGCATTCCAAAGAACTTGGCCGCACCTTCCGCGCCGAGATGCTCAATCTCGTGACCGACCTTGAAGGCTCGAGCGAAGTCGGCGGCCTGTTCCTCCATCCCGGAGAGCGCGCCGGCGGGCTGGGCATGCTGCTCGCCCGCAGCCGCTATCTGTTCATCGCCATGCACCGGAAGCGCTTTGCCGACCGTATCCTCGCCGAACTGCGCGGTGTGATCGACGAGCGCGGCGGCTCGCCGTTCTGGGACGGGGTGGCCGGCCGGTTCTTCGGCATGAACTTCCAGGAGGCCGACTATTTCAACGCGATCAACGGTAACCAGTTCATCGCCGATCTGATGCCCAAGCATCCGGTCTACATCGCCATGCTGCCGGAAACCGCCCGCTCGGCCATCGGCCTGCCGCACCCCAGCGGCCGCGCGGCCATGCGGATGCTGGAGACCGAAGGCTTCGCCTCCGAGGGCTATTTCGACATCTTCGACGGCGGCCCGACGATGACCGCGCGCACCGACCGCGTCCGCTCGATTGCCGACGCAAAGACGGTGACCGTCACCGAAGTGCGCGGCGCTGACGAGACCGCCTCCCGTGCGCTCGTCGCCACCGGACGCCTCGCCGATTTCCGCTGCTGCTTTGCCCGCATCATGCCGGATGGATCAGGCGTGGCGCTAGATCCCGCAGCTGCCACCGCGCTTGGCGTCGATACCGGCGATACTGTCTGGCACGTGGCGCGCTGAAGGAACCCGCAATGAGCACTCTGGTCGAGATCAACTTCGACGGCCTCGTCGGACCGAGCCACAACTACGCCGGCCTCAGCCTTGGCAACCTTGCCTCGGCCAAGCACGGCGGCAACGTGTCCTATCCCCGCGCCGCAGCGCTGCAGGGCGTTGCCAAGATGCGCCACAACATGGCGCTGGGGCTGGCGCAAGGCCTGCTGTGCCCGCTGCCCCGCCCCAACCAAGGCTTCCTTGGCGCACTGGGCCTTGCCGAACCCGCCGACGAGACCGAACGCCGTCTGCGCGCAGCCGCATGGTCCGCCAGCGCAATGTGGACCGCCAATGCCGCCACAGTATCGCCTGCGCCTGATTGCGAAGACGGGCGCTGCCACCTGACCGCAGCGAACCTCGTCACCATGCCGCACCGTTCGCAGGAATGGCCAGATACCGTGCGCCAGCTGCGCCTCGCCTTTGCAGATAGCGCGCACTTCGCCGTTCACGACCCCGTCCCCGCCTGCTTCGGCGATGAAGGCGCGGCCAACCACATGCGCATGGGCACGGGCCACGCCGCGCCCGGCCTGGAAATCTTCGTCTACGGCAAGCCCGGCGGCGCCTTCCCTGCCCGCCAGCACGAACAGGCGAGCCGCGCCGTCGCGCGCCTCCATGGCCTCGATCCGACGCGCTGCCTCTTCGTCGAGCAGTCCGCCGAAGCCATTGCGGCCGGCGCCTTCCACAACGATGTCGTCGCGGTCGCCAACGAGCGCGTGCTCTTCACCCACGAGCAGGCCTTTGCGAATCCCGAAGGCACCTACGCCGCGCTCCGCGCAGCGCTGCCAGAGGCCGAGATCGTGATCGTGCCCGCCAGCGCGGTGAGCCTTGCCGATGCCATTGCCAGCTATTTGTTCAACGCGCAGCTCCTCACCCTGCCTGGCGGCGAGATGGGCCTCATCATCCCGCTCGAAGCCTGGGAGCATCAGGCGGTGCGCGCATGGCTGGATGGCATGCTTGCGTCCAACGGCCCGATCCGCCGCGTTCTGCCGGTCGATGTGCGCCAGTCGATGGCCAATGGCGGCGGCCCTGCCTGCCTTCGCCTTCGCGTTGTCGCCGATCCTGCCACCGTCGATCCGCGCTTCCTTCTTACCGAGGCGCGCGCAGACCTGCTGGAAATGCTTATTGCCAAAGCCTGGCCCGAGCAGATCGATCCTGCCGATATCGGCCGCGACTCACTGGCTTCAAGCGTGATCGCCGCGCGCGCCGCACTGCTGGACGCGCTTGATCTTTCCGCATTGGCCTGAAACGGTACACCTTGCTGCACGTAGGTTAAACCTGCCTTTACTATGGTCTGTCGCCATGCTTTACAAAGGATTGGCTATGCCCTGCGCACCGACCCGTGATTGCTGATTTGGCACGAAGGTTGCGAAAGAGGCTCGGTGATGCACAAGAAACCTTCTCTGATGCTGAAGATCAGCCGCCTGTTCGTGATCAAGAACCGGTTCGAGGCGAGCGCGATCATCTATGCGCTGGCGCTGGGCTCGGCAGCACGCGGCCAGATCTACCTGACCCAGTATCCCGGCTTCGGCGGCAAGCTGCTGTTCGTCGCCAGCTGCCTTGCCGTGTTCATGGCCGGCGCCAAGATCATGGATGCCATGAAGTACGAGCGCGATGCCAAGGCGGCGGCTATCGCCGAGGTAGAGCTCTGAACCGCTCGCCCAGTTGCGACCGGGTTCACGACGTCGCACGGCCCTTCCGCAAACGGGACGGCGCAAACGAACTCGCACAAACGGCCACTGCTCCCCCGCCGCTTGCGGGATGGGCGGGAGGTTGGCATTCCCAAGAGCAAAGGTGGGGAGGTTCTGTTGCCCGGCCCTCCCCGAGCCGCTGAATTCCCTTCTGTTGCCCGGTGGGTTCAACCGCGCTTTAGCTTTGTAAGATCAGGCCGTTAAGCCGTCAGATTACGCCGCGAGAGCGAGTGCTTCGTTGTCGTTGGCACTTGTGGGTTTTGAGCCTTTAACGGGTTACTCAGCCCGGACGAAAACACCGCTTTTCAACACACGTCGATCCTAGTTCGGCCCCAACAACACCTCTGCGACAACAGAGCCCGACCCCAATGCTCGAAAGCACCAGCCGGTGGTGATGGTGGAGCCGCCGGGTACCGCCCCCGGGTCCGCTGCGCCTATTGTACGGTACACTTTATCGTCATAGCCGGCCGAAGCCGGCCCGCACGATATAGGCGCGGGGTGCGGCGAATGGAAGGGGCCAGAGCGCCGCGCCCGGCCCCACCCGTCCGATTTCAGGCCTTCTTCAGCGCATCGCGGATTTCGGTGAGCAGGTCGAGCTCGCTCGGGCCCGTGGGCGCGGGCGCCTCGGGGGGTTTGGCCGGCATCATCCGGTTGGCCACGCGCACGATCTGGAAGATTACAAAAGCCATCAGCAGGAAGCCGATCGCCGCGGTGAAGAACGCGCCATAGCCCAGCATCGGCACGCCTGCGGCCTTCAGCGCGGCATAGTCCTCGAGCGAGCCCGTGTATGTCTTGGGAACCGTGCCCAGCACCAGAAACTTGTTCGTGAAATCGACCCCGCCCGTCGCCGCGCCGATCACCGGCATGATCAGGTCCTCAGTCAGCGAGGCGACGATCTTGCCGAAAGCCGCGCCGATGATCACACCGACCGCAAGGTCCAGCACGTTGCCACGCGCGATGAATTCCTTGAACTCTCCCATCATGCCCATGTCGTTGTCCTCCTGTCAGGCATATTCACCCAACCGCTTCGTGCCATTCGCAACCCTTTGTAACAAGTAGTCAGGTGCTCCGATCCAGTGCAGCCCTTGAACGGTCATGCGGACCCGCTACATTCCTCAGCGAGCATTCCCGCCGCGTCCGCGCCGGGACTCTTGAGGGAACACATTTCGAT
>Ga0315905_10002524_pt1 | contig 19237 bp, 11 predicted proteins | sample LakEriMetagenome_5_FD_203522 | JGI IMG/M metagenome (GOLD analysis project Ga0315905, IMG submission 203522) | Freshwater fungal communities from buoy surface, Lake Erie, Ohio, United States - Buoy 4 MA121 | ecosystem: Environmental > Aquatic > Freshwater > Lake | place: USA: Lake Erie, Ohio... | reverse complement strand
TTTCGAGGTAATGAAGGAGTGGTATCTGGGTCCGCCGGCAAATTCAGGCAGTCGCACCCATGTTTATGGGCAACGAGCGAAGGATGCGGTTGAACATGCTCGAGCGCAGGTTGCCGAAGTGGTCGCTGGCAAGCCTGAAGAAATCATATTCACGAGCGGTGCCACCGAGAGCAACAACCTTGCAATCCTTGGCTTGGCTGCGCATGGGGAAGCAACTGGCAAGAAACACATTGTTTCGACAGCGATTGAGCACAAGGCTGTGCTCGAGCCGCTGCAATTCCTTGCAAAGAAAGGATTCGAAATCGAATTGGCGCCCGTTTGCAAGGGCGGCTACGTCGATCCTGACGACTTAATTCGACGAGTCCGAGATGATACGCTTCTGGTTTCCGTGATGCACGCTAACAATGAAACTGGCATTATTCAGCCAGTTAAGGAAATCGGCGACGCGTTAAGGTTTAAATCCGTAATTTTCCATATCGACGCCGCCCAAACCTTTGGAAAAGAGGCTGGTCTGGCGAGTGTGGATTTCGATTTACTATCAGTCAGCAGCCACAAGATCTACGGTCCTCAAGGAATTGGCGCGTTGTTTGCGAAACGTCGTGGAAACACTCGGATTCCAATTGCCTGCTTGGTATATGGAGGTGGGCAAGAACGCGGACTTCGGCCGGGTACGGTACCTGTTGCACTTGCTGTTGGTTTTGGCGAGGCCTCCAATCTTGCGAAGCTCGAATGTCACTCGCGAGCAGAGACATGGAAAGCAATGAGAACTGTCCTAATCAATGAGCTGAGCAACGTTGAGTACTCAATCAACGGTGACGTATCACGATGTCAAGCGAATGTAGCGAACATTACATTTCCGGGAGTAGATAGCGAAGCACTGATGCTCGCACTGCGTGACGATATCGCGTTTTCAAACGGCTCCGCATGCACGTCTGCGAGCTATCAGCCGAGTCACGTACTATTGGCGATGGGACTGAATGCTGATGAAGCGGAGTGCTCAGTCCGGCTATCCTGGGGTCAAGGGGTCGGAGCGATCCCGATTCAACTGCTCCTAGAACGAGTACATGCTTTTCGCTAACCCAAGATCGACGGTTTCGCTACTTAAACGAATTGGTCATCGAATTGTTATCCAAAAACTTCCTGAGCTCAGCACCTAGGGGTATGGCGAGTACTGACTGTTTCTCCGTCGACTTCTTCTAGTGATTTTTCGAGGTATCGGTGAAATAGTGGAAGAAAGGTAGCAAGCGTGCGCGGGCGGTCATCGGGTTTATTGCCGAACCAGCGAATGAGCACTTCAAAACCGCCGTATCCGTACTGATTGAGTAGCTTCATACCTTCGCTACTCAAACGTGACGGAGAATTAGGATCCACCAGGCGCCGAATAGAAGCGTTAACCGCTGCTCGTTCGGTAAAGTTGACCCCCTGCCGTCTCAGTTCCCGACTTATGAACAAGGACATGATTAGACGACCTTTCGCTCCATACTCGCCAGGAAAGCTATCAACCAGTTCCGATGTTTCAGCATCCGGAAGAAGGGTTAGCGTATTTGTGGCCAGCCCCGCCATCACGCAAAAGTAGTACATGTCAAACATCGGTGCCTGGCCAAAATCCTTGCTGATGTCCTTAAACCATTTTTTCGCTGAGTCATTAAGGCGAAACGGCATTGTCTTCCTCCTCTTCGATTTGGAATGATTCGAAGAATGATTTTCCCGAGACGAGAATCCCGTCTTGCGTGGACTCGGTTTGTCCAGTTGACCTAGCTGCTGTTTCCATCACTGAGTCTCCCTTACGGAATAAAGTTAGGTACTGAATCGGACTTCTGGCAGACTGTTCAAGTTTGTCTTGGAAGCCGTCGCGCTCGGTTGAAATCACAAACGCAATGAATTGAGGGGCTAGCTTAGGAATCAGTGAGGCGACGGCAGAGCGCTTTGGATGGTCGAGCGGACCGGCCGGGCTGTCAACCACGAACGGAAGCTGATAGTCGGTGCGTTGAAATAGTGTGGAGAGAAATGCGTATGCAACTGAAAGGGTTTCACCGGCGCTGCCACCTGATTTCCCCGCAATTCGGAGTGAGCGATCAATCCGATCAATGCGAATTGCGTTCTCAGGCATGAGATGTTCAATTCGCTTATTTGCCTCTTCGCAAAGTGCGATGCTTATCCGCTCCCGGCTCCTTATGTGTGCGTTCAGAACGATTGTTTGCAGTATCTCGGACCGGCGTTTGAGCTTTAGCGTGTCGGCAACGTCAGCGAAGCTCTTCTTGGCCCTCTCTAGTGCCTTCTCGACAACTGAAATCCCCCACGTGTCCTCGATCTCGAAACCCTCTTTATCCTCTTCAAACCGTTCCAACTGAACTGAAATCTTCGCTAGTTCTTCTTGCAGCTTGGCAATCTCCTGCTCCTTACGTTCAAGCTCTGGGTCCTCATTCACTGCTTCCAACTTGATCGCATCTCGATTGCTACGAAGTCGAGCGGCTTTTTTGATTGCCTTTTGCAGATCTCGAATCTCCGACTTTAGAGTCTCGGCTGGCTGGTCGAGCATTTCGCCGATCTGTGCCGCTACCTCGCCCTTCATTTGGTTCAAAAGCGAAACGTCATCCGAGCCTAAATAAAGCGAGGCCCGTTCTCGAACTGCGTGACGAGTTTCGTTATCAAGGTCGCGTCCGCATACACAGACATCCTCTTTTGCAAGGTCTTCGAAGAACTCGCGCGCGGCACTCTCCGGGAGCTTAACGCGGTCAAGCGAATCCTTGAATGCGATCATCTCGCGTGCAAAAATCTGAGACAATGCGTGTGGACTGCGAAAGCTTTGCAGCAGTCTGTCGGCTTGATTTTTAACTTCGCTATCCAGCGCGTCGAGCTCGAATTGGGCGGCGGTAAGCCTTCCTTCATATTCCTTTTTTGCCTTGATGGCAAAATCATTTTCATTACGTAGCTTGGTTTGGCGGATCTTAAGTCTATTCTTGTCGGTAAGTATCTTCTTTTGTTGTTCTTGCAGTACCTGCAAACGTGCCTCATAGCGGTCGATCCAGCCCCTCCATTTGTTGAGACCTTTGGAAGTCTGCGAATTGGAGCCGCCGTTTTTCGCCTTCTTTGCCGATTCATCCTTCCAGTATTTATCAACCCAAAGGCCCATCCGATCAAACAGCTTGAGTTGGAAAAGGTCGTCAATGACCTGCTGGGCATTAGTCTTATCACGGTCAAGGAGCGAATCCGCCAATTCACCGTCGAACACGAAGAAATCAACGAAGCTTTCATTGAGAAATCGTGTTAGTTCGCGCGGCGGCTCAAAGCCCTTGCGATTGCCTGTCGGGATGGTCGTAAAGTACTCTACTGAGGGTTCGTCGAAATTGAACTTTAGTGTGAACGTAACTCGCTGACTGTTATGTAGAACGGCTACTTGAAACGAGCCTGTGGCGGTGTCAGTAGATTTTCGCATGTCACGGATCGCGTCCGGACTCCATCTAGATCCCGATGCATTACCGCTAAGGGCTGCGCGTAGCAGCTTCAGCGTCGTGGTCTTGCCAGTACCGTTTGGCATCTGCAATAAGGAAATCGCATGTACCTTTCCGGGGCTCGATTCGAAAGAAATCTCATGGTCAGGGCAGCGAAGGCCTTGTGCCTTCCACCCCGCCAAGCGGATAGAAAGCGACATTAAGCCTCGTCCTCCGCTTCCGCGACAACTGGGGTGGAGAGGTTGCCCAGCCTTAAAGAATCGCCTAGAGCTAGGAAAGTTTGTAACGCTTCAGCTTCAATAGCGGTACAGAGGTTGTCTAATCGTCGATAGACGGACTCCTCGTTATCAATGTTTTCATTTCCGGAAATAACCTCATCCAGCCATTTAATCAGCTTCTCGCTCACGGTATCAGGTTGTTGAAGTTGTCTCACGGACTGCTGAATCGCCTCTTGGATCGCGAAATCGACATTCATGCGTTTTCTAGCTCCGGTTGAATTTGCGATAGCTCCAGAAGCCAATCCCGGCGGTCCTCATCCGGAGTTGGTTCATCGTTGGTATCGTCTTCGCTTCTAGTGCGGATAAAATCAACAATATTGCTGCGTTTGCTTGGGTTTGTTGGGTCAACGCGCAGGCAGCGACCCATTCGCTGGATTGTTTCAAGTCTAGCTCTAGACGATGACAATAAAATCACTGTGCGGATTGAGCGAACATCAATTCCTTCTGATAGACGATGGCAGGTGAGCAGGCACTCCAATTCCGCTTGCGCAAACCGACGCAGTGTTTCTGATTCATCCTCTGCAAAATAGGTGTGGAAGTCGGTCCGATGCAAATGCACGATCTCTAGAATCATTCCTCCGTATTCCTTCGTCTCAACAAAGATGATACAGCGGCAAAGCAGATCAGGGTGCGCCGCAATGAAGCTGCGAAAAAGCGGAACTTTCACTAAGGATATTTTGTAGACCTTGGCTATCTCAATCCAAAGATCGTTCTTACTCATTGGACTACCTGATGCCTCTCTAGCTGCAGCTCGCTTGTAGACTTGTTGAATCGCAGCTCGGTCAACCGCATCGGGGGACCATTCGATCGGGTGATAATCGAATGGAGAAAGTATACCGCGAGCGATCGCGTCTCGAAGATCAAATCGATAGATTACGGGACCGACATGATTTTCGATAAAAGTTGTTCCGTCTTGGTCGTACTCCCGTTCGGGCGTGGCACTGAGCCCCAGTCGAAACCGAATCGAGTCCGAAAGCCCAGTGAGTTCACGTTGGTTTCTGAGGCTTCCCAAGCGATGAACTTCGTCATGGATGAGCAAGGTTCTCTTGCCCTGAACTGCAGAAAGGGCTCGTAACGCTGGTGGAAGATTTGCCCGAGATCCAAGGAAAATCGTACACAGAGGATCAAGAACGAACTGATCGCGCTCCTTATACGAGCCGTAGTGTCTGACCACCGCAAACTGCTCACGCAGTGACCTGCACATTAGAGTGAGTTGGTTGTACCACTGGTCGAGCAGATCATTTCCATCGGCCGCAACAATCAATGAGTCAACCTGATTGGAATCTATGAGTTGCTTTGCAATGCGCAATGCCGTGTGAGTTTTTCCAGTGCCTGTTGCCATTTCGAGTATACCCTGCTCATGCTCAAGAAATTTTGCGACGGCCTCATTTTGGTGCCTCCAACGTTTTGGAGCGGGCGCGTTCGTTCGTGAACTCCCGTGCGGATAATCGCCCTGTCGGTACTTTATCAGTGCGTTGCGCACGGCGTCCGGAAATGAAACGACTTCTAGCCCACGCGTTTTGTTATTCCAAAGTCGGTCAAAGTTTTCGGCTTTTCGGAATACTCTACCTTGCGAATCATCCCATGACCAAAAGACGTCAACTGTTTCGAAATTATCGACTAAACCGCCGGACGTTTCATTTGCCGAGCCAGTGAATGCAACAAGATTATCGGATCTGTCCGAGAACAGACCTAGCTTCTCGTGGTAAATCCCGTGGCGTGGCTTTCGATCATCATCTACTGGTATCGCAATTCGAACATCCAGTCGCCCTTCGGCGATAAGCCATGCCAGAAAACCAAGACGTTCGTCCGATCCTTCAGCTACTGATTCGAGCCCTCGAAGCAACGCACGCTCTACAATATCTTCTCGAGCTGCATAACCCCGGTTGATCGCAATTAGATCTTCACCAACGAAAAGAGGACTTGCGACAAGAAACATTTTGCCGTCAGCCTTAATCAGCGCAGCTAGCCCTTGGGCAGCGGCCGACAACCCTCGGCTAGTAAAATAGCCCACCGCCCTACGATAAAGAACGCTACGCTCCAGGCAGGGGAGGTAAAAATCTCTAACAAGGTCATCGACATCGGAACGATACTCTGTCGCAAGCTGAATTTCAGGTAGAGTCACAAGCACACACGAAATTGATCATTTTGAATTTTCAGAAGAGACGTCGGTCAGATTATAACCGCATGAAGCCGTACAAACAACAACTGAGCGACAAAATAGAAACCTTTCAGTACGGAGCACTCATAAAACCCAAAAATCTTACCTGTTTTACCCCGTCCTCTGACGAAAGTGGCAAATGGGTCTGAGTTTGCTTCGGTCGTCCGGATGAAAAATTCGCCAAAGCGCACATGATCATGCATTCCTAGTACAGTGGGCTAGATCCGCGTCAGTAATTCGAATGCGGTACCCCCCTGTTTTTGAAAATGCGTCGTTATGAAGAATCCTCTAACTGCGTCATTTGCAACGTCATCACGCAGTAACGCTAAATCCCCTGGATTTAGTTTAGCATGATCAACTAGTTTGCTCAAGATGTTCAGATTTTTCACCTGCTTACGGTGCAGGATCCGATCGCTTAGCTCGTTCCCACTGTCGTTGTTTGGTATCAACTTCCATAATTGAGGCCTACCTGTTCCAAGATTCCAAAATGGCTGAATGATCTTTTCGTGCAATTTTTCGACAGACTCGACACTAAAAAGTCCACGATACAAGATGTCGAATCCTTCGACGCAATTAGAATAGCGAATAAGTCCATCCTTGAAGTCAGGCTCAAGGTTCCTAATTTTCTGGAATACGACCAAGAGAAGAATCGCTTTGTAGGGCGATGCGGAACCTCCGGGGTACCCCTTGATCCGCTTGTTTGGTAACGCCTTCGCCATCCTGGAGGTCGAAAGTCTATTCAGGAAATCAAGTAGCTCTGTCATTTTGTTATTCGAAGCTCCCAGAAAGCAAGGTCCCGTAACTTCGTAATGTGCTTCTCTCCGTCAACATAAAGTGATTGGTGCTTCTCTAGTTCCTTTATTGAGAGCAAGAGTGACTCGATCTCATCCTTACCAGCCGTATTGAAGAGCGACTTTATGTCTTGAGACTTGATACTTGCAACTCGATGTATGATCCAACTAAGGATATAGCTAGAGTAGTCGTTGTTTGCAGTCTTAAAGTGCGTCAGCTCCTGTGTTGACAAAATAGTACCAACACCAAATTCGCGTCCCTCCTTGAGAAGCTTGCGTAGCCCAGGAAATTCTTGCTTCATGAAATTGTCTGCCTCATCGACTAAGACAAATTTAGTCAACTGACGATACGGGTCATCGATCTTAGAACTGCCTTTTTGATGCATCTGGGCATAGAACAAATCGAGCGTCAGAGCTACAACAAGGTTCTGAATCACGGAATCATAGCCTGAAAGATTGATTACAGTCACACCTTCGATCATGTCGTAGAGCGACTTCGCTTTGTTCGTATCGGGCTCGAAAATTTCGAAATTCGCGAGCTCGGCCAGCGCAGCGTAAAGCGAGTCCTCTTCGACTTTCTCTTGCGCGTTGTAAGCGAGCCAAACGTCGTTCAACGTTGGCGCTGGGTTTGACCATGTTGTTGGGTCAGATTTAAAAATTCCCTTCGCCTCATAGGCTTCAATGACTAACGAGTTGATTCGTTGCTGCTGCTTGGCACCGAGTGCGAACGCTTGCGAGATCGTAGCTCGAAACTGACTTGCCGTATGCATGGGGAGCATCGGCTTATCACCAAACAGAGCCAATGGGTTAAAAGGCAAGCGATGAAGATTCAAGACTTTCGCGTTAGTTGCTTTGACGAAGTCAGACTTTATGTAGTCAGCCTTATAGTCGAGGATAAGGATACCGATCGGTAGACTATCGACATTCGCGTCTTGGTTTCGAATTAACTGTGTTACCAGGCTCTTTGTGAACTGAGTCTTACCCGTACCCATAGTTCCGATAATGGCTGTGTTTGGATTGAGTACCTTTGACGTGTTAGTCGGCTCCCAAAATACCTTTTCCCTTGTTTTGACGTCTTCACCGAACTCGATCCGCAGGCCCTTCTCCTTTATATCGAACCTGTCATCAGCCTGTGTTTTCGGGCCACTCGGCGGCTCTGCCACGATAGAAATCTGGCCAGCAACTTCACCCTCTAACGCTGTATCCTTTCTTATCCGCAACTGAGATTGGATTTCAAGATCAGTCAACGCTTCATCACTGCCGAGGAAGTATTTTCTGGGAATATTGAGATAGTTATCTGAATGAAGCCGTTCCTCGAGTTTTTGGCGAGGCGTCTCTATAATACTCCCTAAGTAACTTGATGGTAGTCTCAGCGTTGCAACTCCTTCTTGTTCAGAGGATTTGGTCTCGAAACACGCTTCGGAATCGAGGTGTCCTATTACGAAAGCTCGGGGGTAATCGTCTAGTTCAGCGATGAGGAATTCACCGCGAAGCCACTCTTCGCGGTTATTGAGTAGTTCAGCGAAGTGGTTTTTTGCGAAAACCTCGTACAACTCATATTTCTCGACCTGCATTAGTACCTGTCGGATCAGTAGGCTACGATTGATTTTTCCTTCCAACGTCTGTGGGCCGAACAGTCGGTCAACGAGATAGACTCTCAGGTTTTTAGCTTGTTCGTGTGCTTTCGCAAAATCACCTGATCCAGTTTTGACTTCGATCGGGAGTAGGTAAAGCTTCCCATCCTTGAAACCAGCAAATAGTATGTCATCGGAAATACGACCGGTGTTTGTTTTGTCTTTATGGTAACGCGCAAAATCACCTTCACTCATTCTTAGCCCGATGTTTCCGGAAACTCGTATCATTTCTGCTACAGACATCGGAATCCACGTGATCTCAGACTTGCAGAGTAGAACGCTCATTACCTTCCATGCGCAGATAATCCCCTCGCGTTCCCGTCGAATTTTTTCATTCGCTGTGACCATCTTGAGGAGCCATTCGCCGTTGAAGGCATTGAACTCGCCAACTGCATCATCTGATCCATATCGTAGAATCTCTCGGTATAGCTCCGTTTGTTTTGTCACAGTTATCGCATCATAACCTGCCGAATTCGTATATTGATCTGAGAAATGGATAAGAACAACGTCCTTCGTTTTTTCGAAGAACTTTAGGGTAACCTTTGGGTCAATGATTGTTACCCAAAGTGAACTAGCATAGGATCTTTCGAGTAGTTCTCGGAACGTATCACTAACCGCGAGTCGAATTGCTGAGCTATTATTATAAGTTTCATTCGTTGCAACAAGTGGTTGCTGCAACGTTCCCACAAGCCGCGCCAACTCCAAATGAGGGAGATCCGACGTGTCAACTCCCTTCAATCCAAATCCTGTATAGTAATTCTGGTTTTCCGAACACGATGCTTCACCATTCAGAATCCCGTCACAGGCGACACCTGATACATGGTTGTTTATGTCAATGTTGACACGCTCGACTCTCTGGTTGTTCCTGAAGAGCGTAAGGTGTGCATAGGCTTGCTCGGACACATCACTAAGTCGAAATTTACTGAATGTCAATCGCGAGCGCAGTAAGTCTATGATGGAATCCGCGTTCTCCTTTGACTTACCTTTATCAAGACCGTATTGCCTTTTTATGTTTATGTAAGTTCCAAGCTCTGCGAACCGATCAAATTCTGTTTCATTAATTGCATCATCATACAAGTTGACGTGAATCCTTTCAGATTCCCTACCGTTATCTCGAAAATACTCTAGAACGCCTTTAAAAATTTCCTGATTTTCACCATTGTTTACTGAGTTGATCAAAAGAGGCGCATCTGTACCATCCTTGAACAGCTCATCGAAAGTCTTCACGAACTCTTCGATCTTTTCTTTTGTAAGACGCGTGACGTATTCGTAGCTGCTCGCTTCCTGGGGAACAACCTCGAGCCAGAAGCTGTTCTCATCCACTGCTTGCGTGTAGCAGTACTCGTGGTCATCGGAATAGATATAGGGAATCAGGCCGCGGGCACTTAATCTTCTTTTCGTAACAGATGGCACGTCACGAAAAGACCGGTTATCAATGTCAATATCTTGTTTGATAACAATTGCTAAGTGTCTGAAGTAGGCAAGTACAAGCGGGTGAAATGGCGTAAAAAATCGGCGTCTATCAAAGACGGCAGTCCCAAGCTTCATGATGTCTCGAACTGAACTATCGAGACTTTTTCCAAGCTCAATCTCTTGGAGGAATTTTTGGTACTCCGCAATATAAGCGCCCGTGAGATCAATAAACTCTGAACCCCAAGAAGACAAACTTGGAATCGTAGCTTTCGATTTGAAGTAAGTGTTTAGATTGGTCCATGCCTCGAAAAGCCCAGGAGCCGTTTCGCGTATCTTTCCGAAAGGTAGAGAACTCCCGTCATCCCCAAAGCAAAGCAACTTTTCCTCAACAAATTGCTGCTCAATGTCCAGCATCCTGCAGCGTTCCGCTACAACATTCGTCTCTTTGTTGTCAATAACTACACGCTGCTTATCTCGAACAAAGGTCCCGTTATAGTTATCGTTAAAGAGACGATTTAATCGGCCCTCGTCCATAAGTAGGGGTAAAGTCAGTGACTGTTGGCTCATTTCCCCTTCTACACTGAACCGAAGCGAATGGCCATTGTTTTCGACGCTAAATGTCACAATGTCGGACTCTTCGTAAATCCTCTCATAATCGACGGTTCCAAATTGAAGACGCGATACGATTTCCTCGTTGTCGGCGAGCTGCCGGCGAGATGATATCTCAGGGTTGATTAGCAGCTCGCGGTCGTCCGTTTGCAAAACAATTATGCTCTTGCTAGGGTCGTCGTGCGTGTTTACGAGAAATGCATTCGCGAAACCGGTGACATAGAACTGCCCTTCATTAACAAGAAGAATGCTAAATTCCAGTCGCTCTGACGTCTGACTACGATCAAGCCGTATTCGAAATACTTCAGGCGACTCGCAAGCAGGCATAGAGAATACAATTCGTCGACGATTCCGAGTCTTCTTTATTTCAAATTTTGCAGCGCTGGCGACCGTTTTGTTGTGCTCAATCCTTATATTCGAAAGCTCAAGGTCATCGCCTCGGAACTCGATTGTCAGGTCAACGAGATCGACTTCTGGCTTCGCAATCAAAATTAGGCTTTTCCGCAATTTGCCAGCCGACGTTTCAGATTTGTTTCGCGGCCCAACAATTGAACAGAATTCTGATTCCAACCCAAGAAACTCAAGTTTGGTGCTTTCTTGAGCTGCCATTTCGTTCTTGATGACTTGAAAATCAAGCTCAGGCCACTTTACTTCGCTCGATTCCCCAAAATGCTTCTTCACGAACGGCTCACTTATGCCAAGTCGCTCCGCAATCTCGTCTGGAAAGTCATGTGTTACCCTATCGAAGTCTTCATTCAGCCGCCGATTTTCCTCTAGTCGCTTTCTGATCTGAAGGGGCTTATCCATATCCGCCAGGCCACTGTCGTTAAAAAGACCTAGTGGCTTAAGATCAAGCATCCCTCCTTGCATTATGGAATCAAATATTCGGCGAAACCCGAAGACACTTCCGCCTTCGTCTGTAATGGCTGTGTTCTGCCACTGCAGGAGACACTCGTATACTTTTTGGGACTTACCGCAGGTCCCTGAAAGCTTTACCAATGACTTACAAATCAACGCTGTTGACCAAGGTCCATCAATTGCCGCGAGATCAATAGCGCTGTTAACCAATGTATCCAGTAGACTGTTATGTATGACTAATAATGTACTACCTTTGAAGACATCGGACTGCTCAGCAACACGATCTCGCAACATCGAAATATAGTTTTCGTTGAAGCCATCGCTAGAGTCGGTTGAATCGGAATGTGAGACGCAAATTAGTTTTAGTTCGGCGACTTCCACGTATGTGATTGCCGTTCCGTGAACGTTGATGATTCCACTAGCAGCATTGCGGAAATGTGTGATGATCCGACTAGTATTTCCACTGTCCGAGGATCGAAACTGGTACCTCTGGCCAGGAGCGATTCGATTCGTGAGCCATTGTAAAAGTTGGCTGGCAAGGAATGCATCAAATTGTGTTTCGGACATAAACCGCGTCTCCACTATCGCTCATGCGGTCGACGTTTCCGACTCGCTCGTAAAAACTGATCAATGCTTGTTGCGAGCTCTTGTCAAACCAAAACCCCCGCGACCGAAATTCCGCTAGTAACTCTTGGAAGCGGAGAGACTTGCGATAACCGATGCTCAGATTCGTCAAAAGCAGAACGAAATCCTGATTCACAACGAGTACCTTTCCGGCACGACCTCGAGCCTGAATGAAGCTTTTTGCAACCCCTTTGTCGAAAACTTCCATGTATTGCGTTTGAACTCGAAAACGACCTGTACCTTCGGCGAATTGCATGATACCATACTCCACAATCTGTTGCATCGCCTCGATGGCACTTATAGGAGCCCGAGGAAACGCGGGTAACGCTCGCTTCTTCCGAAATACTTCTGCGAAGGCAGACAGCGCTGCAAGCGCGGTTTGCTGATCCTGCTCGGACGCGTTCCGTAGAGAACTGGCAAATGCCCAAAGTGGTGCTTTTGGAAATTTAACGTCATTATTAAAATACTCCAACATACTTAAAATGGGAAACACTTCTGACATCGGACGGGCGACTGATTGGTAGCCAAATTTTACCAGATTACTGCGCTCACTACTTGCCTTTTCTGTGTCGAGAATAAAATAGAGTGGCTTGCTTTCTGGAGGTTCTCCGCCTGTCCAATTACGTATGTTTAGGCCGAGCTGTGTGCAGTAGATAAACGTGTAGAGCTCAATGCAGCTCGACAACTGTTCAAGGAAGTAATCAGGGTGCTTACTTAAAAACGTGACGTCGCGATAGAAGCTCTCGGCAACAAAGGGGAGATAACACTCATCAGAAGCTTCATAACTTCCTTCTTGTAGGTTGTTGTTTAGGATGTCTAGAAAAATTTTCTCAATGAAATTTGTCCCGCTATCAAATTTAATCTGAGATGACCGGCCACGACAGAATCCGACGAACAAGCTGATAAGATGTTTGGTTGATGCGTTTCCTTTTCCTTGCGATCGTATCAGCATGAACTCCGGCGCAGTTTTTGCAATGGTTCCATGAGTAAAGTACATTGACTCAATAGCACCGAGTACGGAATCGTCACTTAGTTTCTCCTTTAGGTGCTTTAAGCATTCGGCCTTGTACTTATCGAATGTATAGTTGCGTTTGAGCTCTCGTCCCATCAGGCACGACAAAACACTACATCCAACAGCGTCGAAATCAAATTCTTTAGCACCCTTACGATAGGGAAGAAACGAATTGATCTTATTCGTGCCAATGTCCTGACTTGGCAGATTAGTGATTTGAGCGATGAGAGGGTGCATGGTTAGTTCACCACCACAATTTCATCTTCGCGCTTGTCGTTAATTAGCTCCAGCTCAATGCTTCCTTTTTGAATATATAGAACATCAGTTTGTCGGACAATTCGGCGAATTTCTTCTACAAGCTCCTCCAGTTTTACTACTGTTGTCTTGTCATGAGTATTAGGGCGGTAGCCGTGGTTTATCTTGCGAGCCAACTCGAGAAAGTTCACTGAGATGGGAATGGGACCGATGCTGAAGTCGTTGCCAATTTTTATTATGACATCGAAGCTCCGCAATTGGCTAGGTTTCATGACAGCAAGTTTACTTAGCTCCGGTTGCATCGTTGAGGTTGCGCTGAGTGCGTATCCGTTTGGTTTTCCTAGGAGGAATCGATCCCGGCGAAGTTCGGGCGCAAAACGATTGGCAAAACTAGTTACAGCGGGAATGAGCGTGTCATTGTAGAATTTTCGAATCTTAACTTTTGTCTCTTTGTCACTTCCATCGTAGTCACGATGAAGCTGCCAAACGGAACGGAATTCATCAAACAAATGTCGCTGCAAATCCAAACGAAATCTTTGATGATAGTTGTTGCTGATTTCTGCATCTTGCATAAGGTAAAACAGCCGAACCCAAGATCGGGATTCTTTAATTTCAATTCCGAATTGATCCGTTATGTCCTGCTTAAATACCTCGAAATCAGAATCGTAAATCCCAAGCGATGCTTTCACTTGAAAGAGGTCGAGAGACTTTGACCTCGCAATGCACGGATCTAGCATTTTTAAGGAGTCGAAAAGCTCCGAACCTTGACCACAGAACAGGTTGTCAAATAACGACCCCTTACCAACCATGATTTGGTACAGGAAATCAAGCACGGTCCGGGCGGTTAGGAATTGGTCAAACTTCAAATGGGCGTAAAACAATAGCGTGCAAATACGTTTTTGTACCTCAGGTACACAAAGTAGCGCATAATTCCTGTGGATGTCTGTGCTATTCGGTGCTTGATTCCATAGCGTGTAGATCGGGTTCTCGTCGATCTTTGCGCAAATTCGCTCGATGATCCGTCCGATAAATGGCGATTCTATTGCGATGCCTTTCAATTCGAATTTTGGATATCGCTCAAAATTGATGAACACATGTTCAGCATTGGATAAGGTTCCCCCAGTGAGAAAATTTTTGATGGAGTCGCGGATGTCGCCGTGAATTTGCCCTCCATCCTCGGCAAAGTTGCCAAGCATGCCGATGTTTATGCCGACCACAAGCGGCCGGCTTCCCTCCTTGTAGTGCAGGAACTTGTCATCCAGAGTTCCGATGGCGTCCTTACCTGGATCGAAGCTATGCGTTGCGTCCAAATGAAAATCGAAGCTTTTGGAAAAACGGTCAAAAAGCCGACGGAAAATTTCAGATTTGCCGTCGCCGCTTGAACCACAAAGGAAGATGATTCGCTTCCTCGTCGTTCCCTGCATCTCAGTATAGAGAGCTTCTTCTACGGGGGTGGGCACGTAGAGATAATTTTTCAGCTCGTCAGCCGCAGGGTTGCTAGCACTCAATGTGGATACTGCCTCAGCGGATCCCCTTGAAAGCATTTCGATTGTGTTTTTCAGCGACACAGTACGTTTCCCAAGTGTGCTCTAATCCGATCTGCAAATCTCTGTCTCACGTGGTAAAATCTGGAGTGTTATTTTGCGACACCGGACGCCGACACGCAAGATACCAAACGCATGTTTCGACCCGGAATCGGGTATTTCATGCGTTGCACGGTGAAATAATCGCCAAAGTCCTCACCTTTTTGAGCCAAAGATCTTGTAATTGTGCATGATGCTTTCAACGGCCTCCAATTTCATCACAACCTCGAGCCCGCGAGATTTCTATGGCTGTGGATGAAGTACGTCTACGGCGTAAACGACCAAAAGCATTGCACGAACTGCCTCCGCGGGCCTTACGGGAAAATGCTCAGCAAACACAATCCTAGGCTACGAGAGTCCCCAGTATTGGTTCTCGATGAGGCTCCAATGGATTCTTTCGATTACATTTACATCTGCGGAGTTTTCAAAAAGGGGTACCCGCGATCCAACTACCCTCATAACCTCCACGCAGTAATTCGCCCCCTGGAAAACAGTTCCGACACATTCTCCTTCGAAAATTGGAACCTCTCGGTCACAAACGGAGTCTTTGTTCCAATACCAACCATCGACCAACTGCCACTCACGTACAAGTCTCTGCCCGATCGATTTACAACCTGCCGCATCTTTCGTTGGGCTGTTTGTAGCGATCTCAATACACGACAAAACGCCAATTTACCCTAGGGTCAGGATCTCCCTCCTTATGGATGAAACCAACTCCTCCATCTCTCCGCCGGTTGAGATCCTGCGCCACCGGGCAGCTATTCGACGCACCGAGCCTTCGCTACCCCTAAAATGCATAATCCGCGACAACCTTCTCGCTTCGGACATCAAATTTTTTGACTACGGTTGTGGCTATGGTGATGACATCGATCAGGTCAGTCGGATGGGGATCTCCAGCAATGGATGGGATCCAGCCTACCGACGTCAAGATCCGCTCATTCTTTCCTGCGTAGTCAACCTCGGATACGTCATTAATGTAATCGAGAATCAAACCGAACGGTTGCAAACATTGTTGGCCGCATGGACGCTTACGAGAAAAGTACTCGTTGTTTCAGCCAGAATCGCGATTGATGGATCGGGCGACGGGGAGTTCGAATACAGCGACGGGATCATCACCCGAATCCAGACGTTTCAGAAATACTATACCCAAACGGAACTCCGGGAATACATCGAGACATCCTTGGGCACTGAGGCGATTCCCGCTGCTCCAGGTGTGTTCTACGTTTTCAAAGATCCAACACTCCGTGAGTCGTTCAGTGTTTCAAAGTTCAAGCGGCGTGCATTTGTTCCCAGACGCCGAGCCTCGGAGATCGAATTCGACCGACACCGAGATCTGCTCGAAGCACTTATCAGTGTGGCCGCCGATCTTGCTCGGCTTCCTTTTCAGGACGAATTTGAACGCAGCGATGAAGTAATCGCAGCTTTTGGATCATTCAAGAGAGCCTTTAAGCTTATTCGTAAGGTCACGGGTTCTGACCCTTGGGATACCATCCGCCAAACCCGCCTCGACGACCTGAAGGTTTATCTTGCACTTGCTCGGTTCCCCAAGAGACCTTCCTTTTCACAACTTTCGTTAGCAATTCAACGAGACATCAAGGAGTTCTTTGGGGGATACAAATATGCCTGCGATTCTGCGGACATTTTGCTATTTAACTCGGGGAAATCAGAACTCGTCGACGCTGCATGCCAAAGGTCGACGATTGGTAGATTAACCTCCAACGCTCTATACGTCCATCGCTCCGCTATCAGCTCTCTCGATCCAATCTTGCGAGTCTTCGAAGGCTGTGCACGCGCGTACTTGGGAGACATCGAGGATGCGAACGTCATCAAGCTCCATCGGTTCTCCAGTAAGGTGTCTTATCTGGTATGCCCGAAATTCGACTCCCATCCTCATCCGCCTGTCCGACGAACGATCAAGCTGTCGCTCAGAAACCTATTTCTCCAGTGCATCGATCATTCTGAAAACAAGAACCCGCTACTATTAGACCGAAAGGAGAGAATGATCGAACCCGATCATCCGTGGCAGAGCCGATTTGCACGATTCAGCGGCCAGGAATTGCAACACGGGCTCCTCGAGGAAGGCGATGACATGCGCTCTGTGGAGCAGTGGCAGACCAAATTTCAGGAATCGGGCCTGATGATTCGCGGCTATCGCCTCCTGTACCAAGAAGGGGTTAAACGGAGACGACTTCCCTCTAAAGAAGCGATCTCCCAAAATGCCGATCTCGGCGAAACAGCTCAGGACCTTCCGTCTTCCGACACCGCGAATTCGTACGCGAATCCTGTGATTACCGCTAATGTTGCCATCGATTCAGATTCTGAGGATCAAGTCGAGGAACAAAGTGATTTAGCTCTACAAGAAACCTTCAGGATTCAGGAGCTTCCGTCAAGATCGAAACGTTTCGGGGTTGGGAAAGAGATCGGCTATGCAGTTTATCTTCATCGTGACTACGAAGAGCGATTCGGGGAGCCGGTCGAATGGGCCAAGAGGCACCTTCCGGAGCATTTCGAGTACCACGTTGTAAAACTCAACCAACGAAACGATGCTGTTTCGTTCATCGATTGTCCTGGCTTCGATAGCGAAGAGGAGCCGGTAATCCAAGGTATCGTCGTCGTGAATGCCGATGGTTCCGTCCAGCGTCGAACGATGCCATCGGATCCTTATATCTACCACCATAAGTGGTTATTTGTCGCCGACGACTATGCTAGATTTGACGTCCAGCAAAGTAAGGAGCGGTCTCGTTCCTGGATAAGTTTACCGGGTGTCGATCGCTCAAGGATTGGAAAAAAGAGCTATTGGGAGGCGAATGTAGTGCCAGGGATTTCAAATGATAAAGAGGCGACACAACCTGAATCGCCGGAAGGCATTTGGGTTCGAAGCAAAGAGGCGATGAAACGTTTAAAAATCTCGTCTTGTGACCTTTGTCACCTTCGGGAACAGGGCAAAATCGAATTCAAGAAACAAGGGAATGCGTATTTGTACATGGTGGAGGCTGGTCGCTAATCAGCTAGCATATGTATGCCTGAGGTTTACTCCCTACACGACAATCTGCCGGGCCATGGATCGATAGAGGCCAGCGGGCAACGGATGCTTCAATCTCCAGGTGATGCTGATCGGGCGACTGCCGGTGTGGCTGACGTACTGGCAAGGTCCGAGGAAGTGGTACGGTGCTAAAAAACGCGGGGACTGTCCCTCGGTTTTATTCCGAACGCATCGCCTAGTGCGAGCGATCTAATGCCTGCCGCCGTGCCGGGTTCTGGCCATGCCCGCAGCTTGCGCACATGCGGCTCATGTGGGTACGCCTGAGGCGTTCGGCGCCTGGCAGATCACGGTGTGGAATACGATGGTTTTTGAGTAGAAAAGTAGGTGGTCTCATCACCGCGACGTGCGGGCTCGGAGGCCCACACTACGGGGAAGAACAATCAGCCAAACATGCTCGATGGTACGTTTCGCGGTCGATGGGTTGTGGGTGGATTGAATGATCGATCGACGACCGCTCCACGAACCCTACACCGCGATATGCCGGGCCATGGAGCGATAGAGGCCGGCGGGCACCGGATGCTTCAGCCTCCAGGTGATGCTGATCGGGCGGCTGCCGGTGTGGCTGACGTACTGGCAAGGACCGAGGAAGTGGTACGGTGCCGATAGGCCAGAAGGCAAAACCTTGGTCTCTCGGACAAACAAAAGTGGCGTATACCCCATCTCTCCATGCATTATGTACCGCTGCCCAGTCGACGATTGCTCCGATGTGTTGCTCTGCGTTTGCCAGTGAAACAAATCATGCGAAATCATGTAATCCTCGTACATCGTCGTCGGGGAGTACTCGTCCTCGGATTTCTGTAGCGTCACAAAAAACACATCCAGCTTGCGATCCTTCAATTGCAACACCCCCTCTCGCTGACTCGGACGTCGCTCGAAACTCCAGTGACCTAACGCTACCAGGATCTCGTCGCGCGTGTACGATGCATGGATCGACAACGGATCGAACTGCGGGGAAACCGAAATCTTCGACTGGAGCGAATTTTTTAATCTGTGCTCCAATACCGACCGAAGGTCTCTAACGACCGATGGATTGTCCACGAGCCGCAGCTTGGCTTGATCCAGCGTCCAATCTCCAACCTTCGGTCCCCACAGCGCGGTATGCAACATCTCCACGATGGTTGACTCTCGGTGCGATGCAAGCTTGTCAGGGGTCGAGAGATAGTCCAGCAATGCTCGGATCTGACGCGGGCAGTTGATGTGACTCGCTCGACGTACGCCTTTGGCGAGCCGCTCCTCGTCGGGAGCCTTTACGGGCTCGCCGTCCCCCGAATCGGCCAACAGTCGCGACCATAATCCACGCTTGAGCAACTCATCGAGGGTCGTGTCGAAGTACTCGAGGGCGTCTTGGATGGTCGGCACGCGCCCAAGGTATCGCTTGAGATCCCTCAATGCGGCTACCATACTTGGTCGAAACAAACGGATCGATTCACGGACATTCTCAAGGACCAGCTGCTGGGCCACCCGCTCGAGCTTGATCACACAGCCGCTGGGCAAATGCGGAAAACATGCTTCGATCTCTTCATC
>Ga0315905_10002522_pt1 | contig 19241 bp, 35 predicted proteins | sample LakEriMetagenome_5_FD_203522 | JGI IMG/M metagenome (GOLD analysis project Ga0315905, IMG submission 203522) | Freshwater fungal communities from buoy surface, Lake Erie, Ohio, United States - Buoy 4 MA121 | ecosystem: Environmental > Aquatic > Freshwater > Lake | place: USA: Lake Erie, Ohio... | reverse complement strand
TCAATATTAAAGTTAAAACACTACCTGCAAGGAACTTCCAACCACCCCTTTCATACCACTTTTTCTTTTCCGTAAATTGAAAAGATTTAGCACCATAAATATCTGTGTTTGGATTTTTAGAACTAATTAAAACAACATCTTTTGTCTTAAATAACCCATCTTTTTCTTTTCCAATTTGAACATCCAATGAATCATGAATAAGCAATTCGTTGATATTAACGATTTGGTCAAATACTTCACCTTTTAAACTGATCCATTTTGTTTTATGCTCAAATGTTCTTTTTTTAATCGAATCTCCATTTTGAACTATTAAAGTATCATGGATATTCACAAGTATTGTATCATAAGTAGTAGATGTTTGATAAACTACTTTTGATTGAAGCTTTTTTAGTTTTTCACTTTTTAACTGTTCTGCAAGTTGAATATTGTCAGAAACAAATGAAGCTAATTTAACTTCAAGTTCGCCATTTTCTTTTCTTTCCTTCGTGGTTTCGGAATCAAAAGCAATAGCTTGTTGTTCAAGATTACGGATTTTTTCAAATAAGGATTTTGTTTTCACACAACCCCTAATAAGTAAACCAATAACGAGAACAACAAGAACTATTATTAACCCATTTTTCACCATTTTAAGCAAAAAATAAGGTTTAGCCTTTTTTGAAAATCAAATAAGCCAACATCCCAATAATGATGAGGTTGTGAACATTTTGACCACCCAAGAAAGTGTTTGGGTCTTGTACGTTAAAATCGAATTTCATAACTTAAAATTTTATAGTTTATATTCAAAAATACAAAATTAAAAGCTTATTTTTATTCTTGTAAATTCACTATTTTTGCAATAGAGCAGGTAGTACGCTATTCGATTGAATAGTCCTATGACAAAATGATTGAGAAATATATGTACTACCTGCTTTTAAAAAATGACTTTGGAATTGTATCTTTTTTAACTGAAACCACACTATCATTTTTTTTTATAAAAACTTCATCATCGAAAACACTTACAACTTCAAATTGACTTAAATCAATTTTTGTAGTGAACCATCCAATGCTATTAGGAAATCTTAATTGAACTCTATTAAGTTTACTCATAATAAATCATCATCTTGCACATAAGCTTTCTTGATTGGTGAACTTTGAACAACCCCATTTGCAGTTGTACTACCACTCTTCTTTCTCATAAAAGCATTTAATCTTGCTAATCCCCAAGCTTGTCTTGAATTAGGCTTCCCACCACTAATTGTTGGTCTATGTGTTGAACTGTAAGCACCCATCCCCCTGCGAACAATAGCTTTTGCTACTGATAAGGTAATTTTTTTACTTGCGTTTTTTGAATTGTAAAGTGCTAATTTGCTTGAAATAGCATCAATTAAGCCTTCGCTAAAATCAATACTTTTTGCAGACGATTTAGTAGATGCCGATTTAGGTTTATTAACTTTAGAGCCATAAACCTTATCTTTTTTTGGAGCAGGGGTTTTAGACAATCTCATTATTTCCAAGCTTCATATTTTGGTTGACCATTAACTTTAATAGCCTTCAAAATAGATTTTCTATTACCCCCACTTTTTTTGTATGAAACGTGAACCCAATCCGGTTCTTGATCTGTTCCAAATTCCCAAATCAATTGGTCAAAATCAAGGTTTTGTCGAATGTAATCAAAGATAGCTTTATTCGTTATTTTACCATGTATTTGAGCATCAATATCAAAAGCTTCGCCCTTACAATGTTGACTTGTTTTTGAACTTCCCTTAATCGCATTGTTTAAAGCTTCTGAACGATAGCCCGAACTTAATCCTATTGGGCAACCAAAATGCTCCCTGATCTTGTCAAAAACATTAATACCCAAAGCTTTCATATTTTCCAAATGCTCTGCTGTTGGAAGGTTAGAAATACCATTTCTTTTAGCACTTTCTGAACGTACTACCTCTCCAAGATTTAAGTATGTACAAATTTTGTCTGTTTGATTCATTGTTTTTAATTTAATTGATTATTTTTTTTCTTTACTTCCTTCTTGAGTAGCATATTTGATACCCATAATTGTTCCTACTATTGAAAAAGCATTTGTCAAAAGTACGCTAAACATATTACTCCATGTTGACCCAATTATCTGCGTGTCTTTATTTGTAATTATTGCCATCCAATAAAGTATTGTTGTAACAACACCAACACCAATTATCACAGCCAAAGCAACTTTAACAATTACTTTTATTAATTCGCTTTGACTTTTTTTAATCATCACATCCAAGTCATTCAATGCAGTATTTTTTTCTATTTCAATTGCATTTTTAAGTTGTTGTGATTTATCTAACTCAATTTGTAAATCTTTTGAAAGAGCATCTATTTTATTTTTGCTATTGACCATAGTGGTAATATCAGTAGCAATCTTCATGATTTTAGTAATTTCGCCACTTTCATCTAAAATAGGATTGTAAGTTGCTTGTAAGAAAATAGAACTTCCATCCATCTTTTTTCGCTCAAATTCTCCTTCAAAAAACTTACCACTTCTTAAAGTTTCCCAAAAATTTTTATATTCATCGGATTTAGAATAATAATAGTCTACAAAAATACTGTGATGCTTACCAATCAAATCATTATGATTGCCTTTACCATACCCCATTGCTTCAAGAAAAATATCATTGACCCCAAGAATAAAGCCATTAAGGTCAAAGTAGATAATAGCGTTACTTTTATTAATAGCTTCTAACCGGCTTAATAACTCTTCTTTAGATAGGTTCTTCATTCTTATTTGAAGGCTTTTTAAATATTTTTTCAGCAGCACTAATGCCTAATGCAGTAGCAGACAAAGTTGCTACTGAATATACTAAAGCATCTGATGGCTCATTAACCGCATCATGATTTGCATAAAGAGTATAGCATAATACGACTGCACTAAATACCCCTACAAATCTTTTGCTTGATGCTTGTCCGTTTTCAGACAAGAACCCTTTCGACCATTCTAAAAATTTCATATTTTTTATTTTTATATTGTTTTTAAAATTTCATTGAATATGCTTTGTTGACCTTTAAAATTAGGGTGTATGCCATCCGGTGTTTCCCCATTAATATCAAACCTTTTTATCAACTTTGCTTTTTTGATAGTTTTCAAATTATTTTGAAAATCATTATACTTTTCAATCAAAGGTAAATACTCTTCCTTATTTGAAATATATTGGGTTAATGGCATTTTTTGAATATCCATAAACCCTTTTGGCTCAATACCTTCAATAACAAAAACATCAGCACCTTTTGAGTTTCCTAAATCTACAATTTGCTGAATATTGGATAATGCTTCATTTCTTGAAACACCTGAAAAAATATCGTTAATACCTCCATAAACATAAATTCTGTCATAGCTATTGCTTTTAAGTAAATCTATTAAACTTTGTAACATCCATGATGTTTTTTTGCCAACAGAAGCTTTAACACTTATATCTAAATCTTTCAAGTTTTGCTTGATCTGATTTGCATACGAAATATCACTTGCTGTAATAGAATCACCCAAGAAAAGTATTTTCTTTGGATTTTTATTTTTAATAGGAGTAATAGATTCAAGCAAAATTGCTGTAACTACTCCAAGACCTAATATTCCAAGACCTCCGATAATTAACCACTTATTTTTGGAATAAAAGCTCATTTTCTTTTTTTAAATAATTTTACTTACTTCCTTTCTCTTTGGACATTTTGTAAACTTGATACCCTAAATAAGCCACCAATAAAGTAACCGCAATCAAATCAAAATGAGCTTTAACATAGGTTAAAAGCTCCAATCTTTCTTGCTTTTTAGGATCTGTTAAAGTTGGGTTATTGCTTTTCAAAGCAGGAGAACTTATTTGCATACCATTTATAATTGTTGAATCAAGCATATTTACCATAATAATTTATCTGCATAGTAACCTCTACTACCCTTAACTTTTCTATCTTTTTCATGTCGGTCTTTGTATAAGCTTCTTCTTTTCGTTGCTGTACCTTTTGCTACTTTTCCTTGCTTTTCCTTTTCAAGATAAGTAGGATAATCATTCATGCCCAAAGCTCCAACTGAAGCTACCTTTTTCCCATCCTTGAAAACATCAATTTTCTTACCCTTAACCCTGCTTGGCTTAACATCAACCCCAAGCTTTTTAGCTTGTTTTTTGGTGTAATTTTTAATCTTGTAAGCCATATTACATATTGTCTAATTGCTGTTGTAAATACTCCATTGTGGGAACACCTGAAACAATCTCTCCTGCTGAATTGGTTGTTACACCACCTTCAGTAGAATCAATTAAACCATTATTGTTAGCATCTAATTGAGCAACAATTTGGGCTGTACTTGTTTGCTGTGAAGGTGAAGCAGAAGATGATTGTTGATTTGTTGGTCTTGTAATAGCATCAATAATTAATCCAACCTCTTCCGGTATCATTAAATCACCTCTTGATGTAGTAACAACCTTTCTTTTTCGATTTTGAATTAAGTATCTTCCAACAAAGATAAGCCCAACCAAAACGGTTGTAAAACCTACTATTTTTATTACATCTTTTTTATCCATTATTCAAAAAAATAAAAGTTTTGAAAATCGTCTGCCTTCATTTGATTTTGCATTTCTAATTCTGCAAATCTTTTACGAAGCTCTACACCTACTGCTTGTTTTTTAATCTCATCATATCCAAGTTGTTCAAATTCATATTTCAATGAAACATTGGAACTTGGTAAAATATCAAATTGAAAAACCGAACTATCATCAAAAATAAAATTATTCATACCCTTTGACCTAATCGCAACCGAGTTTCCACTATAAGGGTCAAAAACATTCGCTAAAATCTCATTTTGTAATTCTCCATTTGCATCTCTATATCCATAAGTTATTCTTTGAAGCAATTGGTCTTGATTATTGGATACAGCATACATTGATTTTATCAAATACGAATATCCTGTTGTTGATTGCTGAATAACACTTAAAGGAACATTTTGAGTTGATGTAACATTTGGATTACCTGCTAAATATGAAATATTGTTGTTTAATGTTAGAAGATAAGTCGGATCACCCGATCCATCTATAATAGTTACATCTATTAAATTATACAAATCAGTTTGAAAATTTTCAATAATATAATTAACGGATATTAAAGATGGTGTAAGTTGAACAATGCTCAATGCAAAAGTAAAATTATATCCTAAAGAATTAAAACCACTTGTTAAATTATTTGATACTTGAGAAACAGAGCCTGTTCCTGATGCAACAGCAGGTAAAGTTGTTACTCCCGTTACAAGATTTTTTACGTTAATTTGAACCGTATAAGGTAAATTACAATTGTATTGATTATTTCCTAAATAGCTCCAAGCAAATTGCATCCCTACATCTGAATCAGAAAATTGGTATGTATCTGCATTGGGATTAAATACAAAATTACTATCCCCTGAAGCACCTGAACTAAACAAAGATAAATCTTGTTTGGTTTGACCTGAATTAGATATGTTAATCGTTAATGCCATGTTAATGTCCTCCGTTTGAAAATGTATTGTAAAGGTTCAAAAAATAACCTGCAAGAATGGATACAATTGTAGAAACAGCAACAACTTTAGCATCATGAATTTTTTTTTCACTGATCCATTTATCATGTTGTTCTACCTTTTGAACAAGCCCTTTCGTTGCATAATCTTCATCCCCAACCAAGATAAACAAAAGCTTATCCACCTTTGAATTAAGCTTAACTATTTGTTCTTTTAATTCTAAATCTCCCATTTACGAAATCTTTGATTTACAAAGTAATAAAAAATAGCGTTCAAAAACAAAAAAGTAATTAAATAGTATCTTCTATTTCTTCAGTTACAATTACATAATTACCAAAATTTTCAGCTTCTACAATATCTAAAGTTTCAATATACCCATTTGGCAATAACATTCTATATTTTGTCAAAATCATATTCTTGGTGTTGTAAAGGTTTGTTTGTAGCCAATATAATCCGAAAAAAATGTGCGTGATGTTGTACCAATTGATTTAGCAATTTGAATCTTTGGTGTAACCAATTGTGATGTTCCGGTTGGTATGTTAGTAGTGTGAGTAGCAACCAACACATTGTCTATGTAAAATTCAACGGATGTAGCGGTTGCATTTATTTCAATTCCAAATTTTTGCCATGCACTTGTTGATGCAGGAATACTTGTTATAGTTAAAGTTCTAACTGAACTTACGGAAGTAACACATTGCCAATTTGGAGAAGCCGATGTTCCATTTTGAGTACCACCTTCGTCATAAGTGAAAAATATTCCATTGGTGTCGTTTGCATTTGTTCCTATGTTTCCAAACCCAAGAGAAATACGATAACGCTCTAAAGATGTGCTTAATGTTGGAATTAGTGTGGATGTAATAAAACTAACAACCCCTCCACCAAGTGCCATAAAATTATTTGCGGTTATTGTACCAAAAATACCTGCATACCCTATGGCTACCGTTCCTGTTGTAGGTTGAATAAACCCTTGTTGGTTTGTTGCTCTAACTGAAGGCAATGCACTCATTCCTATTCCTGCACCCGTTCCTGAAAAAAACACAGAATAAGCAGAATCAATACCATTATTAGCGGTGACAGGAGAGTTAAAATCATTAAATCCCTCAAATCCAAATTTAGACCTATCAAAGTTAAATACTAATTCATTACCTGATCCAAGAATAGAATCACCATTGATGCTTTTAATATTTGTTGCATTTACTAAAGTAGCTTGTTTGCTATTAATTTGTGTTTGAATTGCACTTGTAACACCTTTTACATAGCTTAATTCAGTTAGATTAGGATACGTTGTTGTGTCAAGGCTTTGAACAGCTTTACTACCATCCGTAGCCAATATCCTTGAAGCAGTTAATGAATCAAAAATTGGAGCTGACAAAAATGTTTTTATCCCTGCAAATGTTTGGGCAAGTATTGAAACCAACCCTCTCGCCAAATTGGATGCTGTTGGTATGTTGAATGTATGTGTTGAACCACTTGAATTTATATTAAAATCAGTACCACTTGTTCCAATAGCAAATGTTTGAACATCGGCAGTAAGACCATTCAATGCAGTAATTCCTGATCCTGCCATAATACCCGATTGTTGGGTAACAGTCAAGATAACTGAAGCAGTTGAAGGTGGTGGATTCCCTGCCGAATAATACTCCATTGTAACATTTTGGTAGTTGGTGGTACTCCAAATCAATTCGTAATATTGACCCCCTACAACATCAAGAAGATAATTCCAACTTACTATACAATGACCAAAATTTGAAGGATTAATCCTAACAGGAACGGAAACAAAACCTGAACTACCTTCTATATCAACACCATTTCTCCTTAACCAAATAGTAACATCATGCTGTGCATTATCTATGTTTTGAAATTGAGATGAAAATTGAAGATTATAGATACCTGTATGAGCAAAAGTTATTCTTGTAAGATTTGTTCCATTTGAAACAACACTTACTCCATTTGACAAATCAGTTGTCCTAAAAATCATTGCAACACCAACATTGTTAGCATTTGCACTTTGGGTATTATTATCTTGCCATGCACCATAATAACCTAAAGGTGTAGGAGTAGCTGTATTGGTCAAAACATTACCACTTAAAGTTAATCCATCTCCAACCGCAATTTCTTCCATTACACCAACCCCTGCATTGCTACGACCAATAAGTTTATTGGTGTTCATAGATGTTGAAATAATTGGATTTGACCCACCACTTGATGTGATAGGAGCAGTAGCACCTACCGAATCAACAGATCCACCACCACCACCACTTCCTTGAATTGGAAAAAAGGTTATTTTTGACATATTATGATACCCATACTAAACGTGCCGACCCTGAATTACAAGTTATCGTCACTGATGAAAATAAACACATTGAATTTACTTCAGCACTAAATCCTGAACCTTGTGGAACCGTTAGGGTACTTCCACCTGATGTTGGAGTAGTTACAGTACAATCTCCCCCATCTGCAAAAACCGTAAACGAAACAATATTAGTAAGGGTTTTAACCTCACCGGATCCCATGTTTAATAAGTTTAGGTTTTGAAAAGTAAACATAAATTAAATAGCTCTAAATGAAACACCCAATGACCATCCTGTAATTTCTACTGAACTATTTACTTGACTTAAAGTAAATCTCAAAGCATAAGTACTTTGTGTTCCAAAAGTTGTTAGAGATGAAAAAGCAAGGTTTCTTTGAGAATTAGTTGTTAATTGACCTGATGTAATTAGCCAACTTTCTACAACACTTCCATCCTCATACAAATTTATAGCCATTTCCGGTGTTCCAACAACTGTACCCCAAGCAATATAAAAATCAGTTTGAATATCATAACCGGCAGGAAAATTATTTCCTTGAACAGAATTATTATTTGCTTGACCAACAGCATTATTACCACCACCACACAAATTACAAAATCCACCGCTTATTGGATCTGAATAAGAAACCCTACGAACAGTTGTTGCATATTGTCCATAAAGCATAGACAATGCAGGTGTTTCAACAGGGGGTTGAGGTGTTCCACCTGAAGTTGTATCAAATATTGCTATTTTTTCCATAATTATACAGGTGTTTGTAAATCATAAGTAGCCAAAATTTGAGTAATATTCATATTTGCTACTGAAGATACAAGGTCAATATAAATTAAATCACCTTGAGCAATATCCATAACAGGAGATAAAGCTCTTGTTTGTAAGCTATTTGTTGTCCAATTTGTAAATGTCCAAGCTCTTGTAACACCTGATGTTCGATTTACAAGTGACATAGTTAAAGTAGAAGCAGGATTGGTAGGTGGCACTGTGGTTACAAAACCAATCATCCTAATTGTAGTAGCAATTGCCATTGGCATCCCCCAACTTGCACTTGTTGTGTAAATGTCACCTCCAAAAGTTCCACGTTCAGCAATACTTGGCTGTAATTCAAATGTATAATCAAAATTTGTTAATATTCCTTGAGCTATTCCCATAATAATAAATTTATGCAGGACAATCTGCTGTTCCAACTTTGAAGGTTATTGTTCCATTGTATGCATTTGCCAAAGTCACACTTTCTCCAATAAACATAAACAATGGGTCTGCAACACTATTTGGATTCCATTCTAAATAAAAGCCTTGTGGGGTTGTTAAATTTCCATCTATATAAGGAATACCTACTGAACTTGTTCTATCGTTTATATCGTAACCAAAATACAAATATATTTTCTTATTTGTACCATAAGCTTGACTTAATGTAGCTTCAACATAATAAGTTTGACCTTGTAGAGTGGTAGCACTTGGATCTGAAGAAAGGGTGTTCCAATTTCTTGTTCTTGGCACTCTATTACCTGCTGTTCCACCTTGCCAATTAGTCGCTTGAAAAACTAAAGGGGGTTGGTAAAATGAACCACTTGGAGTGGATGTTACTACTAAAACAGATCCACCATTTGTTGAACTAACTTTTTCAAAATATTCACACGCAGTAGGAGGGATAATGTTTCCGGTACAATAAAACAATGTATTGCAACTAACTAAATCAAAATAATCACATTCTGTTACAATACCAATTGAAACTTTTGTATTAACTTTTAAAGGTGAGGATAAAGTAAGCCTTAAATTAGCATAATCTATTACATCTTCCCGAGTTGTTTCAACTTGTACACCATCAATATACAAAAATAAATCAAAAGGATATGTTATGCCATCTCCACCAACAGCTCCAACATTTGCTAAAGATACAATAAACCCATAAATATAAAAATCTACATCTTGTCCGGATCCTGATAAGTCAAGAAAAGTTACGTTTTTATCATTTGTAGGATCTGTTGTTGCGGATAAATTGTTTAAAGGAACAAAAATTTCACCATTTGTACCATCTAAACCTTGTTGGTTAGCATATCCACCACCAAGCATCCCAATATAGTTTAAATAATTGGGAGTAGGAAATGAACCTGAAGGACTGAAAAACTTTACCGTACCCATTGTTAAGCAATAGAAATACTTCCATTCAAAAGAGTAATATAAACTGTTGCTGAAGCCCCTGCTGTGACTTTAAGATCTGTCAATAAACTTCCACCATCTGCTTCTACTTCCAATGATTTACCATCGGGTAAACTCAACGAAGATTGTACCAATCCATTTTCATCATATTGTTGAATTGTAGCTACATCACCGGATGTCAAAACTGAAAAGCCCCTTGTATTGGTAATAGTAGCAATTTGACCACTTGTCAATTCTTTAAATACTACTGTTTGATTTACATTTAAACTCATATTACATTCCTATTAATTGTTCCAAACTAATTTCTTTTACAAAGTTTTTACTATGATACAAATGTAATTTTGGTGTATCATAATCTTCAGCATCAACAGAAATAATTACAAACATTTTTGTAGGTTCAGTATTGTTTTGTTCTGCAAATCTTTTCAAGGTCTTATTGATAAAATCTTTTACAATAAGTTCCCTTTGCATCAAATCAAATTTTAAACCCAAGATCTGTAAAAAAGTAATGTCAATTCCACCACCACCTACCATCAAATGCTTATATTTTGGACAATCCTTATCGGCATCATACGAAATTAGAATTTGATGTTCAGTAGGGGATGTACTACTTTCCTTTGCAAAGCGACTAATAGCTTTGGTCATTGTGTTTTCAATAATTGTGTCTATCATGTGTGTGTAGTTTAGGCAAAGATAATTAAGATTGACCTACTTTGTGAGTATAGTCAATTGGAATGTCATTTATATTCAATCCAATAAACTCTCCGGTCAATCTACCCTTATAGCTTATTTCAATTTTTTGAGCATAATTAGTAATACCCCCTGCTGTATAAACATCTAATAACAATAAACCAAGTTGAATACTTAATTTTCTTGGGTCAAATTTGATTTGTAAAGGGATTATTACATCACTTTTTGGTGCTATAAAAATACTCAATCCACTTGATTTCAAAGTAGTAACAAACCTTCCATTGATACCAACATTGATTTCATAAGATTTAATCGTAAATCCTATTGCACTTGGGTTCATTAACTTAACTTCAGTATCAATAACAGCTTCTGTTAAGGTTACTTTAGAAAACTTTACTCTATTGACTAAAAAATCAATACTTTTCAAGCTTTGAAAACCTTTCTTGAAATAATAAATTATCCCTGCAAGGATAACCACAGCACCTAATCCAAAAAGCAATTTAGTTTGAGTTGACTTTTCCATATTATCTTCTTTTGTAAATAAAATATCCCAACACAGCAATTGCAACTAACCCACCTAAAATCCAATACTTTGAAGAGCCAAGTTCTTTGGTTCTCCCTTCATTTTGATTGTACACGATTTCAATTGGAGCTGTACCCAATCCAAAAGTAGGCTTTTCCATATTATTTTTTTCTTGCAACAAAGAAAATAATAGTACCAACCACAACCAAAGCACCTACTCCAATTCCAATTTTTGCCCCTGTTGATAATCCTGCTAAACCACCACTTGCTGATTTAGTTTCTCCGGAAACAGATCCCATATCTGCTACCATGTCAGATGCCATTCCCCCTGCCATTGTTTCTTCAATTGGAACTTCAATTGGAACATCAGTTGGCATTTCAGGTGTCATTGCACCTGCTTTGCGAGTATCCCTAATTTGTTTCAAATTTTTTTGAGTTGATAAAGGTTTTATCAATCTTTTAATTCCTGAACCAATGTTAGTTTTAGATCCGGTTGCCTCTTTAATGTCAGCTCTACGCTGTTTAATTTTACCTACGATGTTTTGAAAATCATCCATGTCATTATCAAAACCTACGAAAAAATCTTCTTGCATTTTTTTAATTTTTAATTTTTATACATTTTCATTTTTAACCACAATCCTTCTATTGTTTTTTTTAGGGTCGCTACTTGATGTTTTCCAAGCTCTATAAAGCTTGTATCCACCAAATGAAGCTCCTGCTAAAATAATCACTAATAACGATATTTTTAATACTTTTTTTGTTTCCATTATACCAATACACTTTTTAAATCAGAAGATGCAATATCCATTGCTCCATTCAAACCTAACATTTTATTAATATAAGCTTTTGTAATGCTATTAACAGCATTTGCCAATTTTTGTGGTGTATCATATAAAGGAGATGTTTTTTGTCTTGCCTTTTTTCCGGTATCACCAAAAGCCCCTGCATTGTAAACTGCAATAACCCGATCTAAATGAATTACCCCACTTGGACTTGTACCCCAATCTTGGTCTATTAATTGACCTAAAATGATAGAACCAATAGTAATATTTAATTCAGGTTTCTTTTGGTCAGCGTTTGTTATAGCCCTTGTCTTGCCATTTGCATCAAACTTAATCCCATACTTTGCAAGAACACTTTTCTCACCTTCTGTCATTCTTTTTTTAGCTAATTCATCTTCAAGTTGTGCTTTGGCAAAATCTCTATTCCATTGCATCAAACCTTGAGTAATATAGCCATTACCCCCTGCTAATTCATCTCCACCACTTTCAACAGCAATAAAAGATGTAATTATAGAAGCAGGAATTTTAGAATTTTCGGAAGCTTCACGAATATAACTCCCATACTTATTCCAAATTCGTTGCATCATGCTACGAATAGAATCTCTACTCCCCCAATTGTTGGGTGATTCAAGACCTACTGAAGGAATAGTAAGAAGGTATTTTGCCATATCTTATTTTTTAGTAATAAGGTAAATTGCTAAACCCAAAACAGCCAAACCACCAACAGCAATACCAATTATAGCTCCTGTTGATAAGCCATCAGGTCTTTGTTGATTTGCTCCTTCAAATCCACCACCTTGACCTGCACCACCACCACCAATGCCTTGTCTATTTTCAATACCTTTGGAAATTCCTGATAATACAGCTTGTCCTGTATCACTTTTGATAAATCCACCTAATCCTGAAAAAAAACCGCCTTTTTTAGGTTCTTCTTTAGCAGGAGATGATGCACCAACTACCATTCCTTGTGACCAAAAATTTTTTGCTCCTCCTGTTGGTGCAGGGGTCATAGTTGGGGTTGTATCAGGTTCTTTTTTTGATTTTTTATTTTTGCCAATAAAATCTTCATAGAAATTATTAAAGTCGGCATCATAGTTAAAAGCTTCATTCATAATACTTATTTTTTAACGATTAAATAAACAGCTACTCCAATAACAGCTAAAGCACCTACTCCAATTCCAATTTTAGCACCCATAGAAAGACCTCCATCTTCTGCTCCTGCTGAAGCACTTCTATTGGCTAATTCTTGTTCTTGAATATTCAACGCTTGTTGTTGTAAAGCTGTTTGCTGATTTGTTACCCGATCACGACAAGTTTCAAATTCATTTGTAGCTTTGGTTTTACCACCAAAAATTCCAAACTTTCTTTTAATTGCAGGTTTTTTACCGCAAGTAGTTTCAATTAAAGTATCAAGTTCTGTCTTGCTTAATTGTTTTTGTTGTCGTCTTGCAATTGCACCACCTACAATTTGAGTACCTGCTTGGGCTAAAGCTTGAGCTGTTGCAGGGTCAACCATGTTTTCAAATTCATCTTCAAAATCAAAATCTAACGCTTTCATAATATTTTTTTTTAATTATTTTTATTTCTAAACGCAAAGTATCCACCAATTGCCAAAAGCAATATTCCACCGCCAATAAAGTACCATTTGTACTTGACGAAAATACTTTCATCAGTTCCAACACCTTCAAATGCTTTCAACATTTCCTCTTTTTCTTCAGTAGATAAGTTAGGATTATTTTTAATTTCATTTTTTTGATTTTCAATTTGTTGGTCAACCAATTGCTTTTCTTCCGGTGTCATTACCCCATCTTTGTTCTCTTCATTTTGCTCCCCTGCGTCAATATCACTATCAATATTTGGATTTTGACTTGGAGCTTTTTTCAATATTGGAATAATTGATAACAAAACACTTGAACCACCAACAATTAAAGTAGCTGTTGCAGGGTCAAGATTAGCAAATTGTCCATCAAACGATGTTGATTGCTTACCCATGATACGAGCCATTCTTTTCTTTGAAACAAAGATCGGTTTCTTTTTAGCTCCTGTATTTGCAGAACCTTCCAAGCTACCTCTATCACCACCCCATTTTTTTTCCCAAGCATCTAAAACTTGATTTTTACCTTCTTGAGTTTTATTATTAAAACGAGTAGCAATACCATTCAAATTCACAGCTAACAAACCTAAAAAAGCTTGTCTTGGAATTGATAAACCAATCTTCTTCGCTCCTTTACCTACATCTTGAGCAATATCTTTTGCTTTTTCTTTTACCTTATTAGCCCCTTTTTGAATATCCTTACCTAAATTTTGGATAGCTTTTTTGGGATTTTGAATCGTATCTTTTACAGCATTTGATACTTTATTGCCGACATTTTTAAGTTTGGCTTTAAGCTTACCTTTTGCATTATCATAATCCTCATCAAAGTTTTGGAAAAGACCTAATCTTTGACTTTCAGCGAGAAAATAAGGGTTTTCCATAGGAATAACCTCTTTATCATCTGTAATAATTACGGGTTCATCATCTCTTGAACCATCGAAACCAAAAAAATAGTTGGTGTCGTTATAGAATGTATTTCTATTTCTATTTCTATCTTGCATTGTTTTATCGTTTAAAAAGTTATTCCTTTTGATTGTAAACCATTTTTTAATTTCGTTAAATACAAATTGAAACCCCAATCAAATGAATCAAGTTGATCTGATAATAATGAGCGAAGGTCGTATGTTGTATCTCCGGTTCCCCATCCACAATTATCTATTGTTCTTGTTCCAAATTTTTGTTGAAGCTTGACCCAATCTGCTTGGTTTTTCACAGAAGCCAAAATTTGATTTACAACTTCTTCTTCGCTTCCTGTTAATTCGCATCCATCTAATAAACTTTGAATAGTATTAGCAAGACCTAAAGCGGTTGCATCACTGATGGTTGGTTGTATTCCTTGTTCTTGAAGATTTTCAAGCTCTTCTTTTTGAGCTTTATCTTCTTCCCTTTCATCTTTATTTTCTTTGAGCTTATCAATACCTTTTTTAACAAGCCATCCTGCATAAACAAGTGTAGCAACACCTATTACAGCTATTGTTCCTTTTGCCCAATCGGGTAATGTATTAAATGTTTTCATCATCTTTTATTTGTAATTTTGGTACAAATTATCATTGCTGTAATTCATATCTATGTAAGTTTTTTCAAAATTCCTTATGAACTTATCTATTATGTCAATTCGTTCTTTATTCGCCATATTATTACTACTTGCGAAAACAGTACAAAAAACATTGTAAGCATCAATTCGTGGGTATCCCATGCCCAAGTATATTAACAAAGCGTTCAAATCAGATTCGGTTTCATTACTCATATCATTGTTCAAATAGAAATGAGCAAATTCATGAAGCAAAATAGCCATACGCATGGGTACCGTATATTCAAGAAATTTTTTCTTTGAAACTTGAATAATACCTGTATGACGATTAATCCTTGCAGGTGTATTAAGTGACTTTCCGCTATCTCCAATAATATCATCTAAATAGTCAATTCTAAATTGACCATCATTTGATGTGTAAATACTTCCTTTTGCACTAATATAACTTGCTCTCAAACAAAATTTTTCAGCAAAGCGAATAAAATTCTTTACAACATCTGAAGCATAATTAAAAGCACCTAACTTTCTTTTTAATGGTAGCTTGTTTATAGAAACAACTTTAAACTTATTACCACCAATTGCAGGTTTAAATTGAGGATCTGTTGAAATTTCAAGAGTGGATATTTGAGGGGATAATGGCAGACGAATGTAAAAAGTTTGCACCCCATCAACAGTAGCAAATCTATCAGTGAAAACTGTTAATGGATTTTCTTGGTCATATAACTTAATGAAAATCTTCTTTGGTTCAAAAGTTTCTACTTCTAAAGCCAAAGTTAAAGGTTCACTATTTAATTTACCCGAAATCTTCATTTACCATATTTTTTGTAAGCCCAAATACCGCCACCAATTAAAGCCAAAACTCCAAGCCCAATCAAAATTTGTTTTCCGGTAATACCTTTGTAATCAATTGAAAAATTTTCGTTTTGTGAATCAGAAAAACTCTCAAATGTTTCAGGCTTATTAGAATCAACTATTCCAATTGTTTTTTGCATCTCAATCCAATCCTTAAAAGAAAGGTTTGAACCACTTAATTTATATTGCTGATTTAATGTCATTTTCTCAATGATGTTACATATCCAACAGCCCCACCTATGAATCCCACAACAATTGCATTTTGTTTCAAAATCGTTCCTAAAAAAACACCAACAACAGCCCCTACAATAATACCCGTAAATTTCTTTTGGTTGCGATCTGTAACCATATTGGCATAATCACCATCCAAAATAGCTCTAATTTGCTGACTTTGACTACCTATTGGCTTCATGTTTTATTTTTTTACAAAATAATAAATTCCTGCAACAACCACCGCAACAATTACTAAATTTTTTACATCAATCTTGACCTTATCAATAGAAGAAACAAATGGTTTTTCATTTGAACTTTCTCCATCCATATTCAAATACTCATTGACTTCTTTTGCAAAATTTTCTTTGTTCTTGCTATTCAAAAAATCTCTTAATTTTAAAACAGCATCTTGAACAATGTCATTATTTTTCTTAAAGAAATCATTTTTATCTACCATTACATCTCTATAATGTTTTTTTGATAGGTCTTGACCTTTAGCATCTTGTAGCTCCATATTTGCTACCAATGAAAGCTTTACTAACTTGTTCAATAATTTCAGATCATTTGCATTTTGCTCAATTGACTTTGTTATTGAATCAGGAGTACCATCATTCTTGATATTACAAATGTTCAAAATATCTAAAACAGCAGTTGGAAACATCATGATAGTTTTAGATAATTCTTGCAGAATAATATCTATCCTTTCATGGTTATTGAAAGAAACATAATTTTCAACTACATCATGTTTTACCAACTTCATACTACTTCATTACTTTTACTAATAAGGCTAATCCAAGAATAACAACCCCCATGCTAATAATAATTTCATGGGTTTTACTTTGTGGATTCAAATCCGAATAAGTTTGTGGGCTATTGGGTGCTATAAAATTAGAAAAATTTTCTTCTTTATTACCGCATCCACATTTACCACCGCAACCACAATTCCCACCGCATTTACAACCACTTTCAAGATAGTTTTTATCTTCTTTTGGAGTAGATACTTCACCAACTTCATTTAATCCAAAATCACTAACCGGATTTGCTCCTGAAAGTAATTCTTTATCCGGATGAATAGAAGCCAAATCCATTAAAGCATCATTACCAAATGTTTGAACATACTTGCGTAGCATCATACCCATTTGTCTTGCATTTCTTGGTTTAGGTACATTACCTACCCTTCTTTGCATTACCATATAGCAATCATTGGGAACTTGTGCTGAAAGATAATCGTATAAATTCATTTTTTTGGGTATAAAAAAAGGGGCATGGGCTTTATATCCGACCCGATGCCCCCTTTAAGGTTTTTAACAACGTGAATTACATTCCACGACCTGCCAAACGAACCACATTACCACGCTCAACTTTGGGGTTACCATAGTTTTGAACAGCTTTGCGACCACTCAAGGCACGAGATGTAGAAACAGTTTCACTTGGATACATATAGATTTGAGCAGTAGTGTTTGCGTAAACAGTGCTGATAATCATATAGGTAAAACCATCCACTTTGTAGTTGAACTTAAATGCAACTTTGTCCGTTTGAAATTGATACGGATCCACAGTGGGTGTCAAAACTTTCGTAGCCACGTTACCATTAACATCCTTTTGAGTAATACTCAAGGTAGCCAATACTTGTGTGGTCTTATTTGTTCCTGAACCTGCAAGGTATGTCAAGCCCACAGTGAACGGTTTGTTCATGGACTGATACAAGAACTCGGTATACGTTATGTTGGAAATTCCAATGCTGATGCTAATACCTGTTGCGTTACCAAATTTTGGTGATGTTGTGCTGATATTAGAATAAGCACCCAAAATTGTTACGTTGTCCAAGTTAGAAGCACTTGTGTTTTCTACCAAGATAATGTATGGTTGAGATGTTGCGGCTTGTTCGCCACCATCTGCTGAAAAATCATCAAAGTTATCATAGTCGTCAAAACCATAATCTCCTGTGAAAGAAAAGAAATTCTCGTTTGCATAGTCACGAGCATCTTCAAAATAATTGTTGAATTTACGATTCATTTTTTTTGTTTTTTAATTTAAACTTTTTGTTTGTTTTATTACTTAACAATTTTGTTAGCAATATACATTCCACCTACGATTCCCAAAGTGGCTGTTAAAACCGATACAAGCAATTTTTTAATGTCCATTTTTTTAAATTTTTAAGGATTAATAATTAATTACTTTGTAGGTGTTATTACTGTTGTTGTAGTAGAAGCACTTCTATCTACTAATTTTTTGTAAATTAAATTAGCGACAACAAACCCAATTGCGATTGGAATAGCCCCCATAAGAATGTCTTTAACTTGGTTTCCCATAATCTTTTTTTTTATTTTTAAACTTTATTTTTTAAGCACACACTTAACATTGACAAATGTAATATTGCTTTTTTTTAGATCTGACAAAACGTATGCACTACTTTGGCACTACTTATTCAAGGCATTTGCACAATCCTTGTTATGCAACGGAAAAATAGTCCTTTAAGAACTTTGCTTTAAGGGTTTTGGAACACTCTTCAGCACTTGCGTAAACCTTTTTACCATCTAATCCGGTTCTATTTAATTCAGGAGCTACAACCTTTCTGTAATTGAATGTCATATAATCTTCTACTCCTTTTTCAGCCATAGCTTGAGTAATGCGACCTTTGAGCTTCATATTATCAATATCAGCATACAAAAAGAATCTTGGATTACCATTTTGAAATTGAAAATCAACAATACATTCAGCTATTTTCATAAGCTCATACTTATCTTCAAATTTCTTTTCATGTCGGTCAACTGATTGGTTGTTTTTATGAAACCTGATCCAATTGCAATTCTCCCAAACAGTGGTGGGTACTTTACCTATGGCTTGATAGTGCATCAAAATATCCATGTCGCTGTGACGATTAGTACAAATAGCACCAATAACATCTTTTGGAAAGTGATGGGTAAGGTATTTATTAATATCTTCAATTAAGAGCATACCCCCTTTGTAATTCTCAAGGATGTAAAATAAAGCTTGACAAATATCTTCAAGGGTCATTTTTTGCCCATTTGACAAATAAGGTCTAATTCTCCTTGCTTCCACTTTTGGGTGCATCGAAAACAATTTTACATCTGCAAGTTTTAGAGCTTT
>Ga0315905_10002519_pt1 | contig 19249 bp, 11 predicted proteins | sample LakEriMetagenome_5_FD_203522 | JGI IMG/M metagenome (GOLD analysis project Ga0315905, IMG submission 203522) | Freshwater fungal communities from buoy surface, Lake Erie, Ohio, United States - Buoy 4 MA121 | ecosystem: Environmental > Aquatic > Freshwater > Lake | place: USA: Lake Erie, Ohio... | reverse complement strand
AGTATTTGGAATACCAGCCGAGGTAAGCCTTTTAAAGGCCCGCCAGCGTGTTTTACAGAGGATCAGAAATCTTTGATACTCTACACTAAAATGTACGAAAACGCTTATAAACACCCTGAGTGCCCAGACGACGGTGTATTACAAGATGATATCCTGTTCGATGGCTGGCAGATATTTATGAGGAAAAAAGCAGAAAACGAAAAGAATCAGCAAAAAATACAAGATCAATACGGTAATGCAGACGCTATCTCATTACCCGCTAAAGAGTTAGCTAAAGCCAATGGAATTTCTGTTAAAGAGCAGGTTGAACAAATTAATAAAATGAATTCTCCTACTAATTCACAAATTAAAAAACAACGCGAACAAGCTATTGCACAAAAAGGAAAACTAACATATACAGAATTACCAGATGTAAAATTTGAAATGCAACTAGAAGCCAATAAAAAGAGATAAAAATGAATAGGAAATCAGAAATAGGTAAAGAAAAACTCAAAAAGTATGTCTCAACTAATATTAGAACTACAATGATTGCGGCTTTGGCGGCTTTTGAAGAGAAATATTCTGAGTTATGGGGAAATGGTGTAGATAATCTTACAGAGGAACAACAACGGGAATATGACATATGGCAGGAAACACGTTCTAAAATTCTTGACATAGGAAATAATAATATTCGTCATGCTTTAAATGAACTAGACTGCTACGACGTATATTTTAATGGATATAATGAGTATAAGGTAATAAATCGTCACAAAGGATAAAAAATGGAAACTAAAAACATTAATGAATTCAAAGCAAACGTAGATGGTAAAGAAGTAGCGTTTTTAATTAGAAACCCAAGTGTTAAGGACAAACAAGAAGCACAGAAAGTTTATAATAAGGTTTTTGGCGATGCTCTGTTAGGTAAAGCTATAGTACGAAAGAAGTTAGACGATATTTTGCGTTCTCAAAATCTTTGGGATGATGAAAAACAAATCGAATTTAAGACTTTAACTAAAAGTATAGCAGATATTGAATATAAATTAAATAAGGGCGGTATTAAAAAGTCAGAGGCTCGCTCTTTATGTATCGAATTGTGGTCTTTGCGGGATAAATTACGAGACTTAATCGCAGTACGTAATCAATATGATAATATTACTGCTGATGCACAAGCAGATAATGCATATGATAATTATATGGTAGCTGTTTGTACGGTGTATAAAGATAGTGGACAGCCATATTTTAAATCATATGATGACTATTTAAATCAGGCGGAAAATGAAGTATCATTAAAGGCGGCTAATACTTATTTATATGTTAAATACGGCATGTCTGAGGATTACGAGATGCAGTTGCCGGAAAATAAGATTCTTAAAAAGTTGAAGTTTTTGGATGAAAAAGGTCGGTTGGTTAACGAAAAAGGTCAATTGGTCGATGTTTCTGGCAATCGTATAGACGAAGATGGATATAGATTAGATGAAAACGGTAAACGTATCGATTATTCTGGTCGTCCGGTAGATAAGACAGGAAAGTGGGATATCGAGACATTACCATTCTTAGATGATGATGGTAATCCTATTGTAGATGAAGAACCCGCCCCTGAAACTAATACCGAGCCAGTATCAGATGTTAAAACGGATGGTTAAGGCGGTTGTGGCAATCAGTGTGAGATAAGCCGCCTTTGGGCGGCTTTTTTGTTATAGAGGAATACATGCCAGCTTTTAACTTTACAGCTAAACTTAACATCGCCGGTCCTGGTAACATGAATCGTGTTATCAGTCAGTTGCAACAACAGCTAAACTCGGCAAAGTTGAATGTTAATATAAATTTATCTGCTAAATCTTTACAGGCTGTCCCAGGCCAATTACGGGCTATCAATACGGAATTACAACGAGTAGCTACTAGTGCTCGAAATGTACAAGATATTTTTAGAGGAATAAGTGCCGCTCTTGGTAATAATGTCGCTAATTCATTAAAAAATACTGCTAATGCTGCAAATCAAAGTGCTGCTGCGGTTGCTAAAGTAGCCAAAGAAACCAAAACTGCTCACCATGAAATGGCGTTATTTGGGAAAGAAATGGGATTAGCTATCAAGCGGTCGGCTGCATTCACGGTAGCAACTACCGCTATCTTTGGTGTTGGTCGTGCTATTAGCTATGGTGTGCGTGAAGCTATCATTTTTGAAAAAGAGCTAACCAGAGTTGCTCAAGTAACTGGCACTAGTTTAAAATCACTAAAAGGTTTAGCAGATGAAGTTGGTAGATTATCGATTACTTATGGTACTTCTAGCTCTGAATTATTAGACGTAGCCCAAACTCTCGCACAGGCCGGTTTATCTTTGAAGGATACTCAGCGGGCACTAGAGGCTATTGCTAAGGCTTCTTTGGCTCCTTCATTCACTGATACTAAAAATACCGTTGAAGCTCTTATTGCTACTATCGGCCAATTTAAAAATGAATTGCGTGGAGTTAGTATCCAAGCTAAAGATTTCGATGATGTACTCGGCTCTATTAATGCTGTATCAGCCGCATTCGCTGTGGAAGCTGATGATATTACCGCTGCTATTCGGCGGGCCTGTGCTGTATTTGCTCAAGCGAGTGGTAATTTTGAAGACCCAAAACGGACACTAAATGAATTTATCGCGGTATTTACATCGGTACGCCAAACAACCCGCGAAAATGCAGAAACAATTGCTACTGGATTGCGTACTATCTTTACACGTATTCAGCGGCCACAAACTATTGAATTCTTACGTCAATTCGGAGTTGAATTACAAGATTTAGAGGGTAATTTTATCGGCCCTTATAAAGCCCTCGAATTATTAAGCGGGGCGTTAAAAGATTTACCTACTAATTCTTCTAGATACGCTCAAATTGTGGAAGAGATCGGTGGTATTCGCCAAATATCAAAGTTATTACCTGCTATTAAAGAATTTTCTATAGCTCAACAGGCACTACGTGTAGCCCAAGAAGGAACTGGTTCTACTACAGAACAAGCGGCTATTGCTCAACAGTCTTTGTCAAATCAGATTACTAAAACCCGCGAAGAATTTCTTAAATTAATTCGTGATATATCTACTACGGATAGTTTTCAACAAATGATCCGGCTCGCACTAGATACGGCCAGTGCTTTTATTCGTGTAGCGGATTCTGTAAAAGAATTACTACCTCTTATTGGGGCAATTGCGGCCTCTAAAATTATACCAAGTACAGTAATCTTTGCTAAGAACTTTGGAAGAGGCGTTCTCAATTTAGCGGGCGGACCAACTGGAAAGGCTAACGGCGGGCCGGTTCATCATTTCGCTAGAGGTGGATTAGTACCAGGACAAGGTAACAGTGATACTGTTCCTGCTAATCTAATGCCTGGAGAGTTTGTTATTCGTAAAAAGGCGGTAGAGGCGATTGGCGTTGATAGATTACATAAGATGAATGGGTATAATAAAGGAGGAAGAGTTGGATTCGCTGTAGGCGGAACAGTAGAAGATTACGAAAGATATATTTTAGAAAATAAACTAGTTAACAAAGATATTAATTTAAACGCCGGTAAGGGTAAAGAAGTATTAGGTAAAAATTTCTATAAAAATAATCCTGCTTTAAATGGTGATTTATATTTACAAGCACAAAAGAATATTATCGCCAGAGGCGGTTTATCTGCCATCGGTACTAGTAGATCACAGGAAAAACTAGCCGATACATTAAAAGGTAAGCTAACTTTACAGCTTGGAGACTTATCTAGCCCACAATTCGGTGGTTTATTCCTAAGACCCGCTCCAGGTAGCGATAGGGCGGCTATACAAAATGTAACTTTTAAATCATTAGGACCATCTGCAAAGACTAGAATCCTAAATAATTCTGATTTAAGAGGTATATCAGATGATACACGTATTTTCGGTAATATTGAGGCTGGTTTTATAGAAGCTAATACAGCTAAGAAATTAGAATCGGATTTGTCTAAAGAATTCACAAGATCGGTTTTGAATTTAACAAGACAATATGGAGAAGGATTTAATATACCAAAAACCTCTGTTGTAAAATCTATTATACAAAATAGCGGCCTTGAAGGTGTTACAGGAAACATGTTCGAGGCTTTCGTAAGTGTTCTTACTGGTAATATTAAACAAAATACCTCTGATAATTTTGATATCAATAATACTGCTAATAAAGGTTCAATAGAAAAATTATTCGGCAAAACTCTAGCACCTATTAACCGACTAGACCTAAAACGAACATATGACACATCGGGAGTTACTTCGGATTTATTTAGTAAGGCTATTAATTCCGGTTTGCCAGTATCGTTAAAAACTGGATTTTTAGGAGAATCTGAAAAAGGAGCCAACTTTACAGCAGGTCAAGCATTAAGTAAAAGAGTAAAGCGGGCTTTCGGTGGAGGTATTTCTGGAAAAGATACTGTTCCTGCATTATTAACCCCAGGTGAATTCGTAATTCGGAAAGAGGCGGCTGATAGAATTGGTTCTGCTAGTTTACATCGGTTAAATCATGCTGATAAGATTCAAGGGTTTAACAGAGGTGGTAGTGTACAAAGATTTGCAACTGGTGGAACTCCAACTTTATCTAAATTTGAGTCTAGTTCTTTCTTACAAGCCGCACAACCTGCTTATAATGACGCTATTAAACAACTAGTAAATTCAGGCAAATCATTACAAGAAGCTCAAGATATAGCCACCAGAGCATTAACTGGTTTGGCTACGAGAATAAAAGCAGCGGGCGGTACTTTATTAGACCTTAATTCTGCTGCTCAGGCAGTAAATGTAGGTATGTCACAAGGTAATAAATTTGGAGCCGCTTTAAAAATAGCCATAGCACCAATTACTAATATTGGTCGATCTAGCATTGATAAAGAGTTAACATCTTTAGGTTTAAATAGCCGCCAAGTTTCTAACTATCTACGAAAATACGATCAAGCAATTCAAAAAGGGGTTAAAGCTGAGGAAGCCAGAACCCAAGTATTAAATAGATATAATACTGTCCAATCTCGATTAAATCAAGCTATAGAAAACAGAAAACAACGAGAAGAAAAGACTATACAGGATAGTGCTTTATTACAACAACAAAAGTTAGAAACATTCGCTCAACGATTGAATCTAGCATCTATAGCTGGTTTGACTGTTGCTGGTGGTGCTGAATATTTAAAACAACGTGCTGGTACTGCTAATCAGGCTGGGGCGTTGGGTGCTGTTAGTTCTGGTATAACGACTGGTTTGACAGGGGCACAATTAGGTTTTAGCGTAGCTGGTCCACAAGGTGCTATTGCTGGAGGTGTGATTGGTAGTGTGTATGGAGTTATTAATGGTTTTAGAGACAGCCTTGAAACCTTCAATCAGTCTCAGGCTATTAAAAAATTTGAGGATAATATCAGTAGAACAAGTATTCTTTTAGAAGAGTTACGTGGTTCTAAAACTAGCACAGATAATAAATCTGGTCAATTATTAGCTAATATTAGATCAGGTGTTTCTACAGCTAGAGATATTTTTCAAACTGAGGCTAATTTAAACACACCTCTCTTTCCAAAGGTAGGTCCTGTATCTGAATTATCACAATTATTCTATAATTTTTCGACCGATAGACGAGATGTAGATATACAACAAGCTATTATTGAAGCAAGTAAAAATAGAGACTTCTCTAAAAGTTTTGGTTCTTTTAAAGAACAATCTAGTGTTCTAAAAGAGATAATAAAAGACCCAAAATTTAATATTAATAGAATAGACGAATCACAATTAAAAGATTTTGCTCTTATATTAGGTGGTTCAATTCCAGACGCACAAAAAAGAGCTATAGATCAATTAGCACAAAAAGGTATATTTGAAACTGATACTTTGGGAAATTTTAATAAAGATTTTTATAAACAATTTTTAGATGAGCTTGTTAAATTAGGAGAACCGGAAACTCAAAAATTAATAAATTTAGAAAAACAAAAAAGAGACGCTCTACAAAAATCTAATGATGAATTGGTTTCGTTAAATCAAAATTTATTCTTATTTAGAGATGCTCTTTCTGTATTATCAGATCAATCGGCAAAATTTAACTATCTACTATCCGAAGGTGCTTCCAGAGCAGAGAATGCTTTTGCGTCTATTAATGGAGACTTTAGATCGACTCCTATTTCCATCAGACCTATTGATAGAGCTTCTACAGAGACAGATATTAAAAACACATACCAAACTCTAAGGGGATTTAGTGGTAATACAGACCTTATAAATAATAATGAAAAATCAGTTCTAGAAGTACAAAATTTTATTTCTAATTTACCTGATATTATAGGAGGTTTAGCTTCTCCAGACATTAAACCAGATGCATTAGAGCAAAATATAGCCGATAAGATTAGTAAAGAATTTGGTAATATACCAACTGTTATTCGAGATGAATTCTTACAAAAAACTAAAGAAATATTAGGTAGTGGCGGAAGCGGGGAGGGAGGAAGTGTACCTAAAGAGGCAATTCAAAAAATACAAAACATTGTTGCCGAATTACCACAGCTTAAAGAATATCTAGAAGCACAAAATAGATTTAATGAAGATACTATTAAACTAGAGAATCAGCGTCGTCAATTTGTTCAACAACAGCTTGAAGGACAAAGAATTTTATTACAAAAACAATGGGACGTAGAAGAAGCTGAATTTAATTTAAGAAAACATAGAAACTCTAGACTTGGTAAATTGTTTAGTGATGAAGACTTTGTTTTTAGAGATAGACAAAAGGCTATAGATTTAGCGTCTACCGCTGATCCAAATAAATTACGAGATAATATATTAGAGGCACAACGAGCTAGAGAAGATAAATTAAAAAATAATTCAACTGCTGATACATCATTTGAAGATGAGCTTTTAAAGAGAAATTACGAGGCTCTAAAATTAGTAGCCGAAAGCAATAATGATTTAGCTGTAATTAATGAAAGATTATCTAAGGTAGAAGAAGCAAAATCTAGATTATCTGGAGCTAATCAATCTATATTCGGAGGCGGACTTAAAGGTTTACTCGAATTAAATAAGAATTTGTCTTCTACAGTAACCTTTTTGAAAGGTGGATTTGATCCATCTCAATTATTTGCTAATTTTAACCAAATACAAAAAGGTATAGAATTAATTAAATTTGTCGATCCAACTAAAGCCACCAATATTGAGGATAAATTTGTACTCGAATTTGCTAAACTTAGCGGCATCTTTAAAGATTCTGAATTATTAGATTTTATAAAAAATAGAAAAGAGGCTAGGGACAAGGAAGATAAATTTAAAGAGGATCAAGCCGCCGCTTTTAAAGGGCTTGCTACTTTTAGCGGTATTAAATTTAACGAAGCTATAAATACTCAAACTACAGCACTAAAAACCGCATCAGACGCATTAAATGAATCAGCCAAACAGTTACAATTGATTCAAGAAAAAATAAAAGGAGTAGGCAAAGCAGGTGGTGGACCAATATACGGCCCAGGTACATCTACTTCTGATTCAATTCCTGCTCGTCTATCACATGGTGAATTCGTTGTTAAAGCTAGTTCAGCTAGAAAGATGGGACATGATATTTTGTCTTATATAAATCAGACTGGTGAATTACCTATGATGTTAGCTGGTGGAGGATATCCTAATTCTAGATTAGTCAGACCTGGATCAGGACGGTCTAGGTTAGTAAGATCATTATATTCTAGAGAATCTTATAATGATAATTTTATTAATAACAATGGTTTTACATTAAGTAAAATAAGTAATAAATTATTACAACCAGCAGGAACAAATAGTGGATTTGAATCTATATCTTCTAATATGCAAAATATTTTTGATCCTTTTACCACTAATTTCCGTAATATAGTAGATTCTCTTACACAATCATTAGACAGATTAAACGGATTCGTATTACAAGGACAGTTTAACCATAATGTTAACGTAACTATAAATGGTGCAGCGGTATTTGAATCAATGAAGCCAGAAATAGCTCAAATGATAACAACACAAATTTCTTCTGCTCTACAAAAAACATTACCATTTGAACAAAGGAATAACTCATAATGCCAGGAACAAATATGACCTATGGGGACTATCCATTAGTTCCCGCACCGTTTATGAGACTTCAACGTACTCCGTCTAAAGGTCAAGACGGTCGAATTACTGGTTTAACCTGGAATGCTACTCTTAATGGGTCTTTAGTTGCTTATCCTTCTAGCAGCCTAGTAACTATCGATATTTTACAAGATGAAATGGCGGCGGCTTTTAGTGAACAAGGATTATTATTCCATTTAGATTGTAACGATACCACGCTTTTAGAGTGTTACCCGCGAATTGGTGAACTTAACTTTGAAGATGGTATTTGGGTTGATACCTGTAAATACTCTCTTAATATGGAGTGGGATGCTTTACCAAGTGGCATTACAGAGTATATTACCGAGTTTAGTGAAGAATGGAACTTTGAGCCTAATGATGAAAGAGGCCGCTTCGTATTTAACACCGGCTCCTATGAAGAAATTGGACCAAGTGAATTTAAACTTACGCATACTGTAAATGTAACTGGTAAAACAACTTATAATAGCGGCGAACCAGTCAAACAAGCCTGGGAAGAAGCCCGCGATTTTATTGTTAATCAGAATATTTTAGGCTTAGACTTAGCCGCGATAGCAGATAAAACAGAGGGTGTGTATGGTATTAATGCGTCTGATCTTAGTAGTCATAAGCATATTCGCACCGTTTCTGTTAACGAACGAGGTGGATCATACGGAGTAACTGAAAGTTGGATTCTGTTAGATTCGGATCGTGAACCATCTGGAATGGCGGTAGAAGACTTTACTATCAATATTAAACAGAGTATCGATTCTTATTTAACAAATGTGTCTGTAGAAGGAACCTTACAGGGACTAGAAACGATCTCTTATACTGGAACGCCATATGAAATTACAGAAACACGATGGGAGGCTGTTCAAAACCATTGGTCTACTATTAAAGATAAGTTATATCATCGTTGCAATTATTCTTATCAAGCTAATAGGGGTAATACTGATAAAAGTCTAAATTTGCAGGAATTAAATTATACCATTGGACAAAACCCAAAGGCTGGGGTAATAACCTATAGCAAGGAATTTGATGACCGTCCACCTAACTGTTTATCTGGAGCGAGGTTAGAAACTTTTTCAATAACAGACAACAATCCGACCGATATTTTCGCTATAATACAAATACCAGGGAAAACAGGCGGGCCTTTATTTCAAGATATCGGAACCAAGACAGAGGGAACAAGAACACTTAATATAGAGGCGGTTTTTGAGCCTACCGGAGTGTGTCCAGGGACTAACTTTAGTGCTTTTATTGCCCCTCCAAGCGGTGTACTTACAGAAGTAGCCACAATTAAAACTACTTTTGAAGATGATTTTACTAATAGTGGTTATTCGTGGTTCGTAGCTCAAAATGATCAGGGTTGGGAGCCAAAATCAGGAAAATTCACTAGAACATTATCGTGGAAATATAGTCGGTGTGATAGCTAGTAGGATATAAAAAGAGGATAATAATGTCAGTTTCATGCAATATAACCCCCTCACAGCACTTGTTCTTAGGTTTATCAGTAGTAGGATGGTCGGCTGACGGGGGAAGAGAACAACAAACTTCCACCCTTACAGTACAGTTAGTGGAAGATACTACCGCCTGTAACCCTAAAAAGTATTATGATCGGCGGCTAGAATTAAAAGAACATACTGGACCAGACCCAGGATTTATATATCCTAGAACCGGCTCTCCGTGTTATTTCCGCGTAGATGACTTTGAGTTTTGCGGCTTATTACAACGCTATGAAGAAGGAAATGCTGAAAACGGTAATCTATGGACCGTTGTATTACAATCTCCAAATATCATTTTAGAGAAAACCCACGTTATACTTTCAGATTTTATCGGCTCCACTGGTGTAGTACCAAACGTCATTAATGCTTTTAGAGCAGGTGAATTATTATTTAGTGATGATGGCGTAGAATGCTCCGGTAGCCCTATTGGAACAATAGGTGGTGCGGACGTAACAGAAAAAGGTATGCCGTGGATTAAGATTAAACAGTCTCTTATGGGTTGTACCTCCGCTATCCTTCCATATGGAGAAGTCTTGAACTGCCTAGCGTTCGGCAGGCTTACGTTTAAGGGCAACAGCGACTTCATGGACGATTATTACTCGACCGAGGGCTACGGGTTATTATTCGACGATGGGACAACCACAGACGGTATCGGGTTTTGCTCTTATCTTCTCGATTTGTCAGAAATGCCCGACCAATGGGACGGAATTCCTTATAACTATCGTTTTAGTGGTACACAAGAGTTAATGTCTCTATTAGCCCAAGTAGCAGAAGATTCAGGCTCAGATTTATTTATAGAATTAGTGCCCGCTCGATTAACCAGCGACCAACTTTATAAAGTGATAAAGATTCGCCGTTTTAGAAGAAATATAGACCCCGCGTTTGTGAGTAATCAACCACAAGCACAGTTTGATGATTTCGTGGCAACAATGGAGGCTTTCCACGGCGGTAAAAAGGTTGTAACGTCTCGATCTGCTGGTCGTGAATTAGCGATCAATGAGCCTACCTCTATATTATTATTTGGAGCACCAAAAGAAAAGCTATTTGTATTCGATCAAACACAAACTAAACGCTATTGGGGTGAACATTCTAATGGTAATATGATTGTACAGACTCCAATTGACGCGGAAACATTAGAACCAGCCGAAGATGGAACCTCTTTTTATGTAGAAGTCGAATTAGGTGGATTAGCTCTCTCTCTATCTGATCCCAGCTTATTATCAGGAATGACTACGGTTAAAATTTATGAAGATGAAATATTAGCAGCTAAATATAACTACGATGCCTGGGAAATATGGTCACAATCGTTTTATCCAGAAGGAAGTTTTGGTGAACAAATAAAAGAAAAAATGTCTGCGGCTATTAGATTAGATGCGGTATCTGATACCTTTAAATTTTTAGTAGATGATAAGGGTGTATCTGGATTTCCAGCAGATATCCTAACTGGCTCATTTAAAACCGCCGAAGATGGCCGCAAAACATTTATAGACACCTTAAATAGCGGCGATTTATTATCCGACCTAGATAAGATTTACAACTTCGTTTTAAAATACGCTAATGAATTTTATGGTAAAAAATATGCCATAGCAATCCCATCTACATGTGTAGACTTTAGTGAAGAATCAGATATTATACGGACTAGCGAACAACCGATTGAGGCTGGTTGGCTAGAAACAGACGACGGTGCAGACGGTGAGTATATTCAATTTGGTAATCAGGCAGAGAGATTAAGTTTTCCTGCATTATCTTTCTTTCAACAAGATGATGGTCGAATTGAATGTGTTGGTCGTGTTTTGTCTCCAGACTCTTATGACGGTAGCACTTTAAATACTACTGATTATATTTATAACGCCAGTACAGGAATGTTAAATGTTAAAATTACACCAGATACAAATCGATATACTTTTACTAATGTATCTACTTTTAGCGGTCCTCATGTTATCATTGATTTAAATGATCCTATTTACGAACAATTACAGACCGGCGATGTTAAATTTCAGTTAAGATTGCTACAAAAACTTTTAGCCGAGGCTATGAGAATCGAAGGTGAAGCGGTTGTCGAAGATGATATTAAAGATACTGTAAAAGCACTAGCAGATAAATCTAATCATCAGATATTATATCGATTTGGACTATATCCACGTAGTCTAGCTCCAGAACACCTACAAACAGCTATTGCTTTCAAAAGTAATATAACTACTTACGGCCCCTGGTATGATTACGGAGCACCTGGATTAACCAAAGTAGAACATAATAGCGATTTAGCCCCCTGGAGCTATGGTAGCATTGCTAATATGAACGAAGTAGCCCGCTATAAGATTAATACTTCTACTGCCCAAATTCAATCCCAAGACAGCGGTTCTATTTCTATCGTAGGTACACCAAGACTTACACTTGGACAAGAACTAAACTTTCCAGTTGTACGTAATTTAGATAACCGTGTTAGTTCTACAAATTCTTTAGATAATATTTCTTATTTATATATCGGAGACGTTCCTAGTAACGCAGACTTTGGGCCGGTATTAACTTCTTTGTCCGTAGAATACGGAACAAATGGTTTTACTACTAAATATGATTTTAGAACCTATTCTCCTAAGTATGGCAAATTTGCCGAAGAAAATATTGAGAGAATGAAAAACTTTGGCATTACTAGAACACGCCAGAATAGAGCGAGCAACCTCTCCTTATTAGAGAAGATGCGGTCGGCTTTACTATTAAAGAAAGCGATTGAAAAGGCTGAACTACCAGCTATGAAGGTATTGATGCCAGAAAAAGGTATAGAAGCAAAATCCCCACATACTGTCTTAGTCGGCCAAACAATTCCTAAGAGCGATACCTTAGATACAGCAAAAACCGACGTAGGCGTAGCAAAACTAACAGAATTACGAGGTGAAATATCAGATGATTATATAAACAAAGCTATTATGTCTATGGATGGATTATTGCGACCAGTCCAAAAGGGTTCTATTAGTTCAGACTTGCCTTCTTACGCTAATACCAATCCAATTCCTCTTGGCTGGACAACTAGAGAAATCGAAGGGCCAATCAAAGATAAACCGATTCTATCAAATAAAACGGTTGATACTACAATTTTAGACCCATTAATGAATGAGACAGATTTTAAGTTTCATACCGGCATAACACACCATGATGTGGCTCTATTTGCTCGCGGTAAGACGATTGAAGATAATAATATGAGCGACCGCGACCAAGAGCTTACAGCAGGAGATGGCTATTCTGCTGATAATGCGAGATTCTTAGCGATGAAAGGTCCGGTAGTAATCTCTGGATGGGGCTTTGATATTGACGGTAAACCTATTCCTAATGAGGTAGATAGCCCAGGTAACTTTGTATTAAGTGGCCTAACAGACAGATTTAAAGAACACTGGCTAGAAGACCCAAAATCTTGGCCTGTTGGAGCACTTGATGTACGTTTTGACAGACACCGTGGAGTTTGGACGTTTCCAGGCGGCTTTAGAATATTACGTGTTCGCCTTAAAGAAGACTTAAAAGATAAAGCTGAGGGAGCAATTTTAACAGATGATGGACCAATTAGATACGACGCTGAGGGAGCAAGAATTGATGAAAAATTAATTGATGTATATAATCCTTTTGCTACTGATTCTGATTTAAATGCTAGTGTAAACGTCGGAGATAGCAGTCAAGATAAACTAGATCAACTAGCTAGTGAAAACGATATTATCTTAGTATATTATAACTCATACCGCGACCGCTATTACTTTATGAATAAGATTTGGAGCGGTGGGGGTGGTGGAGGCGGAAATAGTATTTATCAATTTAGGTTAGATGAAGACTGGTATCCTGGTAATCCTGTTTCTGCTATTTTAATTACAGCTAATGGAGAAGTAGATATTACTTTATACTCACTTAATACTGATCATTGGGGAAATGATGGTGATTATGGACATTGTTATTATGATAGCATTGACGAAAAATACTACTGTCTGACAGTAAACCATCCAGCTAGAATAATTCGATTTAAAGCGTATCAAAATAGAGATGCTGGTAAATTAGAATTAGATATCGATGAAACTACAACATCAGCTAGTCAAGGATATGATGCTAATGCAGATAAAGTATATGATTATGAAACTGGGGTAAAAGCAAGATGGCCTTTAGCTAAAACTGGAGCTATTGGATATGCTCTATATGATCCAACAACACAATCTTATGATATTATTGAGTGTCAACAACAGGCTCAATGGGCGTTAGCTAATATTAATCAGAACGAAATGTGTACAGCTAACAGTGTTACTGTAAATAGTTTTCAGATTATCCCACACGGAGAAATGAATCAAAATGTAGTAGAAACAAAAGCATATAATTTATTTAATCATAAAGGAGTAAATGGAGATATTGTATATGTTACATATAATAATAATAACTCTTCTTCTAGCGACCCTTGGATAATTACAGATGTGTTGAAAAAAGATGGTAACTTTGTTACAGGTTTTTCTAATCCTGCAACTGGTAATACTTGTCTACAATATATATTAAAATCTTTTGGATACGAATCATGTGCAGCAGGTACTACATCTTCTACATTTCCTAGTTATAGTGATGCACAAACTACTGTAATTGTTGGACATGAATTTAATTCAACTCATTTAATATTGAAGACAAAACAAATTCACGTTCTATGTAAACCAATAGATGGTCAGCCTATAACTATTCCTATTACAAACTGTGCTCAATAATGCCAAATTTAATTATATATCCTCAAAATGGACCAACTAGTTTATTAGTTAAAAATAATGCTTTAGCTATAGATTACAGATGTTGCTGTATGTCTAATTCTTGTGGTAATTTAGTTGTTAATTTAACAAGAGCAGGTATTACAACCACAGTTACTTTAGCTGCTATTATGAATCATCAATGTGATGGTTATAATATTAAATACAATGTAATGCGATATAGAGGACTGTTGGATGCCGGATGTAATGGACCTAATAATAATGGTCAAAGAATAATAGAGGTAGATATAACAAATGATCAACCATATATTACAGAAGCTAGAATATATGAAGGAAATATTACATTCGGTAAAGTAGCTAAATATAAATATATTAATGATGAGCCGCCAATAAGAGCTATGAAAAATAATGGCTCAACAATAGACGGACTAGCGACAGGTTATATTTCTGATTACACAAAATATTTTATAAGAAGAAGACCAAGTTATAATTTAGTTTTTATTTCTGCACAATCAGGAATGATATGTGAAGATTATAGCCAATTAGAAATAGAGGTTATTTGGCCTAGTTCATGTATGGCTTATAGATCATTTATAAATGGTAGAGAAAGAAATATCGATCAATGCACAGTATCTATATCTAGAACAAATACAAATCCTTTAGAATTAGGTGGATTTTTTGGTGGAGGCTCTCCTCCTTGGTTTACATATGATGATTTAAAGACACTTGATCCAACTATGTATAGATGGGATACTTTAGAAGATTTAGTTGATGAACTTATAGATTTAATGAATAAAAATTTTACTATGTATTATAGTATAGGGAACTATGGATTATATTACGGTGGATATAGTGCTTTTTCTAATTATAGTAGACAATCTGGTATTAAGGTAGCGTGTAATGATTATTATTTTGATACAGATCATTCTGGTGAAAGATTTTTACCAGAAAACGAAGCTGGTATGGTTATAGGTTACAATTATAGAAACGATGGATTAGGTAATTTTGCTACAATAGGATTAAATGTGGGGGCAACTATATATACTCATTATCCATATAGTTATGATATTACACAAACTGCTATAAATAGAATTGCTTGGAATAATTCAGCTATAAATTTTAATAACTATGAAGAAGTAGAATTGAAACAATTAGCCGCTAAAAAAACTCGTTGTATTAATTTATCTGGTGTCGTTGATCCTAGCGGAACGTGTAATGGACAATGTTTTTCATATATAGAAAAATACAATGAAGTTGGAAGTTTAACGGATAATTTAAATGCTGGCAATGCATGGCCTTATGGTAGAGTATATAGCGAATCAGATTTTCTACCAACTGGATTAGCAGATGGTACTTACACTTTAAATATGCCAAGCTATAGTAAACAATTCGCATTAAGAGTATATCCATATTCCGGTAGTCTTAGTAATATTGTTTTAATACAAGAAAGTGGAACAGAATCAACTGATTTTATTACTGGTACAGCTACAGTAGAAATATCAACACCAGAGAATTCATAATGCATCCATGTCTATTCGCCAAAACAGAAACCTCCAACAATTCTTTCCGCAGGAATTGGAAATGTCTTAGATGCGGCTATATATCTACATCAGAAGAACAGCCGGTTCGTATATGTAACAAGCTACCACTTGGGGATAAGATGGAGTGGTTTTTAGCTCAAATTGGGCTAACTAAGGAGCGTTTTAGATTGATTAAAAACAAAGTGTTTAATATCTTCCGCCAAAAAAGAAAACCCCTCGATGAAGAGGGGTGTCTATGTGAGTTTCGCCAAGAGTGGCTTAACAAGGTAGATGATCGTTGGTTATTGTTTATTCATCGTCTTCATGGGTAGGTTCGTCTTTAACAGCGAATTTTTTCCACTCTGTTGACCAACCGTTATTTGGTCTAACCTTACGCATCACATTACCTTTATCATCTTTCTTAACCTTACCAGTCTTAGGGTCTTTGACCTTATCTTTCAACTTAGGAAATAAAGTATCTCCAACTTTTAAAACACCATAGTTAAATCTAGCTTGACAGTCTGGATTTTGGCAATGTAGTTCGTAATATTTGTGATGTTGCCCTGGGCTTTCTGAATCCTCTGCCAATCGTACCACAAACTTATAAGAACCCTTACAGATACCACAACACTGAACACCAAAGATAGGTTTATAATTTCTTTCAACCTCATCTATCTTATCAAATAACTCCTTGGTTCCAGAGCCTTCTAATCTTAATGTTAGATGATCGTTTAATTTGTATAATGCTTCCATCTGATTCCTCTCGTTTTACTTTGTTTGAACTCTATAATATTATACACCGTTTTTAACCAAAAACTGCTCGCCAATCTGAGTCAAAACCCTTGATTTTTTCGGGAATTTCACGCTCAGACTTATCAAATTCTTGTAGTGTTTTAATCATTAAAGTACCCTTGTTTTTTGTGCATTTTTTAATATTATCATACTGACTTTCACCGCAATTTACATAAGCCTGTACACTAATATCTAGCTTCTTACAGAACTTCTCTATACCACGAATCTGTACATCTTGAATTGGGCCGCTAGATGTATCTACTTCGGCTGAATAGTCAGCATTATCAGACTTCTCTTCGGCGGTAACTACATTTAACTTTAAGGCTTGTCTTAAACAGCGGCCAAAAGCTCTAGTTTGTGCTAGTGCTGGTGGGTATTGGTTAAACGGTGGGTCGGCATTCTTTGAGCAGGCATCGGATACATCTTTATATTTTACCCGCTTACCATCGTGACGGTCAATTACGATAGTTACTTCTACGGTAGCCCGTAATAGGTTATCGTCTGTTGGTATTTGAACGGTACATAAATCTGTTTCAACGATTTCTCCGATAAGTTTCTCGCACATACGGCGTAAACCCGAAACCTTCGGTGCTCCATCATCTAACTCAGTAGAGTCTAATTGACCAATCACCCAATCTGTCCATTCTACATCAACTGGAGTTGGGATTTTTTCTTCTTGTTGCAATTCTGTTTTTGCCTTAGCCATTGATTATTCCACTATAAAAAGAGTTTGTTTAGAGCCGCCCTTAATAGCGGCCAACACATCTAACAACTTTCCTGCTAACTCTCTAAAATAAGTTTGAGAGTAATTCTTATTCTGCTTCACACGCACCATTTTCAAACCAGCATCAAGAGCTAAACCTGTTTTTAAATCATCTCTATTAACGGTCTTGTGATAAGTTTCTTCACCGAAAATTGGCTCACTATGTACTGGTCCATCTACTTCTATTATAGTAGAAAGTGAACCAACGTAAAGATCAAATTCTAATTTTTCATTTGGTAAAACACAAGTTTTATGATCGATAGACGTATATCCAGCTTTAAATAACTGTTCTTTTAGGTATTTTTCTAGCCGCGAACCCTCTTTTAATGTCTTAGACAGGGCTTTAGAGGCTTTTGCTGTGTGTTTGGTGCGTTCTTCATGATCTAACTTCGACCAACGCTCCTTACTGTTCTCTATCGCTTGCTGGCGGGCTTCTGACGGGTTTTTCCAGCTTTTAGCTACAGACTCACCAAGTTTAATAATTGTCTCTTTAGAGTGTTTCTTACCCCTCGTAGGATGATTATCTGTCCGTTGCAGAGCAAGAGAAATAGACTCTGATTTAGACATAATCTCAATATTATAGTCTGCAAGTAGCTTTTTTACCTTAGTTGGGTATGTGTGGATTGCTTTTGCAATTTCACGTAAGGAATAACCCTCTTTGCGATGTGCGTTTTTTAGGTATTTCTTTTTATCGTCATCAGGTAGATCATTAAATTCCTGCCAACTTTTGAAATTGTTCATAGTTAAAGTCCTCCCATACAGGAGTATCTAAACCCCAGGTTCTTTTCAAGATTTGTTTGTATTTTTCACTTCTACTAATTAGTTGATATTCTTTATTATTATAATACTGAGAATATAGCTGAAAATTTGGCCGCTCGATATATTCCAATTCCCATAAATAGAAAAACCGCCTAATGTTAATAGGTAGTTCTTTTAAAAGACTGGCCGTTACAATATCTGTGGCTATTAAAATATCTCGCGATTTATAAATATCGCACATTGGTATAAGAGCTACCGAATCAGCAACCCATAAACCACGGTCAGTATATTCATTATAGGCTATATAGCAGTTCCAATTTGTATTCTCGTTGATATCTACACTAAATGCCGCCGCAGCTACGGTTAAGTCGTTGTTTCCAAGCTCGTTTATCAGCACCCCAATACTTTTCATAAAACTTTAGTCCTTCGTAAGAGACTTTATTAGCTAATTCCTGCATACCAACCTTACTTAAAATAAGGCGGGTGTTTGTAAAATTATCTAACAATTCAGGATATTCTGGCATGTTATTATTAGTAATATCCTCTATTAGATTATCAACATTTAAAAATGTGTCATTTGTATGACAGTTATTTCCGTATAACAGAGCATTATAACCGTGTTCACCTCTTAAATCTATAACCCAGCGGCTATTTTTACAAATCATCGGATAATCAAGTTGGGTAGCAGAACCAACGCAGGCATAATGATTAAAACTGTCGTATATCTTACATGTATATCCTAGTGGTATTTTCTTCTCTATCTCAAGGATTATTTCTTTAAAATCTTCTGAATCCTCTTTTTCGACAATAATACTAACGTCAGTCTGATATTGTTTATCTTCTGGAACATTGAGGCTAGATACAAGATTAACAGATGCGGGCCATTTATAGCCCACCATCTCTGTTCCGGTAAATGCCATATTTAAAATACATAGTTTGCCGCTGTTTTTAATAGACTCTTTAGCAGAAACAATTTCATCAAAGTTTCTACGCCCGAAATCCTCAGTAATAATGAGTAAATCAGGGTTCATCTGTTCGTACATTTCATGGATAGAGATTTTATTAGGATTCCAAATTACATATTCTATCTGGCAGACCTGTAATGTGGTAGCGATATCATATATACAGCCGCGATCACTGGATTGCAATACTATCATTGTTTTACTAATACCTTTCTT